>Ga0163159_1003645_pt1 | contig 11512 bp, 8 predicted proteins | sample BioMet9_FD_108702 | JGI IMG/M metagenome (GOLD analysis project Ga0163159, IMG submission 108702) | Microbial communities from bioreactor (seeded with sewage sludge) at Lawrence Berkeley National Lab, California, USA - Biofuel... | ecosystem: Engineered > Bioreactor > Anaerobic > Unclassified ... | reverse complement strand
TAAGTGTTAAAAAACAAAACCCACTCAAAATGAGTGGGTTAATTATAGTTAGTAATAGATGATGCAAGTTGCTGATAATCAATTACTTACCAATACAAAAGTGTTTGAAGATATTGCTGAGGACGTCTTCAGAGGTGATTTCGCCAGTGATTTCGCCGAGGAAATGAAGACATTCGCGGATGTCTTGACTGAGCAGGTCGCCGGAAAGATTCTGATTTAAGCCGTCGAGAACTCTCAGAATAGCTTCGTGCGCATGCGTAAGAGCTTCATAGTGACGAGCGTTGGTGACAATAACATCGTTGTCTGAGAGGTCGGGAAGTGCTGCAGCGCTTAATAATAATTGCTTAAGTTCGTCGGTGTGCAATTGATGTTTTGCGGAAATGTAGAGTCTGTCTGCTTTGACATCTGTAAGCAGCGATTGACGGGAAGAAAGTTCCTCTGCTGGGAGCAAGTCGCATTTATTGAAGAGAAGGATAAGATGTTTGTCGGCACATTCTGTGACAATCTTTTGAGCAAGTTCTTCGATAGCCGATGGTGGAGTGGTGAGGTCAATAACCCAAAGAACAATTGCAGCTTGATGCATTTTTTCGAAAGTCTTTTCAATGCCAAGTCTTTCGATAGTGTCTTTGGTGTCCCGGATTCCGGCAGTATCGATGAATCGAAAAATAATGCCGTTGATGTTGATAGTGTCTTCTATGGCATCACGCGTTGTTCCGTGGATATCTGAAACAATGGCTTTTTCTTCGCCGACAAGCAAGTTTAGGAGCGTCGATTTACCGGCATTCGTTTCGCCGATGATTGCTACAGGAATGCCTTGTTTTATCGCATTGCCAACGCGGAAGGACTCTTCAAGATGTGCGATTAGTTTTTCTATTTCAGATGCAAGATTGCGCAATTCTGATCGGTCGGCAAATTCAACATCTTCTTCACTGAAATCCAACTCTAGTTCAACAAGTGAGACAAAGTGAAGCAATCGCTCACGCAGTGAATTCAGTTTGTCGCTAAAACCGCCTCGCATTTGACTCATTGCGAGTCGATGTTGACCGGCTGACTGCGACGAAATTACGTCTGCAACTGCTTCCGCTTGGCTTAAATCCATCTTTCCATTCAAGAAAGCGCGTTGAGTGTATTCGCCAGGCATTGCAAGACGGCATCCGTTTCTTATGAGTAATTGAAGTATTTCTCGTTGGATGTATATTGAACCATGACAACTGATTTCCACTGAGTCTTCGCCTGTGAACGAATGCGGAGCATGGAAAACAGTAATGACAACTTCATCAAGGACTTCATTCTTGTGTATAATCTGTCCGTAATGAGCAGAGTATGCTTTTGCAGTTTGCAAATCGACGCATTTATTGAATGGAACGAAGATTTTATCACAGATTGCTATAGCATTAGGTCCTGAGATTCGGACAACTGCAATGCCACCGATTCCAGGCGCTGTGGAAACTGCGCAGATTGTGTCTTGATGAAGTTGCTGTTCAGACATTGATAAGTTCGTATTCTTGAGTCCCAAGACCAATCTTCTCGCCATGGCTTAGTCCAGTCTGCCAATGTGTGTTGGAGTGAAGCATATTGAATTTGTCGGCTCCGACAAGTGTCTCATGAGGATGAGCTTCCGAAAGTCGATTGCCGCCAATGACAGGAGCGTTTATAACCAAATCGGCACAAGCACGGTCGAGAGCAATAGGATCAGAACTTGCAGCAATGCCTAAGTCTGGAATGATTGCAGCATCGTTAGAACCCCAACAATCACATTCGGGTGAAACATTCATTATGAAACTGATATGGAAACTTGGCTTGTCTTTAAGGACAGCTTTGGTATATTCCGCTACCTTGCAATTCAGATTATCGCTTGTGTCCCAGCTAGCTATAACTGCTCCATCGAATTGACAAACAGCAACACATTGTCCGCAACCTACGCATTTGTCATAGTCAATCACAGCTTTATGATCTTTTTCTATATGAACTGCATCATGTGCACAAGCTTTCTCGCATTGTTTGCAACCTCGACAATGTTCACGATCGATGATCGGTTGCGAATTGCCGTGCAGTTCAAGTTTTCCTGGGACAGCCGCTCCGCCCATTCCGAGATTCTTCAACGTTCCGCCGAAACCTGTTTGTTCATGGCCTTTGAAGTGAGTCATCGAAATAATGATGTCAGCATCTACGAGTGCGGTTCCTATTTTTGCTGATTTGATAAAGTCTCCATTTACTTCTATTTCACGGAAGTCTGTACCTTTCAAACCATCGCCAATAATGACCTGGCATTTAGCTGATATGGGGTTGAATCCGTTTTCCATCGCGCTGTTTAAGTGGTCAACTGCGTTTGCACGTCCGCCTGAATAGAGAGTATTGCAGTCCGTCAAAAATGGTTTGGCACCAAGACTACGTAAATAATCTGCCATGCGAGCAATGTAATTTGGTCTTAAATATGCCATGTTCCCAGGTTCTCCAAAATGAAGTTTTATAGCTACGAATTTGTCTTTGAAATCAATATTTTCAATTCCTGCTTTCTTAACCAGCTGTATCATTTTATCGAGCAGACTTGTAGAAGTGTTGACTCTGAGGTTGGTGAAATAAACTTTTGAAATTCCCATATTCATTTGTATTTTTGTGCAAAGTTAGAAATAAAAATTAATGTAATGATAGACAATATGAAGTTGCGGACTAGTATCCGTCGATATACGGCTGAAGATATTCCTGAGGCTGAATTAGAAGAATTGTTGGAAATAGCTGAGCGTGCGTCCAACACGGGCAATATGCAGCTTTACAGTGTTGTTATTACACGTGATAAAAAGATGAAAGAAATGCTTGCCCCAGCTCATTTCAATCAATCTATGATTACATGTGCGCCTGTGGTTTTAACCTTTTGCGCTGATGCAAATCGTTTTGTACGTTGGGCTGAAGCTCGCAAGGCCGTTCCAGGATTTGACAATTTTGAAACCTTCATCGCTGCCACTATCGACACGGTGATTTTTGCTGAAGCATTTGCTGAAGCAGCTGAAGAGCGTGGATTAGGAATTTGCTATATAGGAACAACGACTTATAATGCAGGTCCGATTATTGATGCTCTTAAGCTGCCACGTCTTGTTGTGCCGATTGTGACAATTACAGTCGGTCATCCGGCTGAATCACCCGCTTGCTCAGAGCGTCTGCCTTTGGCTGCAATCATTCACCCTGAACATTATTCAGATTATTCGAGTAGCGATATCAATCTTCTTTATGCTGAAAAGGAGGCTCTTGAAGTAAATAAAAAGTTCGTCGAAGAGAATAAAAAAGAAACATTGGCTCAAGTCTTTACTGACGTAAGATATACTAAAGCTAACAATGAATTTTTTTCAGATGAATTTAAGAAGGTGCTGATTAAACAAGGATTTTTGCATTAATAGATGTGCAATCGAAGTGATTTATTTTTCTATATAATGATTTAGAACGAGAGTTGAAGGAATGACCTCCAACTCTTTTTTATAGTCTATTGTGCTGGCTTGCCAAGTCTGATAGCTGACAAACATAAAGTTGTAGTTTCTAAGTAGCTCGCAAGAGAACCGTGCGCCACTTAACAATTTGATATTTTTATCTGATGATGGAATATTGTCAAATTTTATAGGATTGAGACATAGGATATCTGCTGTCCCTTCATTTGTCAGAAGCAGGTTTGATGCATAATTGAGCAGAAAAAGGTCTCCGTCATTTCGAATAATAATCAGAACTTTCGTGGCCTTAACAAAGTTCCTGTTGATGAATACACCAACATCGCAGCGGCTTTGCATGACAAAAGTCTTTGTTTTGTCTTTCAGTAGAGAAAGTTGCTTGAGCCATAGATCTCTGAGCAAACCGCGATAATTGCTTGCCGAGATGTCGTTTGGATTATTGCTTTGATTAAGTCCCGAACCTATTAATAGGAAATCAAATCCTTCGTAGTTGACGATGTTGCATATGTATGGAACTGCTTCGGATGCAATCTCATAACGGGTTTTCATTTGCATTCCCAATGCTTTAGCATCTCTGATGATAGGAGCGAAGCTGATTTCTTCGAAATTGTCGGTCTGCTGCGGATTGACGTCACTGCCAACAGTCAAGTGTAATGCAGTCAGGTTAAGTTTCTTTTTACTGCGTGCGAAGAGTTGATGCGCAACGTTAAGCATAACCTGTCCGTTGCCTGCACGACCGAATGAAAGCAAAACTTTAAACGAATTCTTGTCTGTCTCTTCCATTCGGTGACGAAGAATTTTGTCGCGAGTATGATAACACAGATTGATGAAAGAGACCAATGGTGTTGTCATGAATGTTGTGATGAGTGTCATGAGAACTAGCATGACAAAGATGCTTGGTGGAAGGATGTGCATGTCATATCCAATAGTCAAAATAACCAATTCCATCAATCCTCGTGTGTTCATTAAAGCACCCATGTTTAGACTATCATACCAGCTTTCTCCTGTAAATCGTGTAGCAAGTGTTGTTCCCCCAAACATACCGACAATAGCAATCAGAGTGAATATCCCGCACATTCCCCATAGTTCAGGTGTGTTGAGCAGTCCAATTTCAGTTCTTAAACCTGTCGACACAAAAAATAGAGGTAAGAATAATGCCAACGAAACATCTTCGACTTTCTCAGTCAGAATTTTCCGGAACTTGATGTTCGAAGGCATGACGACACCTGCAAAAAAAGCTCCAAACAGAGCATGAAGTCCAAGAATTTCAGTTAGATATGAAGAAATAATCAACAGTAGAAAAACAGAAGCAACAATGCCTTTTCCAATGACTTCTTTGTTTGTATAAACGTTTCCGACCATTTTCATGAAAGGACGTACAGCATAAAACATGAACAAAAGATATAATATAGAAAAACCGATGCTATAGAAGGCGCTGACAAGAGAACCAGCTTGGGCTATAGCAATAACAACTGCCAAAATACACCAAGATATGACATCTTTGCTTGCAGCGGAAGTCAATGCAAGCACTCCTAAATGGCTTCTGGTTAATCCTTTCTCCTGAATAATACGTGCGAGTACGGGAAAAGCCGTGATACTCATAGCTATGCCTACAAAAAGTGCAAAAGGAAGAAACGTTGTGTATTTGGATGCATAAGCATCATAAGAGATATATGCAGCTAATATTCCGAAGCAGAACGAAACAGCTATGCTAGTCTGACTGATAATGAGTGTCTCTCCAATTTTTTTTTTCACTTCGGAGATATCCAGTTCCATTCCAATAGCAAACATAAATAGAATCAATCCGAATTCACTTAATGTTGATATATTGTTTAATGAATCTGGACGGAAAAGAAAAGCTGAAATGTCGGGGAGCAGATGTCCCAATACAGAAGGACCGAGTACAATTCCTGCTACGATTTCACCTATAACGGTTGGTTGTCCTATTTTATGGAACAGCCAGCCGAAAAGTCGGCAGACAAGTAGAATTGCAATGATTTGTAAAAGCAGGAGACCTATTGACGACTGAAAATGTTCTGCCATTGTTTGACAAAACAAAGAAAAACCACTATTACTTGAGGTTGTCGTGCTCGCGATTGAAATAGCTTGTTTCGCTTCTCCACCTTTGATTATTACATAAATCAATCCACAAGCGAGAAGTATCATAATTATAAAGAAGGTGATGCCGCGAGAAGTCTTTTTCATCATATTCTTTGCTTTTCATCAGCAAAAGTAGAAATTAATATCTATATTTGCAAATCAACTGTCAAAGTGCATTTATTATGGAATCGTTGAAATTGATTGTAAATGATCCATGGCTGGAACCTTATAAGGCAGCTATTGAAGGACGTTATCAATATGCCCTTGAGAAAGAGAAAGAGTTGACTGAAGGAAATCAGACATTATCTGAGATGGCTTCGGGACATCTTTATTTTGGTTTGCACAAGACTGCGTCCGGATGGGTTTTCCGAGAATGGGCCCCAAATGCCACTGCCGTTTATCTGATTGGTACATTCAACGATTGGCAGAAAGATCCTCATTATAGCTTGCGCCGGTTGGCTGGCGGTGTTTGGGAGAAAGATTTTTCTGAAGAAATGCTTCATCATGAAGATCTCTTCAAATTGCTTATAGAGTGGGAAGGAGGTTCTGGAGAACGCATTCCCGCATGGATTAGACGTGTTGTTCAGGATTCGGAAACGAAAATTTTCAGCGCTCAGGTTTGGTGTCCGAGCAATCCATATGTTTTTAAGCACAGCGATTTCAAGCCTGATGTTTCTCCTTTGCTGATTTATGAATGTCACATTGGCATGGCAACAAATGAAGAAAAAGTGGGCTCATACGAAGAGTTCCGCATCAATATTTTGCCACGCATAAAGAACGAAGGGTATAATGCTATTCAAATTATGGCCATTCAGGAACATCCTTATTATGGCTCCTTCGGTTATCACGTCAGCAGTTTCTTTGCCGCTTCGTCACGCTTTGGTACACCTGATGAACTCAAACACTTGATTGACGATGCACATGGCTTAGGCATTGCAGTTATCATGGATATAGTTCACAGTCATGCGGTGAAAAATGAGACTGAAGGGCTTGGCCGCTTCGACGGTTCTTATGACCTCTATTTCCATCATGGAAGTCGCCGTGAGCACCCTGCATGGGACTCACTTTGTTTCGATTACGGCAAAAACGAAGTACTTCATTTTCTGCTTTCTAATTGTAAATTCTGGCTTGAAGAATATCATTTCGATGGATTTCGCTTCGATGGTGTCACTTCTATGCTTTATTATAGTCATGGACTAGGAGAGGCTTTTACTAATTATGTAGATTATTTCAATGGTCATCAGGATGGCGATGCAATCTGTTATCTGACTTTAGCCAATAAGTTGATACATCAAGTTAATCCAAATGCTATTACCATTGCAGAGGAGGTTAGTGGAATGCCTGGTCTTGCCTCTCCATTTGAGAACGGAGGATATGGCTTCGACTATAGGATGGCAATGAACATTCCCGATTTTTGGATTAAAACTATCAAGGAAAAGAAAGATGAAGATTGGCACCCATCGTCAATTTGGTGGGAAACAACCAATCGCCGTGCTGATGAGAAAACTATCAGTTATGCTGAAAGTCACGATCAGGCACTCGTCGGAGATAAAACAATCATCTTCCATCTTATTGATGCTGAAATGTATTGGCATATGCAGACTCAGGATCGGAACTTTGTTGTCGATCGGGGAATAGCGCTTCACAAAATGATTCGCCTTGTCACAGCAACGACTATCAATGGCGGCTATCTTAATTTCATGGGTAATGAATTTGGTCATCCTGAATGGATCGATTTCCCACGCGAAGGAAATGCTTGGTCATATAAATATGCCCGTCGACAATGGGATTTAGTTGATAATAAAAATTTGAAATATCATTTTCTCGGCGATTTTGATCGAGAAATGATAAAGCTTATCCGCAGTGTGAAGAATTTCCAAGCGACGCCTTGCATCAAAATTTGGGACAATGACGGTGATCAGATTTTGGCATATATGCGCAAAGATTTTGTTTTCGTCTTTAATTTTAGTCCATCCAAATCATATACGGATTATGGATTTTTGACACCTCCAGGCGAATATGAAGTTGTATTGGACAGTGATTCGACTCTCTTTGGTGGATTCGGTCTGAATGACGATAATGTGCGCCATTTTACCCAGTTTGACCCTATTTATCAGAAAGAGAAAAAAGAATGGCTCAAACTTTATATCCCCGCTCGGAGTGCGGTTGTGTTGCGAAAATGCAAATCATTATCTAAAGTAAAAAAATAGATTATGGAACTTTATCCGATGACATTCAAGCCGATCCTTAAAAAAATTATTTGGGGCGGTAATGATATTTGTCCTTTTAAGGAACTTTCACCAGTTCAAGATGGCATAGGTGAGAGTTGGGAACTATCGCATGTAGATGGTAATTACTCTGTTGTAGCCGAAGGAACTTTTGCTGATTGTTCGATTGACGAATTGATTAAGAAAGCAGGTCCGCAGCTTGTCGGTGAAAAGGTTATGAAACAGTTTGGTACACGATTCCCTTTGTTGATCAAGTTTATTGATGCGCGTAGAGATCTTTCTATTCAGGTCCATCCCAATGATGAACTAGCGCGTCAGCGTCATAATTCTTTTGGCAAGACTGAAATGTGGTATGTTATCAGAGCCTCTGAAGGAGCTTGTCTTTATTCCGGTTTTTCTAAACAAATCGATGGAGATGAGTATGTTCGACGCATTTCTGAAAAGTCATTCATGGAAGTTCTCAAAAAATATGAAGTTAAAGCTGGCGATGTTTTTTTTCTTCCTGCTGGTCGTGTTCATGCTATTGGCGCAGGCTGTTTCATCACAGAAATTCAACAGACCAGCGATATCACTTATCGCATTTATGATTATGATCGTTTAGGTGCTGATGGAAAGCCACGCGAATTACACACTGAGTTGGCAAAGGATGCCATCGACTATACTCTTTACTCAGATTATCAGACTCATTACGATTCAGAACTTAATGAGGCTGTCAATCTTGCCAAATGCAAATATTTCACTACAAATCTGTTGGAACTTACTTATCCGATCTCGAGAGATTTTTCTTCGCTTGATTCTTTTGTTGTTGAAATTTGCATGGAAGGAAAAACAATACTGAATGATGATAAAGGACATTCGTTGTCGATTCATCAGGGGCAGACGGTTCTTATTCCTGCTGACACAAAGGAAATAACTCTTGTTCCAGATGGCACATGCAAGTTACTTGAGACCTATATTGCCTGAAGTTATGCGCAGAGCTGCAGCTATAGTAGTATTTTTTATGCTGGCCTTGTTTGTAGGTTGTACTGCGGACAGTGATGTTGACGAGCGCTCGGAGATATCAGTTATCGGTTTGGGTAGCAAATTCTATAGTGTAGATCAAATTGAAGATATCCTTTTTACTGGAAATGACATTCTTTGGTTTGATACTGCAACACGTGAAGTCCGTTTTAAAAATTCTTTCAATAGCTTGCGTTTCAGAAGTTTCACGATAGTTCTTTTCCGCCTTTCCGATATGAACCTTTTCACAGCCACATATTTGAAAGGCTCTCCCGATTCAATAGTTGAAAATCTCGTCTTTTATCACGATACAAATGCCGATAAATATTTTCTTTATGATAATTATCCATTGTCGTCAACAACAATGGCTTCAAAATACAATAAGGAAATTCGTGCAGAGAATTGGGCTTCGTTTATCATCCAAATGCGACGTGAAGGTCGAATTCATTAATATTTTTCCATTTTATTATTACGGACGAAAAGTTTGATTCAAGTTTGACTTTGCTTTCGTATCGGTGGAAAATGCAAAAGAGTAATAAAAAGGCTGTGCTATTGGCACAGCCTTTGTTAAAAATATATATGTACATGTACTTGCATTTATTTATGGAAGTTGAATCCAGCGAACATAAGCAAAGTCCATGCGATGAGGAAGCGCTGGATTGACCGGATAAACTCGGAAGCTGATTTTATGCAATCCTGATTCTGACGGAGTAGTTGTGAGTTGGAAAGTAAGTTTGCTGCCTTCTTCCTTGATAAGCTTAAAAGGCTCTGCAGATATGAATTCCAATTGATGACTGTCGGGATTTTCTTCAGTCAATACCATATCAACGCCTAGCATGCATTGTAGATCGTGACGATCGATGACCAAATCAGAAGTATATCCCTCACCGACAACAGGTCCTTCTGCAAAAAGATCTTTGTTGCAAGAGAACGAAAGGACTTCGAAGTCATTCCAATGAGCAACGACTTCCTCTTTCCAAGCAGCAATTGCTTTAGCCTCGGAAAAATGATTCTCAATAAGATTTGTTGATCTTTGAGCCAGTTTATTATAGAATCGATTAATATAATCGTCGAGCATCCGCTTCATGGTGAAATTCGGAGCAATCTGAGTCATCGAATTTTTGATGTATTGAATCCATTCAGGAGAATAACCTCTATCGTTCCTGTTATAATATGTTGGAATAATTTCAGTTTCAAGAATATGATAAATTGTTGCTGCATCGAGTTGGTCTTGATACTGTTGATTTTCGTATGTACGCTTGTCAGTAAGTGCCCAACCCGCACCTTCTTGATAACCTTCATACCACCAACCATCTAGCACAGAGAAGTTGAGAACGCCGTTCATCTCAGCTTTTTCCCCTGATGTTCCAGATGCCTCTAAAGGACGTGTTGGCGTGTTGAGCCAAACATCAACACCTGCAATCAGATGACGTGCAAGGCGCATATCATAGTTCTCTAGGAATATAATTTTACCTAAGAATTCAGGACGGCGGGAAATCTCCACAATGTGTTTAATAAGACCTTGTCCACCTCCGTCGGCTGGGTGGGCTTTCCCTGTGTAGACGAATTGAATCGGATATTTTTCATTGTTGACAATACGTGAGAGACGGTCCAGGTCGGTGAATAGCAGATGTGCGCGCTTGTAAGTGGCAAAGCGGCGACCGAAACCAATCATCAAAGCATTGGAATTAATTTTGTCAAGAATGGAAACCACCTTCGATGGATCGCCTTGGTTCTTGAGCCAATTGTTTTGGTATTGAGCCTTTATATATTTGACAAGTTTATTTTTCAGTGCTTTTCTGATTTCCCAAATATCCTCATCAGGAATAGTCTGGATAGCTCTCCAATAGCGTTTGTTACTTTGATCCGACATGAATCGGTCGTCGAAATATTCATAAAAGAAACGTTTCCATTCAGTTGAAGCCCACGTCGGCATATGAACACCATTCGTGACATATCCGACATGTAGTTCTTCGGGAAAATAACCTTTCCAGATAGGAGCAAACATTTTGCGTGAAACTCTTCCATGAAGCCAGCTGACGCCGTTAGCTTCTTGACAAGTGTTAAGAGCAAAAACACTCATGCAAAACTTTTCATTCGAGCCTGGATTAGTGCGTCCCATATCGATAAACTCTTGCCATGTGATTCCAAGCTTTGCTGGGAATTCTCCCATGTATTTGCCGAAAAGACTTTCATCAAAATAGTCATGACCTGCAGGTACTGGCGTATGACAAGTGTAAAGAGCAGATGCACGAACAATTTCCAACGCTTGATTAAAGTTCAATCCATCCTTCTGAATATAGTCAACAAGACGCTGGACATTAAGTAGTGCAGCATGTCCTTCGTTACAATGATATATCTGTTTCTTTATGCCGAGTTTGTTGAGAAGATGAATGCCGCCGATGCCTAGAAGATATTCTTGCTTCATTCGGTTTTCCCAATCGCCACCATAAAGCTGATGCGTGATGGAGCGGTCCCATTCGCTGTTCTGAGGAATATCTGTGTCCATCAAGTATAGAGGTACGCGCCCGACATTCACTTTCCAAACATTGGCAAAAACAGTACGTCCTGGATAAGGAACTTCAAGAATCATTGGTTCATTGTTCTCGTTCATCACTTGGACGATTGGCAGTGCATTGAAGTTTTGAGGTTCATAATTTGCAATCTGCTGACCATCCATGGACAATGTTTGTGTGAAATATCCGTAGCGATATAAGAAACCTACAGCCACCAAATCGATATTGTTATCGC
>Ga0163159_1003643_pt1 | contig 11516 bp, 10 predicted proteins | sample BioMet9_FD_108702 | JGI IMG/M metagenome (GOLD analysis project Ga0163159, IMG submission 108702) | Microbial communities from bioreactor (seeded with sewage sludge) at Lawrence Berkeley National Lab, California, USA - Biofuel... | ecosystem: Engineered > Bioreactor > Anaerobic > Unclassified ... | reverse complement strand
GTTTCTGCTTTCGTCCCGGGACCTGTTCTATCTGCTTGCCGCAGCATTCACATACTGATTTCCCACCAGTGGAAACCACCAGATTGCTTCGGCGGCAGAATGACTTGACTGTATTGACCGAAACGCCTGTCTGCTGTGCTATTTTCCCGTATCCCATGCCATCCCGGCGCAAAATGGTAATCTGCCTTTTCTCATCGTCCGTCATATCGGACACCTCCTAATCGTTACGAGGTAATTGCCTCTATGAGTAAAAGGACAGATAAGTGATCTTTAAGAACCAACGTAATTTCATTCTGGCAACAAAAAACTGCGAATATTCCAAAACAGGAACACTCGCAGAATAATTAATTATCATATATATTTTTTATTTTACTATTAATACAATACAAAATTATGTAATCCAATGACTTAAGAACTTAGTGACATAAAAAGTCATCAAAATCTTTTTTAAATTCTTTGTCCCGGGTATCACGATTGAAGAAATGAAATCCCAATATACCATATCTATTGTCACTAGCAAACTTGATAACCGCTTGAGCTTTTCCCTCCATCTGAAGCAAAAAGTCTTCTTTCCACTTGTCTTGTTCCAAAAGTTGAGTCCCTTTTGGTTCAATAAATACTTGCAGTTGATCATAGCCATCTTCTGTATTTTTCCGTCGCAAAAAGATAACAAAATCAGGTTCAAAACGATTCCCGCCATCAAATGAATATAAATGGAATTGACGTTCATTGCGGATTAAATAAATCATATCGTAGTTTTTACGTAAATCAGATAGATGTTCCATAAAATACCCAACAAAGGCTTTTTCCTCATCAGTCCCCCAATTATCTGAAAAAGCATACCAATCTTCTTTTGTCAGGTCGATACGGTAATCAGGATTTACAGTAGGATCATTTTGACTATAACCATACCCTCCCTTATGAGTAGTATTACATACCACTTTCTTATCTTTGAAAATATCACAAATATTGTGTTCTAAGAACTTGTCTGTTCCCTCATACGTAATGTCGATGCTATCAATGACTGCTGCAATTTTTCTCATAAAGACATTAAGAACTAGAAACAACATTTCCATCGTTAATGTTTCTTTTCCATACTGGCTTTTAATGGAAATGTTAACATTTCCTAGGTAATTCTCATCGGTTATGAACTGTCTGGTACTTTTTAAATTAGGAAAATAGTTCTTTAAAATATTGAATTTTAGCATTGGCTGACGCGCAAGCGCCTTATAGGTTAATGCATAATTCAATCTGGCAAGTTCCTTGATGGTAAACGTAGACGTTTTTATCTCAGACTGATATTCAACGGAAGTATTTTCCTCAAGTATTGCATCTACACCGGATTCGCCTGTTGCAATACGTATCGTATATGTCTTATCGCGGACAGACTGATGGATACCATCTATCCTCGTTCTATCGGTTTCTTGCCGATCGTTTATAAATATTTTCCCATTTTTATATAAATCGCCTTCTTTAAATGAGCTTTTTAGCGAAAGCAACACAGACTTGGGATCACTATCTAAACCAATTTCCCTTAATGCATGTTGCAAATCTGATATATATTGACGTTCATTGTAACAATGATAATGAAGCGTTTCACAAATTCGCATTTCATTGTCCACATCATCATCATACTTGCGCTGAGATTTAGACTGTTCATCATTTAACTGGAAGGGACAGTACCTTGCGCCACGGCCGATGAGTTGTGCTTCTGATATTGTTGCTTGTGATATTCTGGTACCACTTGACTGCCGGGTTTCATAAAGACGCACAATATCAAATAAATTTAATACATCCCAACCTTCATCTAATTTTTTGACTTCAAAAATCGCACGATATGGGTTCGCTTGATCTTCCAAGGTGTTAAGTATAATCTGGTTTTCCCCTGTCTCCTTATCTTCATTGGCAGAAATACAATGAGCCGGCGAAAAATCGTCTCGCAATTCAGATGCTAATTCATCGAAATCAATATTTTTATCCATAAAATAATAATATGCTTTATTCATCACTTCGTTTCCAGGATTCGTAAGTTTAATCTGCTCAAGGTCAGCTCCTGTTAGATTGGCTATACGTTCAGAAAATTCCTTCATAAAGTCCTTACTCTCTTTTATTGTGTACGCTTTAAAAAGAATTACAGGCTTTATATTTAATCGATGTTCCTGAAACACTTTTAAACGATATTGGCTAAGCATAATGGCCTGCAAAGAACGATCCATAGGATTTAGGTCTGAACGCAGTGTCATGATTTCTTTAGAATATTTATCTAAACGGAATTTCAAAAGAGGATAGTCAAAAATAATTTTTTGTTCATATTCTTTTTTGATATAAGGATTCTTCAGATCAAGTGTAGCTGTAAACTCCAGCAAAATATTATCAACAGAAGTAGATAAAATCTGTTTTACTGTTTCTTCCCAAGAATGAGAATTTTTTTCTTCACTCTTAGCTACCCCATTCTTTGTGAGCACATTTAAGTGATGTGCTTCATCAGAAATTAGCACGGTCTGCTGTCCTATAAAATCAGCCTCTGTCATTGCATTTTCTTTGGCAAACCACATGTCATCATGAAGCCCCTGAATTGTAGAAAAACAAATGTTGATGGCATTTTCATCTACCGATTGGAAGTTAGAAACTTCTTTAATCGGTACAGATTCATCATCAATAATGATCGAATCAGCAAACAAATACTTTGAAGAAGCCCTGTTTAGAAAATTCTCCTTTGTTTTTTGAACAATGTTTGTTGAATTAACAAAGAAAAGAAAATGGCGATACCCTTGTCGATACAAATAAATAATAAGGCCAGCCATAATGAGCGTTTTACCAGAACCGGTTGCCATATGAAACAGCGTTTGTACATGCTGCTTAGCCTTTAATTTAGGAGTCTCAAAATAGGTTACAAAATTCCGAAATGCAGCTTCTTGGTATGGCCTTAATTCGAAATTGGGATTTAAATTATTGGAAATGGTTTTAGGTAAATTTTTATATTTATCAAATTTTTTTGCTTGGTCTATGGTTTCGTATAAATACATGCTTATACCTCCCCATAAAATGACTTATTAAAAGCTTTGTCTTCATCACTGATGCAAAATTCTTCATCATCTATATCACATAGATTGACGTAGAGCATATTCTTATCCAACACTTCCATTAAGAATTTTTTCTTATTGTCTAATGACAATGCTTTAAAGTCATCAATATGTGCATCAATTTCAGATGGTTTTACCTTATAGCTGATGAATCCTGTCTTCTCCATTTTATTCCAGATCGTCAAAAGCTGATCGTCAGAATTTACATTCCTAATTAAATCAACATATTTTTGATTTAATTGGGCTAATTCACAATAAACGAAAGATCCCCCACCCTTCCAATTTACTTTTTTCGAAATTCCAGATTGTTCTCCACAAATAACATGTTGTAATCTAGTTATAGCATCATTATCACCATAATCTAATTGTTCAATACCAATATACCTTCTATTCATTTTATGTGCTACAGCAACCGAAGTTCCACTTCCAAGAAAGAAGTCTAAAATAAGATCTCCTTCTTTAGTTGCAATACTAAATAATCTTTTTAACAGATTTTCTGGTTTCTTTCCTCTTCGTAATTTAACACCGCCTTCATTAGCTAAATCAGCCTTAGGGATAGAACCATGATTCCAAAAATCTGATAATTTATTTGTTTTTACAATTTGAGAATCAACTATATCTGCACTGTCTTTTAGCCAAGCAAAAACCTGTTTGTTATAATAATATGCAATAATTTTTTTCCCTTTATTTCTACCCCTTGATACCGTATATTCTGCGGAGTATAACCCATCTCCACAATAGTCCAAAATTTTATTTTGAAATTCATTTTCTGCCTGAACGCTTGTATTTCTATATATTTTATCAAAATTTTGCAAATATTGTTCTTCAATCTCAGCTCTTCGACTATCGAATTGTTTCAAAGAGATAGTTTGAATGCTATAATTTGCATGTTTTCTAATAATAACGTCTTCATGTGTAGCGGAAGCTTCAAATCTATCAATTTCTTCTGATTCACCCGCCGACAATAAAACTTTATTATATCTTTTCATCTCTTCATATCCAAATGGGTACTCTCCAGACAAATCTTCAGTGTTAGTAACATTTTTATCTTTTGCAAAACAAATTATGCTCTCATGGGTATTGACTAAAAAAGAACCACCTTGCCCAAGCCCAGACACTCCTGATCTTTCATATGCAATTGTAGACAAAAAATTCTCCCGTCCAAATATTTCATCACAAAGCACTTTAATATAAGCCGATTCATGATCATCAACTGATATGAACAAAATTCCAGATGATTTTAATAACCTTTTTGCTATTACTAATCTGTTCTTCATAAAAGTAAGCCAAGAAGAATGATTAAACGCGTCATTATAACCAAAACTATCAGACCCCGTATTATAAGGTGGGTCAATGTAAATACACTGAACTTTATTCGCAAATACTTTTTCGATTGATGAAAGAACAAGTAAATTATTTCCTCTAACAATTAAATTATTACTTTGCTGTAATTCTTTTGCTTTTGTTATAGTAAATGATATAGAGCCTTGATCATCTACATTGGCAGCATAACACTTGGCATTAACAAGAGTTTTAGGGTAGAGCAGTCTATCTATTTCACGCGGTGCAAACATTTCATTATAGAAAACCTCAGAACGTTTTTGATCTTCCTTGGTCTGTCCGCCTTCAAGAATACAGTCCTTATATGGAAAAACAAGCTCAACATTTCCAGAAGTTGCAAGCAGATTTCCATTATCATCTGCTAACCCTATCTTATTCTTAAACCTGGTATAGCTATCCGGCAAAAATTCCTTATTATTGATGACCCACCCAAATAGAATTTTGTCAAAAATCAAGATATCGTCAACCTTTCTAAAGAAATGTTCCCTCGTTATATTATTGGAAAGCAATAAATGAAGCAGATTTTCGTCCATATTGTTCGCTGTTTCACAAACAGCATTACGGAGTAAATCTCCTTCGGTAGAAACAAAACGTTCGTCACTCCGTAATAGTTTTGCTAATGTATCATATATGTTTTCCATTTTATTACCTCACTTCAAGTTGTTAGAGAATCAAATATGCCTATTCTTTACATTATACACGATTTGTCCCGAGTTATCATAAAAAATAACGAAAAAAGCCGTTATAGATCCATATCAACTTTCCATAACGTTTTTTATTTCATTATTTTTCACATCTTCGACAATTGTTCCATCTCTACTTTCTCTTGGAATAGGTAAAACATATTTGAGCGAAAAAAAAGACCTGCCAGAGTGATGAGACTCCAGCAGATCCATGGTATATATTCTTATTTTCGTAGCTGCTTCAATGCTTCCTGCAGCCGGTTCGGTATGGGAAGTCCCATCCGTGCGGCATTTTCCAGAATGGAAAGTCCTTCATTGGACAGGTAGAACAAGATGGTGGCGGTCCGTAAGGCACTGCCGGAGCCGAGCATCGTTGCATCCAGTGTATGGGCCACACCGACGAGTACAAAAAGAAGCACCTTCCGGCAGATGCCCATAAAGCCGATCTCACTGGATAGTTGCCGTTCCCTGCAGGCGCATAGCACACCCGTAATATAGTCCAAGCAGACAAACGTCAGCAGGGCATAGAGCAGATTGTCGAAGCCGCCGATGAACCAGCCCATTGAGCCAGTTCACAAACTCCCCATATTTTATGCGTTCTTCTGCTATGCACACTTTTTGTTGTTTTGTATCAATTCCAACGTTATTACGTCCAACCCTACCACGTAATTGATACAATGCAACGATAAGCCGGATTTTGCACACCCCCGTGTGCAAAACAGGATATCATGGGGAATATGCTAAAATACCCTTGGTCGTTTGTACTCTTCACTTGGTAATCGGTCAACGAGTTAATTTATCTTTATATTTGTCATGAAATGGGTCTTGATTATCTGTTACTTCCTGAATAATCACAATAGGATCTGATATTAGCCCATATTTTTCATCTTCAGGATATGTGACAGCTATCGTTGGTTGTTCGCCAGCATACTCTATCATACTTTTCATAGAGTCCCATTTCGTACATAAGAAAAAATGTGCATACTGTCCTTGCTCAACAATTTTTAAGTAAGCACCCTGATTTCCTTTTATAGCAAGAGTTTCTTTCACTCCTGTTTCATATTCATATTTTTCAAATCCATCTTTCATATTAAGAGGTACCATTCCATGCCATGTTCTTGAAATCATAATCTATATTCCCCTCATATAATAAATGCTCTTTTTCTAATGGTATTACTTTTCCATTCCCAAGTCAGTCAAAATCTTTATCGCAAAACGCGCATTGGGATAAGTTATCGATCCACCGCCTAGTAAACATAATAACATCATAGATAAAAACTTTTTCACCCGGCTATATCTCCTTACCATTTTTCATATTTTACAATAGTATCTAACGATTTTCTCGGCCTCGGCAGTGGAGATTCGTTTCCATAGCCCAAGGTTACAATGCCGCAAACGTATTTATCATGAGGAATATTTAATATGGGTCGTACATCTTTTTGTTCAAACCATCCCGTCCAGCAAGCAGCAATTCCTTGATCTTCTGCTTCAAGTAATATATGTTCTATTGCAATTGATGTGTCCCTGATACATTGTTTCAGTTCAAATTCGGGACTGTTTTCATCCATGATCATATTCCTGCTGTCAGGAATACGACAGCTGACATCTGCTATACATACAATAAATACAGGGGCTTCCATCATCCACATTTGGTTGTGGTCCGCTATCGCCAGTTTTTTCTTTGTTTCTTCTGATTTTACGACAATAAAAATCCAAGGCTGTGTATTACTTCCTGAAGGTGCTAGATGAGCGCTTTCCAGAATTTGAGTAATTTTTTCTTCTTCTACTTTCTTGTTTTGGTATTTGCGAATGCTTCTTCTGTTTTCTATTTGTTCCACGTTGATCGGCCTTCTTTATTATTTATAATACTGTATCAGTCAATTTACCAATAAAATTTTAAGTTATGATGTAAAAGCAATAAATTATTTTGTAATTAATTACTGTTATATCCAAACTTTCTACTTTGCAAAGTTTCTTTCCACCATGATTCTCTTTGCAAAATAACCTTATCTTCGACTTTGGAATTATAGTTTTCAAGAATGGAATACTGGAAATTTTGCTGAACATAATCAAATCCTTTCATATTAACAAGTTCGATTAATTCCTTATTTCCACCATGTCCATCTAAAACATAATTTCCCCATCGTTGAAGTAACATTCCGTTATCACTTGTAGCAGAACCAACATAAAGTTTCCCATTTTTTGTATCAGTTATCAAATATACTGCCTTCTGATTTTCTAGTGCAGCAACCCAATCCCCTTTGCGTCGTTTCACAATTATTTCCAGTTGTTTAAAAGATAAACATACTTTATCATAACCAGGAAAATTGTCTCCATCAAATATTACTGGAAGAATTTGATTAACTTCCAATTGATTACATATCGTTTTATAGTATATCCCTTGGGCGCGTAATGTTTTATGATATTTTACTATAACTCGGCCATAATACTTTTTATATTTTTCCAATTCCTCTCCATTATATGCAATTCCATCATATACCTCAAGATCTTGTGTAATATTTTTAATGGTTGTCAAAAGCCATGTATCATCTGAAAGCTTCAAAAAACAGATAGCAACTTGTCCTTCACAAAAGTAACTACGTTTTGCTCTCCAAAATAACCATCGGGTATTCACTATTTCAGGATCATTTTGATACAATGTCATTGGATCATCTTCGCCATCATATTGATTAAACTTGATTTTTACATTATCAATTTCATCTTGTTTAAAATTAAGAAGATCATTTAAAAATATTTTGTCCATAAATTGCCTCACTCGCTAATTAATGAAATCTTGAAAAATTCGTACATATATATTTTTGATACCATTAAAGACAATATTCTTCTTTACCTCCAGTAGTCAAATTTTTTTATTGACATTATTCTACCGCATCTCCTTTCCGGATAGCCGCCACTTTGATACAGTGGCGACTTTTGATTGGTAATACATGGAAAAGCGACTTTTTATTTTAATACAGACCAAGTAAGCAAATCGTCAATATTCGATTCATTTACTAACTCATACTTTATGACTATAGATTTAATTAGTTCATAGAACCATTCGCTGGCATGATATGATACGTAGATGTGTTTAATTAATTCTTTAGGATTAATAGGAATATCTATACTTGGTAATAGAACCGTTGAATTTTCAAAATAAGAAGATACTGTATTGCATACAGATAGCCGGTCTCCATTAATCAAAAATCTATATTCTTTTTCATCTTCAAATTGACAAGGTTTATAAAAAAAGAACTGACAGTTTTCAGGAGGAGCTTCCACAAATTTATCAAAATAATTAACTTTTCCACACCTTGTATTCATTGTAATTGTCTGAATTGGCGCACTTGGAGTGTGATGTAAAATGGAATTTTGTATATGAGATACATCGGATTGAATTGCAAGACTATAAGCACTTCTTCCATAAGCTTCCCACAATGGATATGATTCTATTGATGTTTGCGTCCAACAAGATATACAACACTTTTTGCTTTCTTCAACAAAGTCAGGCAAATGATATCCCCCTCCTGTTGTTTTCTGCAAAGCTTTTAAAACTTTACCCGGCTCGTTTTCTTTGAAGCATTCATCAAATTTGTCAATTCTAGTAAAGTGTAATTTTCCCATTGATATTAAAGACATAAACTTGGGAAAATCCATATACTTAAATAATGAATAATTGTCACCAGCCGGTATTTCATCGGTCAGAGAATAAATTGTGTACATTGAAATGTCTCCTTTTTTGAAGATATTAAGTATCTTTTGAAATTATTATATCATTGAAATTTGCAAGAAGCATTTATACCATAATGTTTTGTATAAAATTAATGGTTTTTGTGATATTATCTTGATTGAGGTGATATCGTATGGCGGAAAAATGGCAAATTGTTAAAGAAGTCCAATATGATAATTTTATGGACTTTTATCAGGAGATTTTTTTGAATAATGTTGAGATGGAAAATAAAAGATGCCCAGAATTTAGGGATGTAGCAGATTATGTATACAGAGGGGAAAGTAATTCGGAATATTCTCTTAAGCCGAGGATACTTAGAAATTCATCTGAGAACAGCAAAAAAAAGCATGATGCATTTATAAAAGAAGCAGGTAGCTTGATGGAATTTTATGAAAGATGTAATTATCATGGCTTAGACATTCCTAAAATTAATGATTTTGAAAATTATAGCATATTAAAAGTTAATAATATTGATGAGTTTGTTCAACATTTTGATTATACTTGGATACCTCCTCAAATTAGTCATTTTGTTTGTTTAGCACAACATTATGGGATTCCAACAAGGATGCTAGATTGGACTTTTGATATAAAAGTTGCCGCATATTTTGCAAGTAAGAAAAAATTAGAGAAAAAAGCAGATAACTTTCCCGATAGGTATACAATATGGGCTTTAGATAAAAAAATAATTGCGGGTAATAATTATGTGTACAATTATCTACAACAAATGCATAAAACACTCCGTAATGGCAAAACAATAGATAACTGGCCATTAACTTTTACTATTCCATTGTATTGTGAAAATCCTAATATTAATGCCCAAAAAGGCATATTAACAAATTGGACTATTCACACAGAGAATTTGGAAACATTTAGTCATCAAATTGAGCAAGATATTTCATTAGACCAACTACTTAAGGAGTACGCAAAAGACCATAATATTTCTCATAGAAGTTGTAACATTAGAAAAGGGGAACACGTTCCCTCCATATTATATAAATTTACGTTTCCTTATGATACTATAGGAGGCACTCTTCTGTTTTTACAAAAAAACGATTGTCTTTCTGGTAGAGTATTCCCAGGATATACAGGAGTTGTCAATGAGATTGATGAGTATGATATTATAAAAAGTATTGGGCTACATGAAGACAATTACTTTTCTTTAAAAGAGGTAGAAATAATTTAATTTTATTTTTTTATAGCACTCAGTAATGGGTGCTTTTTTAATACGTAAAACTTTAGAAAAACAAAAAGGACTGCTGGAAAAAGTCAGTAGTCCTGGACTCTTATGCTTTTATTGTTGTAGTGGTATAGTGAAGTTGTAACACCTCTGTCTAATAGAGTACAATGAATCTATCAGAGAAAGAGGGATAAACATGAAGCAATATGATGAAGAATTTAAGAAGAAAATAATTCGCCTTCATTTAGAAGAAGGACGGAGCTTAAGAGGGCTAGCCGATGAATATGGTGTATCAAAAGCCGCTATATCAAAATGGACTAAGTTATATCGCGAAGAATGCCAAACAACAGCAAGCAGCCAATCAGAATATGATTATATGAAAGAAAGCCTGAAACTAAGGAAGCAGCTAGAAGAAGTGGAAAAGGAAAATCGTTTCCTAAAAAAAGCGGCGGCATTCTTTGCGAAAGAAATCGAATAAAAAGGTATCAGTTTATCAAAAGATATCACCCAGAGTTTGGTCTCCGGTGGCTCTTGCGGAAATTCAAGTTAAGTCCAAACGCTTATTATAATTTCATCAAAAATAAAAAGAAGCAAAAATACATTGAGAAAACAAAGATTCTGAAGGTCATTAGCAAGTTATATCACGATATGAATGGCGTGATAGGCCATCGCATAATGCGGGTGTTTTTAGCACGAAAAAATATCTATTTAAGTAAAACTACCATTCATAAATATATGAATAAGCAGGTAGGCTTAAAATCCATTGTAAGGCGGAAAAAACCAGGCTATGTAAAAGGGAAAGCGCATAAGATATTTTCTAATCTTTTACATCAAGACTTTACTGCTGAATCAAAGAATAGCAAATGGTGTACCGATTTTACGTACTTATTTTTAACAGATGGCCGCCCGCGTTATAATTGTGCCATCATGGATCTTTATGACCGCAGTGTCGTTGCCAGTATAAATGGAAAAGAACTAACGAGTGATCTTGCTATTCGAACTGTGAAAAAGGCGCTGAATTCTCAAGCGGCGGTTAAACAACCGCTTATCCTTCATAGTGATCAGGGGGCACAATTTAGTTCAAAGGAGTTTGTCTCTTTCTGCAAGTCGGTAAAAATAACCCAAAGCATGAGTAAAGCAGGCTGTCCCTATGATAATGCACCCATGGAAAGATATTACAACACGCTGAAAAATGAAGAGATCAACTTACATTACTACCATTCGGAGAAAGAACTTGACCAAGCTGTCCATGATTTTGCCTATATTTGGTATAACCATGTACGGCCCCATTCTTACAACAACAATATGACTCCATTTGAGGCCAGATTTAGACGTTAAAAAAGTAGACTCAAGTGTTACAAAAATGCTTGACCACTACAAAGTACGATTTGGCGCACGTGGTAGTGGTGAGTAACAGTGATGGCGGCAGGGGGTATGGAAAAGACGTATTTGGGAGCCTGGTCATCGGATGTCAACAGCATGAACATGTGTTGGATCGGTAT
>Ga0163159_1003641_pt1 | contig 11518 bp, 9 predicted proteins | sample BioMet9_FD_108702 | JGI IMG/M metagenome (GOLD analysis project Ga0163159, IMG submission 108702) | Microbial communities from bioreactor (seeded with sewage sludge) at Lawrence Berkeley National Lab, California, USA - Biofuel... | ecosystem: Engineered > Bioreactor > Anaerobic > Unclassified ... | reverse complement strand
CATTGTCGGTCCCCGCCCGCCGCTGATGAGCGAGGTATTGCAGTATCAGCACGAGCAGATGGGACGGCTGATGGTACGGCCCGGCCTCACCGGTTTGCCGCAGATTCGCGGCCGGTCGGACCTGGCCTTCAACGAATGGGTCAAATGGGATTTGTGGTATATCCGCAACTGGTCGCTATGGTTGGATTTACGGATTATACTGGCGACCATCCCGGTCGTGCTCAAGGGCAAAGGCGCCTATTGACGTTTACTTTGCGACCAGCGCCGCAGCAAATGGGTTCTCCAATTCCGTCCGGTCGTCCAGCTCCAGGACGCAAACGAAAGGGCGGGATACAGCAAGGTTCCCAGCCAATTTTTTCTGGAGGACCAGATCGGCGGCGGCATGCCGTCAGCCGGCAACATATGCGTCATATGACGCGCCCAGAGGAAGGCGATCCCGCCGGCGATAAGATCGGCGGTCATCCGGGCAAAAAACAACGCTTCCAGCGAATGCAGCCACAGCGCCAGTAAAGACAGCGGTATCAGCAGCACGAGGATGCGCAGCCCGTTGAGCCAGACGGAAACCGAAGGACGCCCGCAGCCGGTGAAAAAGAAACCGGCATAGCGATGGATTTCCACCGTGGCAAATCCCCACGGAATGATGCGCAGACACAATGTCAGAATCTGTTGTACTTCGGGATCTCTGGCAAAAAATTTGGACAGCGGTTCTGCGGCCACAAAATAGACTGCCGCCATCCCGATCAGAAAGCAAAAAGCAAATCCCATGGCAAATTTATAACACATCCGAATCCGGTCGAAAAGACGAGCGCCGAAATTCTGTCCGATCATCGGCATCAGCGACATCCCGAGCGCCATCGGAAAAACGAAAGGAACCATTTCCAGACGGGAAGCGGCGGCGACGGCAGCCACCGCCACGTCGCCGAATTCCGCCGTGATGCGGGTGACAACGGCCATGCCGATCGGCACCATCAACATGCCGAGAGTAGCGGGTACGGCAAAACGGATCATGACGCGCCACGATCCCCGCAGTTTGCGCCAGGGAATCCGGACGAAGCGAAGCAGCCCATGCCGTTTATTCAGCAGACTCAAAACGGCAATCATACTGACGCATTGGGAAATGACGGTGGCAATAGCCGCGCCGCGAATGCCCATGCCAGGCAGCGGCCCCCAGCCGAAAATGAACGGCGGGTCCAGAATGACATTGATGACCATGCCGAGAATCATCATGACGCTGGCCATTTTCGAGTCGCCGACCGCAATCAGGATGTCGTTGCCGGTCATCGCCAGCGACGCGGTGAAACACCCCAGAAACCAGACATTCATAAAACCTTTGACCTGTACCAGCGTTTCGCCGGTCGCCCCGAACCGCGGAAAAATCCATCCGCACATCATCATCCCAACCATGCCCAGCAACACGGAAATCACTGCGACCAGCAATACGCCGGAAGTAACCAGCGTCGCCGCTTTTCGCCGCCGGGATGCCCCCATTGCCTGTGCCGTAGTCGCCATCACCCCGACGCCCAGTCCATGAAAAACACACCCCAGCAACATGATTACCGGAAAAGTAAAGCCCATTGCCGCCAGCGGCGACGCTCCGGGCAACCGGCCGACAAAATACGTGTCGATGATATTATACCCGGACATAGCCAACGTTCCGGCGAGCATGGAGAACGCAGTTTTCAGCATGGTTCCGCCGATGGAACCTTTTATATATACGGCATTGTCACGCATAAAAATTCTCTTACTTCTGTGTGGTTGCAATAAAGACAATCATGAAATGAATGATTAATATAGAACGGTTTAAGTCGGCATACCATCCGCAATGGTGATTTTATTGGGGGTTTTCCAATACGCATAAGAAGTAGGATGGCAGTCCGTCCAGTGATTTATTCTTGTGATATTCACCAAAATCCGCTTGTATTTCTCATTGAGGGGTGTAGTTTATATGCTTGTTCGATTACTCAGCATATTGCGGGGTGGAGCAGAGGTAGCTCGTCAGGCTCATAACCTGAAGGTCGTCAGTTCGATTCTGGCCCCCGCTACCATATCTTATGCCGGTCAGTTCGCTGACCGGCTTTTTTATTTCCTTTATATCCCGTTGTATCAAAGGCTTTTACAATATTCACCATCTCCATTACAACCATGAAAAACGCCTGATTTCACCCCCATTCCAGCCCTCTCCCGTCTCCCTATCTCCATTATTTACGGTCATGACCGGCAATCGAAAAACGTCCCAATCTCCGTCTCTTGTCCTTAATCTCCAACATGTTGCAACATAAAGCCGTCAAAATCAGCGGAGACGTTTTTTCGAAAACACCGCGTCCGAAACGCCTCGAGTCCGCTCACGCATCGAACTGACGACCGGCATTGACGGTCAAGCCCAGCTCAAAAATCTCCTAAAAAGTTAGAAATCACCGTCTCCGGTATCCAATATCATGACCGGCAAGTTGTCAGCGCCCGAATTTCCATCCCCCCGATAATGGCCCAATACTCCATCCAGATGGCCTCTCTTCATCACATCCGAGCATAGCGTTGACGGTCGTCGGTTGATTTTGTAATTGGAGTTCAACTTGAGGTGTTGGGTGTTCAGACCGTCAAATAATAAGGCATTGTAATACTTTGCATTTATTGTATAATATTTAGGAATAATAATAAGCTAGTTGATGATTTTTTTGCATAGGGGATGTGAAAAATGGGATGGAAGGGAACTGTTCGGTCAATCAATGCGGCGTGCCGTGCTGCAGAACGCGAGTCTCAACGTCGTCAACGTGCCGATGAAAAGCGGCAACGACAATATGAAAAAATGCAAGCATTAGCCAGCGCCGAATACGAAGTGGAACAACACAATGATAAGATTTTGCAACTGAAGTCTCTGCATAAAGAATGCAGTCTTCCGGTCGATTGGGTTGCGATGATTAATGAACCCGAACCGGAAACGCCATCAAAAAAATCTATTCACGAACAGAAAGCGACCACCGCTGCGTTGACTTACAAACCAAGCTGGCTCGATAAAATATTTAAACTTGAAGATAAAAAAAGAAAAAAACTTTCCGATGCAATAACTACGGCTATTACAGCAGATGAGAACGATTATCGCACCAGTTTGAAAAATTGGGCAGACGAACATGAAAAATGGACAGATAATGTTCGTATTGCCCAAGGCGTACTTAATGATAATCCTGACATTAAAGCCGAAGCCATTGAACAATTTAATACATTCACTGATTTAATGGATATCGGGTCGGCGGTTTCTTTTAACATAGAGAAAGGGAAAATCTTAGAAGTTGAACTAAATGTAAAAGGTAAAGATATTGTTCCAGCAGAAGTTAAAAGTCTATTGAAAAGCGGCCGAGTTACGGTAAAGAAAATGCAACAAGGGGAATTTAACGAACTTTATCAGGATTATGTCTGTAGCGCCGTTCTGCGAGTAGCCAATGAAACTTTTTCTTTACTTCCAGATGAGTTCGTATTAATAACCGCAACAGATAAATTGCTTAATTCACGGACTGGACATTTAGAAGATATGCCGATTGTTTCCGTGGTAATTTCACGCAGCACACTCAATACTCTTAACCTAGACCGAATTGATCCTTCTGACAGCATGAGTAATTTTATTCATAAAATGGATTTCAAGAAAAACAAAGGATTTGAACCAGTGGAACGGCTGAAACAGGAAGACATTTCTTACTTAATGTGAAATTAGTACTTTACGAGGGAAGATATACCTTGAGCGTTCGGCTGGTTGTAAAAAAACGCAAAAATGCGTGAACAAGAATTTCACCGGTCTATTGCCTAGCCTAAAAATCACTTGTTTTCACATTTTTACGTGTTAATTTATAGTATATTCGTTAATATAATAACGAATCCAATCACGACATGCGCAGTAATGTGTCTGATTTGATCAGATGAATTACCTGAATAGTCATACGTGGTGCCCTAAGTACCGTGACCACTCAGCCCGCGTTGCCGAGGCAGTCTGTAACAAGGGAACAACGACAACTGCCATGTTTGCCGGGGACCTTTCATGCGCAAACGGTTATGGGAAATTCTTAATGCTCGGCGCGAAAACGACCGGACTGCAAAAATTTTCAATATTTTTCTTTTCACGTTGATCGTGCTGAACATTATTGCGTTCATACTGGATTCAGAAAAAAACATTCAATCGCGTTTCGGCCGACAGTTTTTGTGGTTTGAAACCATTTCAATTCTGCTGTTCACGGTAGAATATCTGTGCCGGCTATTTTCGTGCTCAAACGAGGCAAAATACCGAGGATTCTCCGGAAAATTAAAGTTCATCTTTTCGCCACTGGCGTTGATTGATTTACTGGCAATCATTCCTTTTTACTTGCCTTTTGTCGGCCTTGATTTACGAGTAGTCAGAATTTTTCGTCTGTTTATGGCATTGCGAATCTTTCGCGCCAGCCGTTATTATAAGGCCTTGAAGTTAATCGGGCGGGTTTTCCAGGAAAGCAAAGAAGAATTGGTGATTACTTCCGGCTTTATGTTAGTGCTGCTGCTGCTTTCCGCCACGCTGATTTATTTTGCCGAAAATGAATCACAGCCCAATGCATTCTCCAGCATTCCGGCCTCGATGTGGTGGAGTTTAACCACCTTTACCAATGCCAGCAGTTGCATAACGCCAATCACGATTACCGGCAAAATTATCGGGGGGATGGTGGCAATCTTCGGCATCGGCATGTTTGCCTTACCCGTAAGTATTTTCGGCGCCGGCTTTGTTGAACAGATCAGAAAAAATAAAATCCAGGCAACCGAAGATACCTTGATCTGCCCGCATTGCGGGAAAAAGATTGAACGAAAACCAGATCATATCGGGCATGCGAAAGAAGCAAAGCCAGAGAATTGATTGGGATGGGTTGGCTAAGTCAAAACGGAGAAATTAAAGTCTATGCTGCTGAGAATTAACACCCATGGCGGGAGTGAAGTATGGAAACCGGCCGCATCCGAATTCGTTGTTCAAGGATTTGTAATCAAGCAAGGCTTTCTTTATGTGGGGGAAAAGATGCCGGCCCCGGATCAAAGCGGCGCTCCTGATGCCGCCTTAGTCAATCCTCGTTTGAACGCATGCTCTTGTGATTTTGACAATGAAGGCAAAAATTTAAGTTATTGGCCATCATATTCTGAAATTCCGCCCGCCTCACGGGGCGCATATTTGAATTGGCTGGCAAACGGTAGAAAAGATGAGAATATTGGCATCGGATACGTTTTTCTGTACTTTTATGGCTTGGAACGGCGCTTGTTGCATGATGCCGTCAAACAAGACGTTCCCAAGCAGGAAATTATTGACATAATCAATGAAATTATCCGGTTGATGACGATTTATTCAGAAAAAAGTAGATCCTTCCGAAATTATGCCTCATCGCTACTCAATATCGCGATGATATTGCATTTTCCCGACGAGGCAGACGCCGTGCCGATTGAGCTGTTATCGGAAAGTTACGATTACCCGGCCTTATTGAAATGGCGACTGGGGCAGTTGGCAAAACAAGGCGAACCAATCCCCTTCAAATGGGCATTCTTATGGTACATGAGTTGTCCTGACAAGACATTACGAAAAGCGGCGCAAAGATGTCCCAATGAGTTCAAAACCTTGTTTGAAACCAAATATCAGGAGCGTTTCGGCAGTGGAATGATCGTTCCTCTAAATAAAACCAAGCTGAAAATAAACTACCGCCCGGCCAGTCAGTCTTTAATGTACGGTAATGTTTTCGGCGAGGTAAAAAGTGATTACGCTGATTTGACAGTGATTTCCGGACCAATTAATAAGTTAGGACAAATTGCCGAAGAATGTTATAAAGAACTGGATTCGTTCAGCCGATATCTCGGAAGTTACCCAGATAAATACAATACTGTCTATGCTCAATTTTTGTTACCAAAGATCTTATTGCAAAGAACTAATTCTCAAGTGTTCACCGCTTTGAAAAATAAGCTTTGCGATCAGGAAATTATGGAACGCGGCTTAAAACTTATTCCGGTTAAAACCCTGTTGGCGGAGATTGAACTAGGCGGCAGTGATCAACTTGCCAAGAATGACATTTTAACCATCGTTGAAGTGCTTGCCAAAATGGATTTGGGGATTGAGCCGGATATCAGATTTTGCAGCATCAAAATGACCACGGAACAACGAGCCTGTATCTTCAGAATTAATTCACCCAAGCCGGATGAAGATAATGTTCGCCATTACTTGAGACTATTGCTGCGGCTGGGGGTAATCATCGCGGAAGCGGATGAAAACGTCAGTTCGCAAGAAGTAGATTTTCTAACCAATATGATAGAAAACAGTAAATTAAGCGATGATGATCGAATTCGTTTTTATGCGTTTCTTGAGTTTCTATTCAATAACGACACCGGAATTTCCGACCTTAAAACCAAGCTTGCTGCGCTGGATGGTCAACAGCAAAACGTTATCGGCAATGCGATGCTGGAATTGCTTCATGCGGATGGTGTTGTTGCGCCAAGTGAAATTATTCAACTGGAGAAAATTTATAAAATGCTGGGACTTGATTCCTCCAGAATTATATCTCAAATTCATAACTTTCAGGCGGCGGCGCAGGAGCCTGTATTAGTCCAAGCGGCAACCGGTAATAATGCCTTTGCCATCCCGCCGTCAAATACCAAGGGAAGCAAGATACAACTAAGTCAAGAACAAATTTCCAAGAAGACGCGTGAAACCAAAGAAGTCTGTAAAATTCTTTCATCCATTTTTGATACCGATGAAGACGAACCAAGCAGTGCTCCGGTAGTAACGGTAATAAAGGGTCTTGATTGGGCGCACAGTAAATTATTCAATGAAATTATCAGGAAAGAAGAATGGGCGAGAAGCGAGCTGGAAAAATTATGTAATCCGTTGTCATTAATGCCGGATGGAGCACTGGAAATCCTTAATGAGTTTGCCTATGCAACGGCAGGGAATCCGATGATTGACGGAGACGATCCAATTTACATCGACTTAGAAATAGCAAAGGAGATATTGTAAATGGAAAAGATACGGGCAAGAGATAGAGATGTTATAATTCAGTCTTTGCGGGCTGGGGTAGTTCCCAAACGAGGACTTCAGCATATACAGGTTGGCCGGGTCAATGAGATCAAGGCATTGCTTGATGATCTTGACAGTATTACCAATGGGGGATCGGCCTTCCGGTTAATTATCGGCGAATATGGATCCGGTAAAACTTTTTTTATCCAATTAATACGAAGTATTGCCTGTGAAAAGGGGTTGGTTACAGCTCACGCCGACCTTAATCCTGATCGGCGAATCCAGGCGACCGGTGGACAGGCAAGAAATCTCTATGCCGAATTAATGAAGAATCTTTCAACCCGAACGAAGCCGGACGGAAATGGGATAGGAAGTATTGTGGAAAGGTTCATTTCTTCCGCCAGGACGATTGCCGAAGAGAAAAAAGAATCGGTTGAAAGTGTAATTCAAAAACGTCTGTCCAGTTTATCGGAATACGTTGGCGGATACGACTTTGCCAATGTTATTGCCGCTTATTGGAAGGGCTATGAAAACAGTAATGATAATTTGATGAAGGATGCAATTCGCTGGCTTCGCGCTGAGTTTTCGACGAAAACGGAAGCCCGGCAGTCCTTGGATGTACGGAATATTATCGACGATTCCAATGTATACGATCATTTAAAAATAATGAGCCTTTTTGTCAGACAAGCCGGCTACAGTGGATTGCTGGTATGCCTTGACGAAATGGTGAATCTTTACAAAATGACCAATGTCCAAGCCAGATGCGCCAACTATGAACAAATCCTGCGTATTTTAAATGACAGTCTGCAAGGGGGCTCTGAGTCGCTTGGTTTTCTAATGGGCGGAACGCCGGAATTTCTTTTAGATACGCGCCGCGGTTTATATAGCTATGAAGCACTGCAAACGCGACTCGCGGAAAATTCCTTTGCCAAGATGCAAGGCGTAATGGACTATAAATCGCCGGCATTACATCTGGCCAATCTTACCCAGGAAGATCTTTATATCCTGCTGACCAAGTTGAGATCCGTATATGCACTGGGTGATGAAAACAACTATTTGATTCCCGATGAGGCACTGGAAGCCTTTATGATCCATTGTTTTGAAAAAATCGGCGATTCATATTTCAAAACACCGAGAAATACTATTAAAGCATTTCTTGACCTGCTTGCCGTTCTGGAACAAAACAAAGAGATCAAATGGACCGATCTGCTAAAGCAGGTTGAAGTACCGCCGGATGTCCCGGAAGATATAATGGCGGCGGCTAATGTGACTTATGAGCCACAGGGCAAAGCCAATAACGATGCCAATGAGGCATGGGCAAATTTTAAATTGTAGAGCGTCATCAATGGGCAACAACGGTTCCGCCGCATTTTATAGGCTTGATCCACGAGTTCAGAAATGGATATGGCAACAGGACTGGAAAACGCTTCGGGATATCCAGGAGAATTCGATTGTCCCGGTTCTTGAAAAAGAACATGACATTATTATTTCTGCCGCGACCGCAGGAGGAAAAACCGAAGCGGCGTTTCTGCCTATTTTCACCGATGCTATAAATAAAAAAAGCATCAGCGGCGTCCACACCCTTGCCATATGTCCGCTAAAGGCCCTGATTAACGATCAAACCAGGCGCATGGAAAGCCTGGGAGAGTTGACCGAAGTGATGGTTACGCCGTGGCATGGTGATGTTGCCGAAAGCCATAAGTCCACACTGTTGAAAAAGCCGCAGGGAATTCTTCTGATTACGCCGGAATCTTTGGAGTCGATTCTGGTAAACAAATCAAGTTCCTGCCATGCTTTGTTTGCTGCGTTATCGTACATCGTCATCGACGAATTACATGCTTTTATCGGCACGGAACGAGGAAAACAGCTTCAGTCGCTGCTGAATCGAGTAGATTTCTATACCCAAAGCCAACCGCCCAGAATTGGACTCAGCGCGACCCTGGGAGATTTCGACAAAGCGTTCCTTTTCTTAAGAACGTCCCGGAAAAAACCGATCCGTCTCATTAAATCCTCCAGTTATAGCCACGATATAAAGTTGCTGCTGAAAGGATACGCCATCAACGCCAACGGAGTTTCCGATCAGGAAGGTCATACCGTCGATGATGTGATTGTCGATGATCTCTATGCCAATCTGAGAGGAACTACTAATCTTGCATTTGCGAACAGTAGAGCCAAGGTCGAGTATTATTCCGATGCCTTGCGCCGAAAATGTGAAGAAAGTCATGTCCCAAATGAATTTTTTCCGCATCATGGCAATTTATCGAAAGAAATACGCCACGACCTGGAATCTGCCATGCAGAGCGGAAAAAGGCCGGCAACCGCAATTTGTACGATGACGCTGGAACTGGGAATTGATATCGGCAAGGTTAATTCGGTTGCTCAGGTCGGGGTTCCCCCGTCCGTTTCCAGCCTTCGGCAACGACTGGGCCGCTCAGGACGTCGGGACGCGCCATCCATTTTGCGGGCATATATCAGCGAAAACGAAGTCGGCAAAGGAAGTAATATCGGCGATGAACTACGGCTGGAATTGGTTCAAACTATCGCAACCATTGAATTACTGTTGGAAAAATGGTTTGAACCGCCGGAAGTACATTATTTGCACCTGTCCACACTGGTACAGCAAATAATGGCTTTACTTGCTCAATATGGCGGTTTTCAGCCCAAGAGCGGATGGGAATTCTTATGTCAGAACGGTCCATTCAATAATATTACGCCGGATGTCTTTAAAGAAGTATTAATTGCGTTGAAAGCCAATGAGGTCATCAAACAAGATCACACCGGTACGCTTGTTATCGGTGTTAAGGGCGAAAAAATCATCAATCATTACTCTTTTTATTCAGCATTTTGTACACCGGAAGAGTTTATTCTCGAATACAATGGGAGCCGCATCGGAACGCTCCCCATCGACAAACCGCTGATGAAAGGTGAATATATCATTTTTTCAGGCACCCGGTGGCTGGTTCTGGATATCTGCATGGAAAACAAGATCATCTCTCTTGCTAGATCTCAAGGAGGGAAGCCGCCCAGTTTCACCGGCGAAGGTTTTTGTGTTCATGATGAAATCCGTAAAAAGATGAAAAAGATCTATGATGAACAGTTGATGCCCTGCTATCTGGATGCCGTGGCGAAAAAGTTACTGCAGGAAGGTCATGAATGGTTTAACAAACTCGGGTTGACGCATAAAAATGTATTTTTTACCCCCAATACCACATACCTGTTTCCGTGGCTGGGGGATCGAACCTTGAATACTATTGCCATTGAACTGGGATTCATGGGCATTAAGGCGCAAAAATGGGGATGTTGCATTGAGATCAACAAAATCGCTGAAGCCGATTTTCTCAATATGCTTAAAACTCGAACTGCTTATGGCAAAATGAATGCAATTGACTTGGCAAAACAGGTAGTCAATAAGGAATCAAACAAGTACGATTACTTGCTGAATGAAGATCTGCTTTCACTTGATTATGCCAGCCGAAGCCTTGATACGGAAGCTTCATGGGCATTCTGGCAAACATTCTCGTAATAAGTCGTTTTTCCCGGCCTACGACATGGTCTGGGGCTAAGAGCCTGGGGCAAAATGGACCGGGCAGCACCAGATAAACATCAACGGCAAACGGGATCATTTTGAGCAAGATGATTTTTGCGGTTGGCAAAACATTACGACATTTCCGCCCCTGTCAAAATCATCCGCGAAGTCTGCCAAGCGACAGAAGCCTTTGCCGACTTTACCAAAGCCGTTTGGGGGATGAAAAAATCGCGAATCCCATGAGGTCCGATTTTCGCATTTACCTATCCCTGCCATAGAACAAGTACGCATTGAACCACCAACTAGCGTAACCGCCGCGCCACATAAAAAGCTTATTCTAATCTATGAAAAATATATTTCATGCATTGACAAGTTGTATTTTTCTCTCACAACAATATATTACCTCAATAACACGCGGGGGAATAACATCTTGCGCAATAGAGGATGTAGGCGAACAGAAATTTATTTCGATGGGTTTAATGCTTCGCCGCTTTGGCGCGACTTTAGCTTTATTTTACAATTTTTAAGTTAAGTTAGCTTGTGAGTCGTGGATAGTTGCAATACGCCAATACTCTGGATTGGCCCTGTTCAGAATGCAAAAAAACATTGGGAATTCAACCATAAAAAGAAAAGATTTAGGAGGGCATCATGGATTTTTCGAAAACACTGCAATGGAATAGCATGTCGTTGAAAATTGCGCTGAAAATCGAAAAATTCGTGGCTCTATGTAAACGAGGATAATCCAAACCACTAACAAGAAGAAAGGAGGTGAACAAAATGGCTTACACAAAACCTGTAATTTTAGCACAAAGTACTGTTCAGATGGCAGACTGCCGTCCCAATAGTCGTCCGAGTGGAAGACCTTGTAATCCACCGGGGCCAGGGGATCGTAAATAAACAAGTTAATCAGGCGGCGATGTTATACAAATAAAAAACAATCGTCGCCTGATTAATAAAGAGACATTGCTATGTTTTTTAAGAAAAAATCTAATGTTATT
>Ga0163159_1003633_pt1 | contig 11539 bp, 8 predicted proteins | sample BioMet9_FD_108702 | JGI IMG/M metagenome (GOLD analysis project Ga0163159, IMG submission 108702) | Microbial communities from bioreactor (seeded with sewage sludge) at Lawrence Berkeley National Lab, California, USA - Biofuel... | ecosystem: Engineered > Bioreactor > Anaerobic > Unclassified ... | reverse complement strand
TGTAAAATCAATCTTTCAGAATGGTTTTGTTTAAGGATCACCCCCACGTATGTGGGGAGAATTAGACATTATACACCTCAAACAAGCATTAACAAGGATCACCCCCACGTATGTGGGGAGAATCCAACCGCGGTCGTCATCCCGCTGCAGGCTGAAGGATCACCCCCACGTATGTGGGGAGAATTATTCCCAGATACGCACCTCAACGCGGGCCTTAGGATCACCCCCACGTATGTGGGGAGAATTACTCATCCTCTGTTATCCACTTGCCGACTGCGGGATCACCCCCACGTATGTGGGGAGAATATAAGGACGCCGCCGTTGTTCTCTGTGGAGAAAGGATCACCCCCACGTATGTGGGGAGAATCAGTACTAGTGGCTGCGCGACCTCGATAGATGGGGATCACCCCCACGTATGTGGGGAGAATTCGCCGTCGGCGGAAAAACTGAATCCGTATTTAGGATCACCCCCACGTATGTGGGGAGAATTATGGTTGGTAGATCGTAATCAATACTCTCAAAGGATCACCCCCACGTATGTGGGGAGAATTGATGGTGCATGATCACGCGGTCGATGTCGATGGGATCACCCCCACGTATGTGGGGAGAATGTACTATGACTCAGAAAGAGGTCAATTCCGCCGGGATCACCCCCACGTATGTGGGGAGAATCTCCGGAACCGGGTACCATGCCGCAATATCCAGGGATCACCCCCACGTATGTGGGGAGAATTTCACTTTGCCTTCAAAACCATACCACATACCGGGATCACCCCCACGTATGTGGGGAGAATAGGGCGTAGCTGCACCACACCCACGCCACTGCGGGATCACCCCCACGTATGTGGGGAGAATCAGAATTCCCCCATAAATACATTTGCTTGAGAAGGATCACCCCCACGTATGTGGGGAGAATAGTAGCGTTATATGCTGTTTGCGTCTTTGAAAATGCAAAAAACTGCAAGAGGTTCAAGTTGGGCATGATCTTGAGACCACAATTATTAATCCATGTTACCCGTCCGGAAACAGGGTCATCATTCCGCAGCCATAGGCTTTCTCATGGCCGATACCCTTTTGAAGAGTTTCCCTCGCGGCGCAGGCATCAGTCACAGTGCAGCTCCCGTCAAATGTCGCCTGCAGAAACTGTACACGCTGTCCGTTATCCCTGGTAAAAACGACATTTCGATGTTCCGTTATTTCCAGAGCATCCACGGAATAACCAGATTTTTCAAGGCGGCTTCGCGCCCAGTCGGCTGTATTTCCGTACTTCGAAGCTCCGCCGAGAACCATGGGCACACGCTTGCCGTTTACCTTTACTGTCGGATTCGCGGTGAGACGGAAATAGTAGCGTCCGCCCTCACGCACGGAATTGAGGAAGCCGTCGTAGTCTTTTGTCACCGGGATTAAACCCACGGTGCCGAATTGCTCCTGCAGACTTGTGAGGTCGGGACGATCATTGCTCAAAACGAGAAGCACAGCCTCGCTTCCCTGCCGTTCTATACGCCAGATGGCGTGCTGCCGCCCGCCGGAGAATGAGCGCTCCACGGCACCGTGCATCCGGGAAGGGCGCACCATTGATATGGCAGTCTCAGGTTTGTGCAGATCAAGGGTCACTTTGCTCAGATACATCGGCTGCTCCTCTCTCCATAACCCGGCGTCCAGAGAACGTACGTTTCCGGGGGTCAAAGCTCACAGGTACATCCCTGACCATATCTCCCTCAGCGCTCTCAACAATCAGCCGGATATGGACATCTTCTCTTTCAAAGCTCTGCTTTGGGTCTGCCAGCGCCGCCTCCGTAAGGGCATTCTCCATAGGCTTTTCTGAAATACCGATAATGAGCGGCTGCGTCACCGGGCATCCCCGGCGGCCGAGATACAGCGGAAATGCAGGGTGCTGCAAGGCTCCTGCCAGTTCCCGCGCCGTGTCTGCTTCACACTGAACTCCGGCAAAGAAGACAGCGTCCTGCAGATAGGTTTTTCGGAAAAAATATCGTTCGTTGTCTTTTGCCGCTCTGTAAGATGCTCCGCCGGCAATGGCAGTTTGGGTGTCTGCTACGGCACTGCCCGGACGCCGGACGGCAACGCCAAAAGGATATGCTGCGAGATCGGATATGTCCGCATCGCGGGGACGGCCTTGCGCGGCCGCGATCATGCCAAGCACGGCAGACTTGGAAGGATAGAGCCCGGTGCTTCTGTCAGCCAGCTTTGAGTCCGTCCCCCAGGCCTGCAGCGGCCCGGCCAGTCTCAGAATAAGGATTGACATGGTCATCGTCCTTCCCGGTCAGGAGTGTGGGCGCAAAAGCAGCTGGCCTATCTTTTCCTCCGTGTGGGCCAGAAGCGCGTCAAAAGCCATCTCCCTGCCCAGAACAGCCCGGTCTGCCGGGCCACCGTAAAAGCTGTCAATGTTCTCCTCGTATGCCTCCAGCGCATCACGTGAAGGGGATTCATAACCCCCGAGGTCGCGATCCACATGAACCGCCCTTTCAAACGCCGGCATGAAGGACACCGGCATATCCGTCCGCAGATCCGTCTCAACATAAAACGGCAGGGAGTTGTTTGCATAACTGTTCACGGAACCGGTGGGCATGGAGAGGACGAAAGCCTCCAGAAAATTCCGGGCAATATGGGCAGCATTGACCCGGTCAAAGCGTATGAGTTCGCTCTTTTCGCCAAGGTTTACCGTGGCATAGCGATAGACGGTGGCTGAGTTGAAAACTTTGGATCCGATATGTCCGGCTCCGGCATCGCCCTCGTGTCCAAAATCTTCCACAGCGCTGAAATAGTCATACTGCTGCTGTACCTGATGGGTAGAAACCGCATGGGCAACTTCAGCTGCAGCGTCCACATTCAGGTCGATATTGTCAGCGTACATGCGGCCAAAGAGCAGTATGTCAGAGGACGCCCCCTGCTGCGCCGCCTTTAAGGCTTCATTGCAAAAAGCGGCATCTGCCTTGTCGGCACGGGCAGGATCATTGTTTATCAGATTGGCAATGGCCCTGATTTGCTTCATGGACATGAAAGCTATCGTGCCCTTTTTGTCCTCTTTCCCCTTGGCTGAAGTATCTGCCGCAACTTTTAATACCTTGACCATGACGTTTTTTGCCCGCGCCTCTGCTTCGTCCTCCGGCATTCCGCAGCGATCCCGCAGATCGCCGGCCAGCAGTTCCGTCAGGCTGCGGGAGCGTACGCCGGTTTCGACACCGTGCTCACGAAACCATCCGCGGACGGCATGCTTCCATGCTTGGGAGCTGACGCGGGCACGCTGTACGCCGCCATAGATGCAGCTTTTGGGCATGCCCACATCGTCGCGGTTCACGCAGCTCGGCGGCAAGGTCTGCAGCACGTGGATATCCAGATACAGTCTCCCGGTCTCATTCATTGTAGCCATTGTAATTTCTCCTTTATATTCAGATAAATGTTTTACACTTACAAGCTCAGCGGTCAAAGGCGTAGTCCTGTTCCCAATGCCGTACGATTAGCAGTGGGTCAAAATGCCAAGTATACAAATCACCGGCTAGGGCGGCGTAGTCCATGCCCACTTGATTTTTCCCTGAGGCGAGAAGTTGTACTACGGCGCGCAGCGGCTCCCGCAGCTGGGCAAGATCCGGCGCGTTTTCGGCCATAATAAGCCGGCGGTGGATATTGTCGTCCCCGGTCATTCGGCACGCCCGGCCAATACTCACGCCCTCCTGCTGGCGCTTGCCGCCGACGATATACAGCTGTACCGCAAGCCATACGGCCTCCTCGGCGGGAGAGGAGCGGCCCTCCCAAGGCCGTATGGCCGGGTCAAGCTGCTGCAGAAATTCGCCGTACAGCACAGGATCGTCGCCCATGGGCCTGCCCAGGCTGTGACGCCAGCGGGCGGCCTCCGCCCTGGTAAGGGAAGAATCTCCCTTAAGCCGCGCCATTATCCGCCCCGCGGACTCAATAACTGCGCTGCGGCCCGAATGTTTTGTCTTTTGCTCATTCATTCTGCGTTCAGTCTCCTTTCAGCTTTTTTCTCAGCTTGATGAGTTCTCCGCGGCATATGCCGTAAGCCCTGCCCATAGTCATTGTATCTTCGCCGCCGTGGCCGGAGATGGCTTCCGGCGGAGCTTTTGCCGTTTCTTCTTCACAAATGGCCGCCGCGACAGAGAATTCCTCCTCCAGGAGGCCCTCAGCGGTAAGTCCGTCCTGGGTGAGAAAGCGGAGGAACCAGCGTCCAATCCTGTCGTAATATACCGACTTGACACGTTTGGCGTTGGCCGCCGCCGCACCTTTTTCATCCATTCCTTCCGCAACACCCAGATTTCGTCCAAGATTATACATGATTTTGGCGTAGGCCTCTATATGCTCCATTTCTTCTCCGGCCTGCTCCGCCAAAATCCCGTCCGCATCAAAGAAGCCGGGTGCCACGTGAAGGAAGCCGGAGACTGTGTAGTCCACCATGGAGTTCATCGTACCATAGGCAATGTCTGTCATTCGGAAGCGGATTGGTTCTGTGATACCAAGATCCTCCATTCTTAAAGACGTCCACTCCGCTGCGGCCGGCCTCATTCCAGAAGCACCGCCAAAGAGGTACTCGCAGTTCTGCCATTCCAGAGTATCTGCCTTATAATGGACCGGGCGGAGCTCATCCTTGCCAGACTCCTTGTCCCGTACGCTCTGCCACATGAACATGGGCTCCATGCCGCGATCAGTCCAGACATCCCCCATGCCAACGTGAAAGCCGTCGACAACGCCTGGTTTCTCCTCGTGGAGAAGGATGCGCCGGGAGAGCTGAGTCAGCACGGCCGGCAGATCATCAGGGACCGGACGGCGATCCTTCATCAGATATTCTCTCTGATCCTCCCAGGCCGGACAGGGTGCGCCGTACATCTCCCAGCCTCCGGGAACATATTTTGCCAGCGGCGAGTTGAGCATAAGCGTATCGAAGAGGGTCCCGCCCTCTGCGGAGACGAGGCAGCCTCGGGATGCGGCCGTCATCTCCGCAGACCTGAGCGAACTGCCGTCAGGTGCTTTTTTATTTTTGTCCCTGTCGTTTCCCTTTCCGCAGGATCCACAGTTGGCAAAGTCCAGGAAGTAAACGAGCCAGGCCGCGGCCTCCGCGTCAGTAAGATGATTCTTCCAGTAACCCTGCCGTTCTGCGACAGCGGAGGCTTTGTTATTGCTCTCGAGGATGGCACCGTTAAGCTGCGCCGCCGTATTCCATGTGCATGAGCATACATCGTCGTAGTCTGGCAGGTCTGCCGGCGCATCATAGGCACGCCGAAGCACCATAATCCTGCCGTCCGGGCCATAGCCTTCTTTTGCTGTGAATCGCACCTCGCCCGGGCGTATCTGCAGGAAGGGATGTTCGCCGCCCAGCAGATAAAAGCAGTCATGCCATTTTTTGAAATACGCTTCCACAGCCGCTGCCGGAAGCTGTCCTCTTTTGAATACCGCAAGCCAGCGGTCTTTGGCCTCCACGGGGTCTTCCAGTTCTGCCTCCTCGCCGTTCTGGTCATAGCGCGAAAGGATTGTGATGACCAGCGCAATAAGCAGGCGCAGCAAGGCAACAGACTGCAGCGGCGTCTCGCCGTCGATGGCAAGAAAGTCCTCTGCGCGAAGGAGACCCTCCCGCAGCGACACGCGCGTCGGCTGCATCCCCTGTTCCACAACAGGGATCCACGGCTCATCAATCAGATTAAACCGTCGTTCTTCCATTTATTCTCCCTTCCGCCAGTCCAATCCCTCGGACCGGCTATATGTTATTATGCAGGGGCCATCTCCAGTCTCAAGCACGGCACGGCCTGACGCATCAAGAAACAGGATGAGTTCCTTTTCAAACCACTTGCTGTTCAGCCATTCTGGAATACAGACATCCATGCCACGCCTGATACTGTCGATGGTCACCGCAGTGGACATCCAGCGCGGCAGGGTAATGCGCTGCTGCAGTATTGCTTTGGCCTGCGTCCATGAAGGGACAATATCCATATCTGCGTGAACACCGCCATCCACAGTCATTAAATCATATTCTCCTCTGATAAGTAGGAGTATCTGTACGCCGTCGGAGATGTCACGTACGGCTTTCTCCTGATCTGCCGCGTCGCCTGTGGATATACTCTGCTTCAGGAGACCTCTCATCTCCATCCATAAGGGGTCCGGCATTCGCCAGATCTCCGCTTTTTTGCGTGATTCGGTAAGCGCGCGGAGATGTTTTTCTTTCAGCTCACTTGCCGGGCCGCAGTTCAGGTCGTACACACTGTCCACAAGACTGCGAATGTCCCCCGGCAGAGAGAGGCTGTTCCGTCCGGTGAGTTCTTCGCGCGTTCGGGAGAGAAGATACTCGTCGTAAAGAGGAAAATAGTCATCCTCGCACAGTATGCACCGGGGCTCGCTCGCTCCTTCGGGACGCAGGTGATCATGGCTGCGGTGGCGGTGTGTGCGGCCGATGCGCTGCAGCAGCAGATCCATGGGACACCATTCCGTAAACAAAATGTCAAAATCCACATCAAGACTCTGCTCCAGCACTTGTGTGCCGACAACAATGACACCTCGGCGCTCCGTTGATCCGCTCCCTTTTCCGCAAAGGCGGAGGACTTCATCCTCAAGGCGGCTGCGATCCGCGGGCAGGAAACGGGAGTGTATGAGAATGACCTTATATTCTGGCAGCACTGATCGCAGATGTTCAGCCGTTTCCCGGGCTGCTTTGACGGTGTTCATTATTATCCCGACACAGCCCTCGCCATCAACACTCTTCTGTATTATATCGGCAATTTCATCAGTTTTTTCCCGTTCTATAACTACACGCATCGCCTGATCGGCAACTGGTGACAGCGCAATGGCAGAAACGTCTGCGCCGTCAGTCCACGTCAGACTTGGGTACAGCTCCTTGTAGGGAACGGGAAGCCTGTCCTTTCTGTGCCGATTGAGATAGGCATTTACCAAATCTTCCTTTTTCCCTGAGGTTAATGTCGCCGAGAGGAGAATGACTGAAACGCCATAGGAGCCAAGCCAGCGCAGAAGATACTCAAGAAATTCTGACATATAGGCATCATATGAGTGAACCTCATCGATGACGACGACCTTTCCGGCAAGGCCCAGATGGCGTAGCATGACGAACTTTGTCCGCAGCGCCGCCATGAGAGCATGATCCACCGTGCCCACAACGAAATCCGAGAGCAGCTGCATCCTTGGGCCAAGCAGCCACTCATTGACGGTGATGCTGTTGTTTTCATCCTCATCGGAAATGTGGTTTCGCAGGTTCTCAAAAAGATCATTGAACGCCGCATCACCATGGGCAAGGCGCATAGAGGTCACATCCCCGCCTCGGGATACCACTTTTGCCCAATCCGTAATACGAGGAAAAAGGCCGTTTGCCGTGCCCTTGGTTGGAAGGCCGAAAAAGATTCCTCCGGCGCCGTTTCTATCCGCAAGAATCTCTGCCGCGGCGAGAGCGGCCTCCGTTTTGCCGGCGCCCATCTGGCATTCGACGATGAAGAGTCCGGGGGCATAGGCATCTTCGACGGTGCGTATAATCTCCGCCTGTGCCGGCCTCGGGGGGAAACCAAAACGCACCGCAAATGCCTCCGTATCAAGTTGTGAGCACTGAGATTCCCAATAGCCAGGGAGACCCAGCCTGCTCCAGCCGTCGTTGAGGCGATTCTCAGTATAAGGTGCATCGCCAATAAGCGGGAAATAGTCCTCATTGGAGGCGATCCAATCCGCAACGATAAGAATACCTGTAAGCAGCATCTGCGCCTGCGCGGAAATCTCCCGCTGCAGAAGTATTGGAGGTATTTCTGATTCAGCAAGTGCGAAATCATAGGCCTCTTTCCACGCTGCCTCAAAAACGACCCGGCTCTCCGGCTCCGAACCGTAATAGTTTGCTATGCATCGGCCCATGAACTGCTTCTTAAAATCCGTATCTGTGTCTCTGGGTCGTCCGTGATGGGAAGCCAGCACCTCACATATAGACCAATTGACACCAAATCGCATCCCGCAAATAGTCGCAGAGGCAAAATTATGGGGCGTCTTCTCTGCGTCCGGGCAGCTGTGAAATACCACTCCGTCAGCCTCTAAACGGCTTGCTGCCTCCGGAAGTGCAAATCGGACGTTCATGCGCTTTTCCAAAAATGCCATGCTTGCCTTACCAATGTCATGGATTGAAGCGCAGAAGACGGCCAATTCGGTAAATGTCTCCACATCCATTTGTGCAGCTTGCGCAACAGAGGCAGGCACCCAGTTCATACAGAGCCGTCGCATGACACCTGCCGTATCCTTTAGATGGTTGCGGAGTGACAGCCATAGGTCTGCGTCGTTGGATTTTGCGGGAAAATCATCTAATAAATTCATTTCGCCCCTTTGTCTGTTTGGAGCGGCGATGTCAGCCGCCGGTAGATTTCATAACAGGTATAGCAATCCGATAAAGCCCTATGGGAATCAGAAGCAGCTATTCCCAGTCTCTGGGCAATGACCTGTTGTCTATGGGACCTCATATCCGGAAAGCGCCGCCGTGCCATGAGCAAGATATCTTGAGTTTTTCTCAGCGGTGACCGGAGTCCATGGCGTCGGCATTCATTGAACAAAACCTTTTCATCAAATTGTTTAATGTTGTATCCAATCACGAGCCGCCCGGAAATGAAGGTACTCAAGCTGCTCAGTGCATCAGCGAACTCAGCTCCTGCATCCACATCTTTCTGGCGGATACCTGTCAGTTCGGCTATCTTCTCCGGCAGAGAGCCGTCCTGATGGATAAAAGTATTATACTCGCCTGCCGGGGTTCCATTGGAAATCAGGAGCGCGCCGATCTCAATTATACGGGAATTCTGTATGTCTAGTCCTGTCGTCTCTAAGTCCAGGACAACATACTCGTCCTTAGAGGATCGTTGACCTTCTGTTGGAGTAGAGGTGTTGGTGTCAGATATCTCAGCAACGGGATGGAGCATTGCTTTGAACCCATCCAGATCCATTGGAATCCAGGAACTGCCCCAAGTTAAGTAATCAAATCCCTGTTCCGTATTGGACGAGTAGACCATTACTGCCCTGCCATGAGCGCAATTTTCAGTAACGCGCTGCCATAGGCTGTCACGAACCCGTGTTGCCACTTTTCCTACATAGACACCTGTTGAAATCTCACACAGGTACTTTGTCAGATATCCACGAAGTTTGGGCGGGCAATCCGATATACTTAGGACAATCAATCGTACATTCTCCCTCCGCCAGCCGTTCGGTAAAAATCATACCAGATTTGATTTCGTCCTTCCGTCTCTTGCTCAGATGAAGAGCCCAGTATCGTCTCAATATCAAGCCAGATGAGTCCCGGAAAACGTTTGTCTTTCATTATGTCTCGCAACCGACGGCGGACGCGGCTGTCAATATCGTCGGATCCCTGCGCTGCGGCCTCAAAGGCAGCAGGAAAGGATATTGCTTCCTTATAAAGATCAGCAACATCCAAGACGAAGGAGCGATCCATACCCGTATGGATAAAGCCGAGACCTGGTGAAAGTCCCATCGCGCTGATCACCGCCCAGCACAATCCATAAAGGCAGGCGTTGGCACAAGACAGTGCGTTTTGGAGGGGATCGTTTTTTTCAAACTCTTTTGCACTGTATCTGCGTCCGCTCCACTCGATCCCAAACTCCGCGGCAAGTTCACGATAGCGGGCAGATACATGCCGCCCTTCCTTCCCGAGAAGTTGCCGCATTGTGCACCGCGAAAATTCTTCAGAAGGATAACGAATTGCATACATTCTCTTCGCGGCGGCCAAGCGCTCTGCTGGTCTTGTAGCTATTGACGCCTGCCTAAGCAACAGTGCTGAAGAACCAGAAAGGGCTCGTCCCGAGGCATAGTATCGAACGCCCTCCTCTCCCACCCAGACTATTGATAGTCCCGCTTCCGAAGCACACTGAATTGCCCGGTGAGTAACTGATGTTCCCGGACCTAGAAGAAGAACTGTAATACCTGCTGCAGGAAGGTCCATGAATCCCTGCTTGTTTCGCACCCTGATTGCTCCATTATCGCGCTCCAAAGAACAATCATCCAAGAACACGAAACTCACGCAGTCGGCAAGTCTGGGGAGTTCCTGCCGTTCAGGAGGACTCATGCCGCTAAGGCTATGCTTTTCCATACAGATCCTCCCAAAGCAATACTATCTGCTTTATCAATCTCATGTTTCCCCCTGCTTTCCGCAGGTCGTGACCAAGCCTATATTAACACTGCCTTATTGCAAAGGTGAACATCACGGTCAGCGCCCCTTATTTACTCAAAATATGACCTTCACTTTTGCAATCTAAGTAACTTCTGATGTGATGCTAACAAATAGGATGTCCAATAATCCGTACCCACGAATGTGCTGCCCCTGTCAAGTAGGCGCAAATTTGGGACACCGGTTATGTTTTTGCCACCGCTCTCAGTCCTATCGGCGTTATTTTTGGATACAAGATGTTTATCTTATAGTCATAGAAATAAATACTTTCATTAAAGTCTATTCTTTTGGCACAATAACAAAAAAGCTCTGCCAAACGATGGCAGAGTTGTCTTACTTGCAACTGGCTACCATACTATCGTTTAGGCCCTATAGTTTTGCGTCCCGGCCTTTGGGCCGGTTTGCTGAATGTTATTTTTAATTATTATAATGCGTATATGATGGTAAATCAAGGAAAAACAAATTTGCATTCTTTGCCTTATATTCGACCTTAAGAACGGTCGTTGTCTGTCAAGACAATATTCCGATATTTTTTCAGATGTGTCCCTAATCTTTGCCCTTCCAAGTAACACAATAACACGACGCCTGTTCTGCATTAAGATGAAATTCCTCTTTTGGGGAGCCTACGCTTTTTACACGGCACTGGTAAAGTTTTCCAGTGCAAGCACCGCCATCTTTGTCGCTGCATAGGCGTTCTCAGGCATAAGCTGCGTATATCTCTAAAAGGTTTTGTCTGCCATAGCGCCGCAAACCATTTGCAAGACGCGCAGCAGTAATGGCATCCAGGTGGTTGGAGACATTTCAAATTCATCACATACAGTAGGTACGTAGATATGATTCCGGAGGTAGAACAATGCTGATGAAAGACGAACGCTTTTTCAAAACAATTAAAAATTTTCTTGAGATATATTTACTCAAACAAAAAAACTACAGCAAAAATACGCAAAAATCCTATCGGGAATCATTGAGTCTCCTGCTTCAATATTTTAAGGAAGAACTTGGCCTTGGGTATGCTCAGATAGGTTTCGATGATCTGACTTATACAAATGTCTGCGGCTTTTTGGATTGGCTCACAGTTTCGCGGGAATGCTCACCTCAAACTGTAAATCTGCGCTTGATGGCGATCCGCTCTTTTGCGAAATATTCAAGCATTGTCGATCCGGCAAAGGTCTATTTCCAGGTTGAGTTAGCAAACGTACCCGTTAAAAAAGCCCACGGTAAGGTAGTGGAATTCATGAGTTTGCCTGCTCTCGAAGCGTTATTTCTGCAACCTAACACTAAGAAGACAACAGGTTTTCGGGATTTTTGTTTTATGATTTTAATGTATGACGTTGCCGCACGGTGTCAGGAACTGTTGGATTTGCGGATTGG
>Ga0163159_1003619_pt1 | contig 11561 bp, 8 predicted proteins | sample BioMet9_FD_108702 | JGI IMG/M metagenome (GOLD analysis project Ga0163159, IMG submission 108702) | Microbial communities from bioreactor (seeded with sewage sludge) at Lawrence Berkeley National Lab, California, USA - Biofuel... | ecosystem: Engineered > Bioreactor > Anaerobic > Unclassified ... | reverse complement strand
TTCCGTTTTTAAAACAGAATTAAGCCGCTTAAAATTTATATCGGTGGGGAACCCGGCCTTATGCCAATGATTTTTACAGCCGCAATAGTCAAGAAAGACACACTGGGCGGGTATATCAAGAGATTTGAGCTCAAGTCCCCCTGAAATCAAATTATTTATACATGCAACGCCAACGGTGCCAATATTTGAGTTAACACCGTGCTCGTGCAGCCATCCTGAAAAGTCAGAAGAGTGAGGGATAATGTATACTTTAAAGTTTTCTTTTTCCCCAAGTTTATTAAGCTGGTAGACCCTGCAGCCGGCAGAACAGTTGGTGCATGTATAATCCAGCCCTTTTCTTTCAGCTTTGCAGTAGTCACCGGGAAGGTTTCTTTCCCTGTCAGGTAAAAGCCTCATACAGGCAGGTATAAGCACAGCCTTTTCTTTGGTATCATTAAAGTTTTGCTTAAAAGCCCGGTTCATAATTTCAGAACCAACCATATTGAGGTGGTATTCAACTTCAGTTCTGGCACAAAAAATTATATCTTCTTTCCACCTGTGCTTCTTTAGCCCGGTGTTAAGGTAAACATCCAGATATCTTGTATAATCACCAAGGGCTTCTTCGGCTTCGTATTCAAACCAGCGGGCAAACCGTTTTGCTTCAATAATAAAAAGCTTTGTTTTCTCCTCACCTGCATTTTTAAAATACATTTTCCAAAGTTCAAGCCTTTTTACTTCTTCTTTAAATTCCCCTGAAGCCTGCATCCAGTTGAGCAGTTTTATGTAATTCTTAAAGGATGGCGCTGCAGGCGTTTCGCCTTTATTTTTTCTGTAAAGAAACGCAGTTGATAAGATACCTCTTACAAAATCAACATACTTTTTTACTGCTTTATTTTTCTGCCTTAAATTATACAGGTATGCCAACAGCCTGTATGAAGGGTATTTCAAATCCCCGGCTGCGTTACTGTATTTAAGCCAAAGTACGCCGATAGTTAAAAACTCAAAAAGGTATTCTTCATCAGTGCGGATTTTTTCAGTTTTATTTGTTCTAAGATATTCCCTGAAACTAACCACATAATTCAGGCAGCTTCTTTCTGCTTCTTTTATTACTTCTGATGTAAAAAAGCCTAACTCCGAATAAAACACATCTGAATTATTCTTATCGTTTCTCAGTGTATACGTAATCGCTTTCAACTTAATCCCGGATAAATATATTATTCACACGCACTAAAATAACCAATACATTATGATGCCTCTAATTAATATTTAAGGCTGGTATTTTAATATGATAAACGGTTTTTTACCGGCATCTCTGAAGTTATTCAAGATGTATTTCCATAGTAATACCTGTTTCATTTATAAAACTCCTGTCATGTGAAACAAGCACAATAGCGCCAAGGTAATTATTAAGCGCTCCTGTCAGTTCCTTTATACTGTCAAGGTCAAGGTTATTTGTCGGTTCATCAAGCAGCAGAAGTTCGGGGGACTGTTCACCGGCAAGCAGGCATGCAAGCCCGGCACGCATTCTTTCCCCGCCGCTTAATACACCTGCCTTTTTAAAAACTTCATCTTTATAGAATAAAAATCTGCCAAGCCTTATCCTTATTTCATGTTCGGGCATTTTGTGTGCATACTGTTTCATGTTTTCATAAAGCGTAAGATTATCATTCAGAAGCGAAACAGACTGGTCAAAGCTGCCGGTTTTAACTGTGCCCACATACAGCTTTCCCTTTACAGGCTGCAAAATTCCCTTTATCATTTGCAGCAGTGTTGTTTTGCCTGAGCCGTTACTGCCGCTCAGCAGTACCCTTTCAGCACCGCGAAGTTCAAAGCTAAGGTTTTCCTTCCATAATAATTCTCTGCCGTTATAAGAAAAATTTATTCTTTCAGCTCTTATAAGCGTTTTATTTCTTATTGAAGATTCATTAAGGTCAATTATAATTTTCCTTCTCTGGCCGTATTCTGATTTAGCCTGTTCAAATTTTTCTAAACTCTGCTGAATGCGTGAGTCATGAATGTCTTTAAGCTTTTTAAGGGTCTGTTCTCCCGAACCTCTCCTTTTGTTTATAACAGCTTTAAGAATGCCGGTACCGGGAGTTTTGGCTGCGGCAACTGCAATCCTTTTTTTCTGCCGCTCTATAGTTTTTTCCTTTTCTTCAATATCTCTTTTTAATTCTGATTGTGCTGCCAGAAGTTTTTCTTCGAGTGCATTATCTTCAATTAGTTTTTGTTCATAATAAAGGTCATAATTTCCGCCGTATAATTTAAGCCCGTGTTCAGAAAGTTCAACTGTTTTATCAGCAAGGCGCAGCAGTTCACGGTCATGGCTTATTATAAGCATTCCCTGCTTCCACCCTGAAACAAAATCATATACAATTTTACGTGCATCATAATCAAGGTGATTTGTAGGTTCATCCAGTATAACAAAGCCGGACTGCCTTACAAAAAGTGATGCCAGCAGGCAGCGTATTTTTTCGCCCCCGCTTAATGAAGAAAATACGCGGCTTATATCTATATAACCTATTCCGCATTTATCAAGTGATGACTTAGTTCTGTCTTCAACCTCCCAGTCATCATCAAGAATAATATAATCTTCCTCAGTTCCGCCGCCGGATGTTATCCGGTAAATAGCTTCAAGCTTATGTTTAACTGAAAAAATTTCAGCAACAGTTAAATTGGATAAGTGATTCAAATTTTGCGGGAGCCAGCCCGTTTTCCCATTTACAATAACAGTTCCCCTGGCGGGCTGAAGTTCTCCGTATATAATTTTTGCAATAGTTGATTTGCCGGAACCGTTTTTACCAATTAAGGCAGTTCTTTCATTATTGAAAGTAAATGTAAGATTATTAAATAAATTTGAACCGTCAGGACGGTTCCAGGCAAGGCCATTGATGGTTACCTGCGGCATATATAAACTCCGGTTTAAAATTAGTATTAAGCGGTAATGATAATTCCGCTGCTTAATTATTTTTAACAGAGTTTATATTCTCACCGGTTCACCTTTTTATTGAATTGATGTACAAATATAAATAAAATTATATTAACACAATAGAACCAATGCAGGCCGGGATATCAAAAATAAAAGATGACCTGGAGAATGAAGATATGTATATTAAAACAAGATTAATTATTCTTCCCCCGGCCGTCACGGTCTTTTTCTCAACCGTGACGGAAGCCAAGATGGAAATGGTTTGTTTGTAATATGCATATAAAAGATACTGCTCCAATAGTTTTACAAGAACATTAGAGTGGTATTATTTCATTTGAATAAATAGCAGAGAAAATCTTAACTTAGCTGCTGTCACGGCCTTTGGGCCGGTGACAGCCATGGAATATGATACCATTGATAATGGTAATTTATATACTTACTATTCCAACACTAACGGGCAGAGACTATGGATTATTTAAAAGCTGTAGTATTTATTTTTTTAATTCAAATGGCATTGTTTGGGCAGACTGATACGGCCGCCGATTCTGCTCTTAACCGGTACCTGGAACAGGTAAGAAATATTATTATAAACAGCGACAGCGGATTAAGAGACAGTTCTTCCAAAATAGAAGTTAAAGATGGAAGTATTTTAAAGAGAGAAATTAAGATACTTGCCCTGGATGATTATATAAAATCACTTTCAATAAATGATCTTCTTAGCCTGGTTAAAAAGAGAGAGAGAATTCAGGAACTGGATCTCTATAAATTAGAAGAGTATAGAAAACACAATATATATGTTAATATAAATGGCGTGGAAGGATATTATGAAAAGTTCGGAATGTTTGAGGGGAGGATAATTAACCGGGTAAAGGATTTATATGGCAGTGCCGCCAGGGACTTAATAATTAATCCGGTTTTATTAAAAGTGAAAATAATTGATAAAAGATCTGAATCTATAGTAGTTAACGAAACCAGAAGTATCAGGCGAACAATTATAACAGCAGAAATTGAGGATATAGTTAAGGGAGAAAAGCATTATAAAACTGGTGATAATATTAACTTCTATTATATGGACTTTTGGGCAAGAGGAAGTAAAACCAGGCTTACAGAAAATGGCTCTTATTTTGTAACTCTGTTTCCTGTTATAGATAATAATGGCGATAAACTGCTGGGGTTAAATTATAATGAAGGTTTATTAAAGATTTCTCAGGACATCGTTTTAGATGAAAATAATTATTATGGCTTTGGTAAAATCTCATGGCAGGATTTCAAAATGAAAATTATTGAAAGAATAAGTATTGATAAACTGATGGAATCAGCATCTGGAAATTAAGCTTATGTTTTTATGTATAGATAAAAGTACTGTTCTAATAATTCAGATAATGAATCATCTACGATGATTATAATATGTGGTAATTAATATTCTACCAGAATGGTGCCCCTACAGGGCATATTATTAGTCTATTCACCAGTCGTCACGGCTTTTGGTTCCCAAAGGGACACGCGCTAACAGCCATGCATAACTGCCAACTGTATACTGCAAGACTACTGACTATTTTTTCATGCTGTATCTTGTAAGTGTTCCCCTGCCGGAGCCGCCTTCATCAGAAATTAATAATGAACCATCAGGGGCAAACTCTATTCCTTCGGGCTGATTATGCCTGTATTCATCAAGCTTAACAAGATTTATTATTTTGCCCGATGCAGTCATTTCAGCAACAGCCTTGTCACGTGATGAAAGAATAAAAAATGTACCTGTCTTTTTGTTTTTGATTATAGCGGAAGGGGAAAAATCACTTAGTCCGTATTTATTTCTTAAATCACTAAGGTTTAGTTTAAATCTTGGTTCTGAACTTATTGTATTTGTATTCAGGTCAAATGAATAAATAACCTTATGTCCTTTGTAATGTTTGCCGGGATTTCCCTTGCAGGCAATTAAAAGCGAATTTGTTGCTTCATCATAGCAAAGCCCTTCAATATCGCTTTTGGTTATGCCGGTTGAAAATACTTTATATCCAACATTTCCCTTGTTTCCTCCTTCTGAAAACATGTATATATCACCTATGCTGCTGATAAGGTAAAGTTTTCCCTGTACGGCAGCAATATCTTCAAAATCACCTTTAACCGCAGGATTTCCGACTGTAAACTTTTTAATTATTTTGCCGTTGTATTCATCAATCTGGAATATGGTTGCAGACTCATCATTATGTGTAAAGAGCTTATCAGCAAGAAAAGTCAGTCCCGATATTTCATTAAGCGAATTTTTAAGTTCAGCCTGGCTGTAACCTGAGTTAAAATTATAACTGCTTAAGCTGCCCTGCGCATTTAACACTGAAAAAACAGGAAGAAAAAATAACACTAATAAACAATAATGTAATTTCATATTTTTGTTCAGTTAATTAAAAAGAATAATTAAACAAATATTTTTACCAATATATAAAAAATACGCAGTAAAGGCATCTTTATGGAACAGAAACCCGGTATATTAAAGCAAACATGGACTGAAATAAGTCAGCCCTTTATTGACCTTGTTCATGCACCGCGCCCATTGTGGGGTATAAACATATCGTATCTTATAGAAGGTTTCACTTACTTTGGTATGGTTGGCCTGCTTGCTATATTCTTTAATGAGTATGTTGGGCTTAATGATATAAATGCGGGGCAGATGGTTGGTGTTTTAACTGCCGGTATTACTTTTGCAATGCTTTTCTTTGGCGCCGCTGTTGATTTAATTGGTTTAAGAAAATCCCTTTTGCTTTCACTGCTGCTTATGCTGGTAGGGCGCGTTATTATAACTGTCAGTCCTGCCTTGTTTCATGGAACAGGTTTTGGCTCTACTGTACATCTCATGGTAATGTTCGGGATATTCTGGCTGGTACTTGGAAATGGTATCTACCAGCCTGCTGCTTATGCGGGCGTAAAAATGTTTACAGATGAAAAAACTGCTGCTATGGGTTATGCAATGCTGTATGCAGTTATGAACCTTGGGGGATTTCTGCCAGGACTGGTTTCACCCCCGGTAAGAAAAGCGTTTGGTATAACCGGTGTATTCTGGGTGTTTGTAATTTTTACTGTTGTCGGACTTATTGCTGTTGCGGTAATACTGTCAAAAAAGGTAATGCAGAGGGCAAGTCAGAATTTGTCAGAAGATAAAAAAGAGGAGCTTGATGATGAAGAAAACATGCCTCTTAAAGAAAAAGCAAAATACTATATAAAGAATTTCCCTTTAAAGGATATGCGTTTTTTATTCTTCATTTTTATACTTATACCTGTCCAGACCCTGTTTGCACATAACTGGCTCACACTTCCTATGTACTGTGAAAGAGCCTTTACCGGTGTTGTGCATGATAATTTTGAGTTTTTTGTTAACCTTAATCCGTTGCTGATATTTGTACTTACCCCCATAGTGGCTGCATTAACAGCAAGTAAAAATGCTTATAAAATGATGATACTTGGTACGTTTGTAATGGCATTCCCGGCATTTATCCTTGCACTTGGGCCAAACATCTTTACTCTTTTTGGTTATCTTATATTTATGACAATAGGCGAGGCAATGTGGCAGCCAAGGTTCCTGCAGTGGGTTGCTGAAATAGCACCCAAAGGCATGACGGGCATATATATGGGAATAGGACAGTTCCCGTGGTTCCTGACAAAGATAGTAACAAGCCTGTATTCCGGCTGGTTCTTAATGAAGTACTGTCCGGAAGGAGTTGCTCCTGCACAGATGAATACACAAACAATGTGGCTTATTTACGGAGGTATAGCGGTTGTTAGTCCTGTCTGCCTGCTGCTGGCAAAAAAATGGATGATGAAGGGGTTTAAGGAAAAGGCGGCATAAGGCTAAATAAAAAATGTGCGGCTGAGGGAAGAAGAAAGCGCAGGTTCAGGAAGGAAACGCAGGTTCACGCAAAGTCCGCAAAGAAGACGCAAAATGCGCAGAGAAAAAATAAACTTACATTAATGAAAGTTATCTTTATAAATGTTTAAATATCTGAGTGTACTGTTATTGACAGTAATAATTTTTTATGGCTGCGACAGCGGGGAAGATACCTCTAAAACAGAGGAAGAGTTTACCCTGGTTTCAAAAAGGTCTATAAATGTTAAAGAACCTTCTGACCTTGCACTGTCTTACGATAAAAAATCTTTATGGACAGTAAGCGACAGTACCGGCAATATATACAGGCTTTCATTAAACGGAGATGTTGAAAAAGAACTTGCCATAGGGGGAAATGATCCTGAAGGAATTGCAGTTATAAACAGCCAGGTACTTGCTGTCGTTTTTGAGGATAAAAATCATATAGTTTTTTATGATACATCGGGAAATAAATTAAAAACAGTCAATATTGATTTGGGAAACGAAATTAAAACCGGCCTTGAAGGAGTTGCTTATAACAGCAGTACCGGGCATTATTTTCTTATAAATGAAAAGAATCCGTCTGCTATAATTGAACTTGATGAAAGCTTTAATATAATAAATATTACAGAGCCAAAACTTACCACTGACCTTTCAGGGATTTGTTATGAAGGCAACGAAAACAACTTTTGGGTAATAAGTGATGAGAGTAAGTTTTTAGGGAGGTTTGATACATCATTTAACCTGCTGAAGTCATACACAACTCCGCTTGCACAGGGGGAAGGGGTGGCAGTGGATTATACGAACAAACTTATATACCTTGTTTCTGACAAGGATAACAGTTTTTATGTGTACAGGTGGAAGTAGAATTTCACTCCTATATTTGAATCAAGCCTCTACACCATTTTCTTACTTGTGTTTTATTTAATAAGGCTCATTTTAATTGTTTTTATATTTCTTTCGGCTTTAATCCTGCAGAAATATACACCTCCGGCAAATTTTTTTGCATCCCATTGCAGAGTATGAATGCCAGAATCTTCTTTTTCGCTTAGTAAAGTTTGAACCTTTCTGCCAAGCACATCAAATATTTCAATTGAAACATCAGTTGGGGAGGGGAGTTCATATACTATTGTGGTGGTGGGATTAAATGGGTTAGGATAATTCTGTGCAACGTAAAAAGTTCTATCAACTAAATCATCTTCTTTGACGCCGGTCAATTTATGATAGGCAACTTTATAGTAACCAGTATCGGGGAAATATGAATAGTGTGGTATAATACCTTTGTCTTTTGCTTCAATTCTATAACAAAAATCATAGCCCTGTTTAATTAAAGCGGTATCTAAATTTACCGAAATACCATACTTAAAATAGTTCGGTTTATTTGTTAAAACAGTATCGGGATTGTTAATAATACTATTCTGCTTTATATATCGTGATTTTAATAGAACTGTATCAATATAATTAAAATAATACCTGAAACTTATTGTATCACAAAGAGATAAATGATGATTAACAACAAAATTAAGATCTAAATCAGTAGAAGTAACAGTATCTTTTGGATTGATTTCTATTTCCGGAGAATAATTATATGTATAAAGTACAGTTGAGTCCTGATATACCAGATTACACTGAAGAAAATCTGTTCCTCTTAAATACCCGATATTTTCATAAAAGCAAGAATAAGTTTCATATTCATATATCCAGTTAAATATATAACTATATAAGCCTTTGTAGTTGAAAGTGTGCCCGAAAAATTTGTCGGCTCCCATTATAATATGATTATCTCCTAATGAATCTCCTTCAATAAGGTTAAAATCCATAAACAATGATTCTCCGGATTGGTATTCATTATCAATATACTGATATGCTCGTTGATTAATATTATCATATCTGTAAAGTTGTTGGTCGTTATTGATGTTATTACTCATTATATAATAAGTTTTATTATCTATCATAGTATCTTTATTGATATAATAGTTAAGAAGGTAGTATGGGCTTGACCATTTTACATTATAATCAACCAGGCATTGCCACCAGTTTCCTATATGCAGAGGGAAGTAGTTCTTTCCTAAATAAGGATGTGTCGCAGGGTCATGTTTGTATAAGATTGAACTTGCCGCAAATATTATATCTCCAATACTTGCTGCATCAATAATCTCATCTGAAATCCCTATATATTTAAGAGAATCATCCGGAGTAATTTTAAATAAACCATTATTAACACATAGAAAAATGCTTCCGTTATTATCTGCTGACACGTTTCGGACAATACCATTTAGATTATTTTCACCGATGCTCCATATCGTGGTCCACGAAAGCCCATTGTCATATGAGACATTAAGAGATCTTGTTGTTGCTGTATAGATTTTATTTGCGCTGGCCTGAAGAAGAAGGCCCGTATATTCATCATTATGTATTGTTTCCCATGTATTCCCGTTATCTGAGGATTTAATAATTTCGCGTTCTATTGATATGAAAATCTCATCAGAGTTTAGTATAATAGAAAAAACAATACCCGGTGGAGTCGTCTTTTCCTGCCAACTATTTCCATTATCTGTTGAAATGTAAATATGATTGTTATAATCTGTAACGACTAATTTGCCATTATTATTACATCTGATAAACTTTAATTCTGACGAAACTTCTTTTAATACTGTTTTTGATTTTCCGCTTTCAGTAAGCAATACGATATCATAATTGTTCCCATTTTTTTCGATTAAATAAACGTTTCCTGTCTTATTAACATCCATATTCATAATTGAATTCTCACTATACTGGGTCCATGTGTTCCCAAGGTCGTGTGATATAATGAGATGAAAGTTATTTATGAGATATATTGTACTGTCAGGGGTGATTTTAATGCTGGTTATATATCCTTCTATGGATAAGTGCTGAAAGTATATTACCTGAGACGAGGCTGAATTTGTTAATAAAAGAAACAAAACAAACTGAATATAATAAAACATCTTCATGATTTCGTCCTTTGTCTATAGGTTTAGACCACGTGGCCTTGGCAATTGCCTGTAATCTTAATGGCAGAAACTCAGGAAGTTTTATTAATGGGGAGAAGTTCTATTAGTAAATAGTAAGTAATGAAAATGTATCATCAATTCTCCTCACATTTTCTGTCTGTACTACTCCAAAATATATAATATAATTTTAAAGTCAAGTATTAAATCAACAGACATAATAATGGAACCATCACAGAGAGAATTACTTATTGTAAAACACAGGATGTTCTATTCCTGTTAACAAAAACATTCGTCCATATTTAAGTGTGCAAATAAATTTTATATAAATCTTACTTAGTTACTTACCTCAACATATTCGCTTTCAGTTGCTGTATGCCCGGCAAAATCAAATGCGGTTATAGTTATTTTGTACTCACCGTTTGGAAACTTAGCTGTTCCATCAGCATTTTTTTCATTTGTATCCCATGCATTGGAAGCATCATCAGTGTTAAGTAAACTTATTTTATCTGTAAAAGTGTAATTTGTTATTATATAGTAAGAAAAGGTATCACTGCCGGAAGTCCGCACATTTTCAAATAGTGTATAATTTTTAAATACAAAATTACACTGATTATATGCATCGTTAGAGGTCAGGTATATTTTAGAAAAATCAAATGACCTGTAGCTGTATATACGCCCTGCCGGTGTTTTTATTGAATAAGAAATTTTGCTGACTGCAAGGCGGTCTCCAAAAGTATTATTTAGTCCTCGTGCATATTCGCCGGTTTCTCTCATTCCGGCAACGATATCAACTTTACCGCTTACCTTTATAACTCCTTCATTAACAAACATTGTATCAGAATTATTTTTAAAGTAATAAAAAGGCTTTTTTATTATGGGCGGTTTGGTGTCCCTGAAATAAAAATAACCATCCGGTTGAACTGCAAGCAGGCTGCTGAGGCTATCCCAGTTGTTCCCGTTAAGTTTATACCGTGACAGATGTATATGCTCAAGCCCCTGAAAACTTACTACAGCAAGAAAATCACCCTGTTTAACAAAATCACCGGGCTTTACAGCAAAAGAGTCAATATGAGTATATCCCCATGCATAGCCGCGGCTGGCCACATCTTCTATAATAAGGGTTTTGTAATGTAAGCCGCCGTCTATAATAGCCCGTACATACCCGGGAGCGACTGCAAATATCCGGGTTCCGTTAGGCGCAACAAAGTCCAGCCCGTCATGGAGATATGATAATTGATAGAGCCCAAAATTATTTACAATAAATACGTCATCCAGCATTTTATTATATTCTTCAGGTGAAAAAGCCGGGTCCTGCATTGGGTAAGGGAGTTTTTCGGCCGGAAGGTATGGATAATACCGGCTGAAGCCCGGCTCATTTATATCGCAGCCATGAAGAAAGAACAACATTACTATGGAAAGTAAACTGAAAATTCGTTTCATACAGACTCTCAGTTTTGATGAAACATTGACTAATGTTAACAGTTCGCAAATAACACAAGGCAGGGCTTAAGCAAGAAAACTCTGCTTTTTTACCTGATTTTGGTAAAAATATTAAGAATCTTTACTAACAAAAGCAATTTATATTAACAGCTTAAATTTCTAAACTAAAATCTTTAAGTCTCCTGTATCATCCCTTCTTTTAAAGGTGATATCCCTTATTTATTGTGCTGATTATGAATACAATATACTCTAATTATTTCCAAAATACCTGCCTTTTTCAATTGATACCTTCCTAATATTTTCTTTATCTTTAGGAAACAAAATTTACGGGGACGTGAATAGGGATGAATAGCATAGTATTAGTTAAACAGGTTCCGGATACGGCTAA
>Ga0163159_1003611_pt1 | contig 11573 bp, 8 predicted proteins | sample BioMet9_FD_108702 | JGI IMG/M metagenome (GOLD analysis project Ga0163159, IMG submission 108702) | Microbial communities from bioreactor (seeded with sewage sludge) at Lawrence Berkeley National Lab, California, USA - Biofuel... | ecosystem: Engineered > Bioreactor > Anaerobic > Unclassified ... | reverse complement strand
CCCTTGCGGGTTCGGCCGGCGACTTCGGGTGCAGACGACTCGGGTGGTGTGACGGGCGGTGTGTACAAGGCCCGGGAACGTATTCACCGCGGCGTGCTGATCCGCGATTACTAGCAACTCCGACTTCACGCAGGCGGGTTGCAGCCTGCGATCCGAACTGGGACCGGCTTTGGGGGATTCGCTCGACCTCGCGGTCTGGCAACCCTCTGTACCGGCCATTGTAGCACGTGTGCAGCCCAGGGCATAAGGGGCATGATGACTTGACGTCATCCCCACCTTCCTCCGGCTTGACGCCGGCAGTCCCGCATGAGTGCCCAGCTTTGCCTGCTGGCAACATGCGGCGGGGGTTGCGCTCGTTGCGGGACTTAACCCAACATCTCACGACACGAGCTGACGACAGCCATGCACCACCTGCGCAGGCTCCTCTCGGCCACGGCGTCTCCGCCGCTTCACATGCATGTCAAGCCCTGGTAAGGTTCTTCGCGTTGCTTCGAATTAAGCCACATGCTCCGCTGCTTGTGCGGGCCCCCGTCAATTCCTTTGAGTTTTAACCTTGCGGTCGTACTCCCCAGGCGGGACACTTAATGCGTTGGCTGCGGCACGGAGGGCATGACGCCCCCCACACCTAGTGTCCATCGTTTACGGCTGGGACTACCAGGGTATCTAATCCTGTTCGCTCCCCCAGCTTTCGCGCCTCAGCGTCAGTTATGGCCCAGAAGGCCGCCTTCGCCACCGGTGTTCCTCCCAATATCTGCGCATTTCACCGCTACACTGGGAATTCCACCTTCCCCTACCAAACTCAAGCCCGCCAGTTCAGGGTGCGGACGGGGGTTGAGCCCCCGGCTTTGACACCCTGCTTAACGAGCCGCCTACGCGCGCTTTACGCCCAATGAATCCGGATAACGCTCGCTCCCTACGTATTACCGCGGCTGCTGGCACGTAGTTAGCCGGAGCTTCTTCTGCGGGTACCGTCATAATCGTCCCCGCTGAAAGCGGTTTACAACCCGAAGGCCTTCATCCCGCACGCGGCGTCGCTGCGTCAGGGTTTCCCCCATTGCGCAAAATTCCCCACTGCTGCCTCCCGTAGGAGTCTGGGCCGTGTCTCAGTCCCAATGTGGCCGATCGCCCTCTCAGGCCGGCTACCGATCGTCGCCACGGTGGGCCGTTACCCCGCCGTCTAGCTAATCGGACGCGACCCCATCCCTTACCGTCGGAGCTTTCCCGGGGGGCCCATGGGGGCCTCCCGGAGTATCCGGTATCAGCAGGCGTTTCCGCCTGTTGTCCCGGTGTAAGGGGCAGGTTGGTCACGTGTTACTCACCCGTTCGCCACTTTATACACCCCCGAAGGGGCTTTAACCGTTCGACTTGCATGTGTTAAGCGCGCCGCCAGCGTTCATCCTGAGCCAGGATCAAACTCTCCGTTCGAAAACCACTGCCGGGCGATGCCCGGCTTCGGTGCTCTCGGGAGAAGCCGATCCGACTTCTCATATACCGTCAAGGAGGCATCTCTGCCCTCTGACGAGGTTTCTCACTTGGCTTGTCTCGATTCTCTCTTGCTGTCTTCGAGATATCCGGTTTTCAAGGTGCCCGCACAGGGCTTCCGCCCTGCGCCTTGCGAACCACTTATTAGCATGAAGTCATTTTCTTTTTAACTTCCGCCCCGTGGCGCGCAAGGAGATACTTTACGCGCTGATGCCAAACTCGTCAACGACATTTTGGCTTGCACATGACCTCTCCACAAGCTGCCATAAATTGCTTTTGCAGCGAGGAAAACGGGGGCTGCGAAACGACGTCGAAGACGGCGCGGACATCTGTTTGGGAACGCCCGCGGATATATATCTTAGCGTTCGAAAGCGAGCAGATGGGCGATGATCTCGAAGGTCACATCGTATGCGCGCATACATTTACTAGCGCGCGGCCCCGCGACGTTGAGCGTGATGCCCTCCTCCAGCGTGGCGAGCCATTCCCTGATAGCCGCCAGGTCTTCCATTCCAGCCACGACAAGCACGGGACGATCGTAATCCTGCGCAAAGTCAACGGTCATCTGCGTGCCGGACTCGGGTTCGAGTCCATCTGGGGCAACGATGAGGGTCGCATGGGAATCGCGCACGTTCCATGCAGTGCGCTGCACATAGCCCGAGGAAGGGGTTTCAACCAGCTGAGGATATGGCATGAGCAGCCCAGGGGCATGTTCGAAATCCTCAGCGCGCCCTCCTTTGGGACACCAGCCCGCGATGGTTACTTCGGCATCGAGCGCAGCGTCAAGCGCGCCGCGATCAGCGCCGGTCTGACCACCGCTTCTGATCCGCGCGATCTTCCTTATAAGCTCCTCGACTTCTTTCTTCTCCTCGAGTTCACGTGAAAACGGTGCGTTATCCATGATTGCGGTCCTTCTCAAACCTGTATCTGCAGATGATTGCGTGCGGGAATTCTCATCCTAGCACGAACGGTTGCCTTACCTGGCGTCTATCTGCCCAGTACGACTATCTGCCCGACCCTTCGTCGAACAGGTCTATGAGTTCCTGCCGTGAGTGAATGCCGAGCTTACGATAGAGGTTTTTCGCATGCGTATCCACCGTATTCTTGGATAGCACGAGCTCGTCGCGGATATAGGGAAGCGAACGTCCCACTGCTAGATAGCCCAATATCTGGCGTTCGCGGTCGGTGAGACCGTAGCGTTTGGCCAGCTGCTCGCAAATCAGGTCGATGCGCTGATCGGCGTCTATCCCTCCCTGAGCGACTTTTGCGGGGTCGATTGCATGCTCAAGTTTCTCACGCTGAGTGAGAACGGAGAGCACAACGGTAACGAACAAGCACGCCATCACCAAGCAGATAAACGTGAGACTGACAACCTGATCGTTGATGGGAAGCGACAGCCAAGAAGCGCACATGCTTCCAGCGAAGACCCCTGCTTGTACGAAGCCACGGTTCACGCCGATTGCAACACCTGCCGGACAGATCCCCTTACGGATGATGCGGGTGAAGTAGACCCACACGATGATATCGAAACCGAATTGTGCCACGGTTATTAACGTATACGATAAAAACGAACTCCACGCCCTTCCAATCGTGAGACACAGCAGCGAGAAGAGAATGATCGGGATGAGCCAGCGATAGAGCCCGAACAGATTAAGAGAGCGTGCAAAGTAGATGGAGAGCAGTGAGACGATAATCGCGAGGACACCACCGATCAAGAAAGGAAAGACTGGGGTCCCGCCCCATCCGACCACGTTCGGGTACGAAGTCGCCCCCCACACAAACGATATACACGCATAGACGGCGAGAGATCCGATGCCCATACGGATGAAATCTTTCATGAAAGGAGGGCGTTCATCTTTCGGCATCAGCGGAACCGGATCGAGAGCTTCCTCATCCTCGAGCGAAAACTCAAGCAGGATGCCGGATACAAGCGGAAGCAAACATATAGCCAATCCTCCGACCACTCCTGAAAAAAATGACGTAGAGAAGAGAATAACGAGCGGCACGGCGACGCAGCAGGGTACCGCAACCTCAGAAATCTCGATATCTACCTTACCGCTGAACTCACCCCAGCAAATCCAGAGCAAAGCCGATGCGACTCCTGTCAATATACCGCCGAGATACGCGACCGCTGGTAGTTCTATGCCGAAAAGCGGTTCCGCGGCCATCATAATTGCGCCAATCGAGGTACCGATGCCGCCCAGCCGCCGAAACCAAGGAACAGAAGAGACGTCACGCCCTTTCATGAGCAGCGGAATGAGGAAAAGCGCAGGAACCACCGTGCCGCACGATATGAGCCACGAAATGTCGTTTTGCACCGTCAGACCCGCCGATTTGGGAAATACCGCCGGTGTCATCCAAGTAGCATAAATCCATGCCCAGAGAAACCCTAGACCAAGATAGCGGAACTTGACTCTGCCCGTTAAATCTTTTAAAAATCCCCCCGAAACCTCGTTGGAACCTTTTTCCCGCATCGCGTCCCTTCCCCATCGGCTTCCTCGACAATGATACAACAAGGAGCTAACCCACGCCTCCTGTTTTCAGACCGTGCTTCTGCGATTTGAAGCATAGCGGGGACAGTTCGCCCGTTTCCGGGAACCGATGCGGTATAAGAGGCAAGCGGACAGCGGATAACTTGTTTCGAAGAAAGGATGCGGCATCCGGTAAAGCGGTTGTCGACTTCCGGAGGTGTCCAGAGAAGAGAGCATGCACCAGTGGGGCAGTAGCCAACCTATACGAATAGACGGTCGGCGATATGCCAAACTGCATGTGCGGCCGGGCTGTCATCTGGAAGCTCCATCAGCGGCCGATCTTGCGCGTCGAAGAGAGCAACTTGAGGGTCTAAAGGCACGGTGCCCAGACGGGTTACGTTTACTTGAGATATTTCATTGTCCAGCACCGCATCGGGTACAAGCGGGCGACTGAACACGATGCCTATGTGCTCCGCATCCGCAACTCTCTCATCATGCGCTATCTTGGCGAGAAGTTCGACGGTGTTCATGCCTCGCGCGGATCCATCGGTCAAGATTATCAGTTCGTCCACGCAGGCCATCACCTGTCGGTTAACCTGTTCGAGTCCAGCCTCCCCGTCGATGACGACGGTGTCGAACTCGCCGGCAAGCTGTGACACCGCATCGCGCAAAAGGTCGTTCACCGCGCAATAGCAACCCAGCGCATCGCTTCTCCCCATAGCCATGAATGCAAAGTTATCCGTCTCTACGAGCGATTCGAAAATCAGGTAGTCGAGCTGCCCCGCGAGTTCCGCTTCAGCGTCCGCAGCACCTCCCTGCGCGGTATGGATGATCTGCTCGCGCACCTCGCCGATGGTATGCGCCGGTTTGACGCCGAGGGCAAGAGCCAATCCGAAGGCGGGATCGGCATCGACCACGAGAATGCGCCCGCAATCTCCGCTTTTCACGCAAGCACGAACGAGCAGAGCCGTAAACGCCGTCTTGCCCACTCCGCCTTTGCCGCAGATCGCCACAACTCGATGTCCTTCATGGGATGCGGCATGGAAATGGGAATGAACGTGGGGTTGTCCAGGGACAACGTTATGAAAACGCTTGATCTTCCGGTCCTCATCCCACGTGTCGATTATGGTTCCGAAGGCGTTTCGCGTCCCGCCGGTCATCTCGTCGAATCGTCCATACCCAATCATTATGCACCGACCTTCTCATCATGTTTGCGCGAGGTGGTCATCTTGCGCACCTCGTCGCAGGTTTCTTTCTTGTCGCATCTTCCGCAATGTCCGCCCCCGTAGGGGCAATCGATATCGATTCCCCGCTCGATCCAGAGCTCCTTGCGTAAATCGTGAGCGCGGTTCTGCCATTCGACGCGGATCGGGTCAAGCGCAAGCACTTCTTCTTTTGCTGAAGTGATATAGATAACCTCGACGGATTCCGCATGGGGCACACGGGCAAGAATCATCCGGCGCATCGCGGAGCCAAGGGATGCGAGATCGAAACCCTTCGCTTTCAGATTGACGCTTACGCGCGACCACACATGTCCCGGCGTGCTGCGCACCAGATATCCATCGATATAGCCTTTCGCGTACTGGCACTCGCCGAGGACTTCCAGGTCATCGGCATCGAGCGATCGACCTGCCACGAGAATGACTTGAGCAAACGGAATCTCGGAACCGGCCGAAATGTCCGGGATATCCCGGCCGCGCAGATTAACCGTTGCGTCACGGACAAGATTCGTATCCGATGTGGCCAGCGTGAAGGCACAGGACACCTCGGATACACCGCCCAACTCGACAGCGGTATCTTTGCGAAGCACTACGGCGCGCCCCACCCCTTCGCCGCAGGCGAAGGGTATCTCGTCCGGCATCGCGAGCACGGAGTCAGCAGCGCGGCATCTCTCTCTTATGGCCACGATAAGATCATCCATCATTTTCAGCATCTCACACCTCGCATCCCGAGCATTTCGAGCCGACTATCGCGATATGATCGGCTATGTCGCCGAGCGTTGCGTCGGCCTCCGGATGCTCTTCGCAGAACCCGTCATAGGCGAAAAGCGCCGCACCGAGCGCTCCGTTTATCTGCGGATCGCACTGCAGGTTCAATAACTTTACGCCGAGCATCTGCTCGACTGCGACATGCAACCCCCTATTCTTCGCGCAGCCACCGGTCAGAACGACATCGTCTTTGAGACCGACGCGGTTCACCATCGCGAAGAGTCGCCGAGCGATGGATTCATGTATGCCCCCGGCTATTTCGTTTCGGTCCATACCCTTGTTTATGTAGGAAATCACCTCGCTCTCGGCAAAAACCGAACAGGTCGATGAGATGGCGACGGGATTGGTGCTGCGCATCGCCATATCACCGAGTTCTTGGACAGAACAGCGCAGAGTGCGCGCCATCGCTTCGAAGAACTTTCCCGTTCCCGCCGCACATTTGTCATTCATCGCGAAGTCCACGACGCGGCCGTTGCGCCCCAAGGCGATGGCTTTGACATCCTGCCCACCGACATCGATGATGGTCCGCACCGTCGGTTGGAGGAAATGAGCGCCCTTCGCATGGCAAGTGATTTCCGATACGTTATCCTCGATTGAGTCAACGTTTTCTCGTCCGTAGCCGGTGGAGCAGATTCCCGAAGATTCTTCGCGGGTAATGCCCGCCCGTTCGCAAGCCACGTCGATGGAGAGCGCAGCGGTTTCGTTGGGCGAGAGTCCTGATGGCACGATAGACCAACCCGCAATGCGCATCTTGCCATCGTTCTGGGTCATCACGACCGTCTTTCCCGTCGTCGACCCAAGATCGCATCCAATGAAGTACATCCGCTCCCCTCTTCTCTGAATCATTAATCATAGCCGGGGAGGCGTTCGCCGTAACGGCGCACGCCTCCCCCCGATTTCGATGGGCACTATCGCAATGCACGCTTTTCTCAGTGCTTGCTCATATGCTCAGCCAGTTGTCCCCATGATTATTTCAGCGGTTTCCAGCCTTGTGCGGCGAAGAACTCGGCTATCTTGTGCTGGAGCTGATCGACTGGAAGATAGAACGGATCAAAGATGTCGGACGTGAACGAGAAAAGCGGCATCTCCATGTCGCGACACAACTCGCGTAGATAGCCAATGTTACCGCCCTGATCCTTATGGCCTTTGTGCCCAGGGAAGAACACACAGTCGATCTGGTAATCGTTGCTCATGGCTCGAACATCGTCCAAAAACAGTCCGACATCGCCACGGGCTTGACGAATCATGGGCACCTCGTTGATGCCGCGACGCGCAAGGCCGAAAAGCATACTGTCAACACAAGAAGTGTCGACCGGCGTATAGGGGGTGCGTCCGGCGAAGCTGTTCACGATGACAGCTCCGTATGTTTCCTCCAACCAAGGACCGATAGCGCCTTGCGCCCAGGAGCCGTTAAGGTCAGCCCAGAGAATGCGTATCCGCTCGTCAGGTACCGCGCCGATACCCTTTTCTACGCGGTTAGCTGCGACTTCCGCCATCTTCTCGAAGAAGGCGGTCGCTTCCGTATCGCCCGGCCAATTAATGTGCAGCGCGGCGCTCCATCCGAACTCCGCCGCTTGCAACGAATGCATCGGACAAGGTTTTTGCATAAGAGCATGGTTGCAGTCATCCCAAGCAGCATAGAGCCTGTTCATCTCGTCGCAGATTCGCTTGAGCTCGCCGTAATCCATCTTGGCACCCGTATGCTCTTCCAGAAACGCAATCTCGCGCTTGAGTTCGTCGGCGAAGTACTGGAAATCTTCGTCGGTGCTCCCGTAGGGTGGGTCGAGTGCAATTGAGGGTATGTTCTCCCAGCCCGGCACGGTCTCCCATGCCTCGTGCATGAGACTCTGCGCGTCGCAGGGCTCCAGCATGCCGCAGATAACAGTCGGCACCGGCACGATACCGCGGCGAACACCGTCGACGGCAAGCTGAATCAGGCCGCAAGAATCCGCCGGAGTATTGCCTTCGTGCATCCGGTCGAGCGTATCGAAAAACGGCTGCGTCGCGATGATCAGATCGACCGGGCAAAAATGCGTGAGACCCATGGCTGCGTAGATTTCGCATGCGTTACCGTACCATTCGGAGACGATAGGCTTGTCGTTCTCGATTGCATCAATCATTCTATCGGCGTGTTTGAGCGCGAGTTTGAAAAAATCGATTTGGAGCAGCGCGAGATCATCGGGATCGGGAATCTGCGAGAGTTGGTCGATACCGCTCGCAAAGACGTTCCTATATGCCTGGAACCTTTCAAGACCTGGCTTCATCTCTATCGGCCACCTTCCGTGAGAGTTTCCACAAACGCTTGGACGCGAGTCTTCGTCTGTCCGGCGGCGGCGAAAACGTATTCGGTATCGAGATCGAGGCACGGCAGCGAATTGTTGTCGGCGAATACGTCGAACATCATCCTCTCGTAGCTCCACAGATCGCAGATCGGGATATGCACCTGGATCACGCCCTGCGCCTTGCAATCCTCCATGATCTGTTTGACTCTCTCGCTTCTGCCCTCGCGCGTGCCGTAGATTCGCGGTTCGCCTTGGCGGTCCTGAAGCAAGGCCTTCGCTAGATTATGCAGTAAATCGCCTTCGGTCGATACTTGATAGTCAAAAGCGCGCGTACCGAAGCTTCCCAGCGAATCGCCTACAATGAGCGCGCCTTGACTCTCGATTGCTTCAAGAAGGCCGACCTCGTCGATCTCGCCGCCATAGATGATTACACGCGCGCGCCCGCTTGAGATGCCCGGAGCCTCTTTGCATTCCTCAATCAGGTCGCTCAGCAACTCGGAGTACTTATCGCGCTGCATGCAGGTTCCGGCTATCATGACGTTCATGAACTGAGAGCCGGTAAGCTTCGGTTCTGGAAGCGCGCGAAGTTCCGAGAGCTCCTGCTGCTGCAATCGAATCTTGTTATGAAGCTCGATGGCGGCCCTCAGCGACGCATCATCGATTTCCACGCTAAAATGATTTTCGAAATCTCTCTTGAAAACCTTCAAGCGTTTGGCGAGTTCATCGACCTGCGCGTCCCCATTGCGCTTGGGAAAGCAAATCAGATAGCCATAGGGTAGACCGATTGCGTCCTTCCAGTTCTCATAGAGCTTGCGCACGTGATCGCAACTGTTCGCCACCACCAATCCGTCCATAAAGTCGAAGCGACCCCGCTTAGCCGAATCGTAGAAGTTGCGCACCAGACTGCAGTTCACCTGCGTGAAACGCACCTCCGCCAACTCATCTCCCTGACTGCCAACCGCACGAGGCCGGTATGCAAGCATGCCCGCTGCGGTGATGAGTTCATCTGGCACCTGATTGTACAGGCATCCGATTACCTTCCCGCCAGTCGTCTTGTATTCGACAATCGCGCTGCTCTCAGGGTCATGAGTCAATGACGCAAGATACTGATAAATCTTCGAATCCTCGATTCCCCTGCTCACTGGTCAACACCTCTCATTCTTTTCTTAGAACTTCAATAAGTATGCGAAACGCACCGCTGCATTGTTAACGTGTCCGGTTTATATGCCGAGAATTCCCCGGTTGCCGTCATGGCATATGCCCCCCGCAATCGAACACCACCGTGTCCGAAATCGTCATCAAAGGGTAACCGGACGGATGCAGGCAAACTGCACCCGCCCGGCTACAAGGGGGAGGAACGTCCAAAGGGGATAGGACGGTCCGGGTTACGCTTTCACTCTGTTGCAGGCAAGCTGGGCGCTCTCGACGGGCACCGGATAAGCCTGGCCCATGATGGCATGCGCGGCGAGCCAGCCGAGCGTCGTGCAGCGACCCATGCAGAGTCCGCCGTAGAGCTGCGGGTAGTTGCCGTTGAAGAAGCCGCCCACGTCGAGGCCGGACATGTAGAGTCCCTCGATCGGGTTGCCTTCCTCGTCGATGGCGTTGAAGTCGTAGTTCACATGGATGCCGCTGAGCGTGGCGAGAGCCCAACCGGCCATCTTGGCAGCGTAGAACGGACCTTGGTCGATGGCGGACAGACGCCACGGTGCCTTGTGGAAATCGGTATCCTCACCGGATGCGGTGACCTGGTTGTAGCGTTTGACGGTCGCGAGGAACGTATCCTTGGGAAGCCCCATCTTCTCGGCGAGCTCGTCGAGGGTATCGGCTTTGATGAGCACGCCTGCATCGACATTGGGCTGGATGTAGACGGAATTCCACTCTTCGGCGTTGCGGCAGGGATAGAACTTACCCAGAAGCAGGCAGTTCTTGGCATCGGGGTTGGCGACGACGCGCGAGCAGATGGTGGTTCCGAAGTTCACAACATCATCCCAAGAGCTGGAATCGAAGACCTGCCACCAGAAATGCCCGGGCTGCTGCGCGGAAAGGTTGAACTCGAAGTCGTAGGTGTTGTCCTCGTTGCTGAAGCGCTTGCCAAGCGAGTTCACGCGCAGGAAAGGCTGCGAGCCGGGCCACCACAGGTTCGGGTTGCCGCCGCCCTGGACGCCCAGTCCACCGTCTCCGCCGGTCGTTATGCAACCGCGGTCGAAGATGAGCATCGAGCCGGCACACGAGGTGTCACGATCGGCGCCCGCCCATGTGGCGAGCTTGATGCCATCGCCGTTGCGGCCGTCGCCGCCGGTATGGTTAGTGCAGTATTTATGGCTGACCATCCCAAGCTCGTCCATCATATCCTTGTTGCCGAGGAAACCGCCGGTTGCCAGAACCACGCCGCGCTTGGCATTGTACTGGACATAGCTACCATCCTTGGTCTTGGCGACGACGCCGGTGACTTTGCCGGTCGAATCTTGAACGAGCTCGACGACGGTGGTGTTGTAGTTGACGGCACCTTTGCCAGTCTCGGCGAGAAGCTCGAGCATGGCGGGCATGGCGACCTCGGAACCCATATGGTTCGCGGTCTCCTGCATCGGCGGCTGATAGGCGGTGTGATAGACATTGGTGTTGTAGAAGTTGTCCGGGTAGAACTGCTTCTTCACCTTGTCGAGCATGACGTCGAGGCCTTTGGTCTGCAGGTTCTTCTGATACCAGTCCACGAAGGGGCCGCTGTTGTAGGCCCACAGGCGGATGAGGTTCTCATCGCACTTGCCGGAAGCGTAGCGTACCAGGTCGTGGATCGCGAACTCCTTGTCCATGGTGAGCCCGGCATCCTTCTGGATCTGGCTGTCGCAGGCGTCGATGTCGCCGGCCCACATGGTGTTGCCGGCGGTCTGCTCGAGCACGATCACATCGCCGCCGAGCTGGGCCGCCTCGAGGGCGCATATCATGCCGGAGTTGCCGCCGCCTACGACCACTATCTCGTGGTCCTCGGTGCTCGAGACCTGGCTCGCCACGGAGGCCGGCTGCGCATCCCAGGCAGCGCCCGTCGTGGTCTGGCCAGATGTCTGTGCCGAAGCGCTCCCGGTGCTGCCGGCAGCCGCATCCGCCGTGCCGCCCGTGCAGCCCGCGAGGGCGCCTGCGGCCGCGAGGGCGCCCGTGGCGCCGAGGCCGGCCAGGAAGGTCCGCCGGTCTATCGCCTTTCCGTTCCCCTGTTCCATTCTTTCCTCCTGAAGATAGGTGGTCTTCGTCGCTGCATGCGGGGGCACCGGGGACCCTGCTCAGGTATATGTTCTGGGGTTTCCGGTCATCCCGGGCAGCTGACGTCGCACACTATAGGCGGCCCATCCCGGGGTGGTAAT
>Ga0163159_1003610_pt1 | contig 11576 bp, 8 predicted proteins | sample BioMet9_FD_108702 | JGI IMG/M metagenome (GOLD analysis project Ga0163159, IMG submission 108702) | Microbial communities from bioreactor (seeded with sewage sludge) at Lawrence Berkeley National Lab, California, USA - Biofuel... | ecosystem: Engineered > Bioreactor > Anaerobic > Unclassified ... | reverse complement strand
TCGTTGATTCTCGACTCGATCGTATTGGCCAGATTCCACTTTTCACCTGCAGTTGCTTCTTTGCCAAACGCACCGTTTTCCAGGACGGGATGAAGCAGAATTTCCGCTACAAAATCCGCCATCCTGGAAAAGATCGGCTCATGGGCAAACGTATCCTCAAGATAATCCGCAAAGAAGCCGACAAACTGCACTTCTCCCTTTTTGCGGATCAGGGTTCCCATACTGGCCCCGTACAGTTCGTCCAGATGCGCAGAGATACTGCGAATATCCGGGTATTTTTCACTGCCGCGCAGAAGAACACTTGGAATAAGTGCGTTGGCGGCAGCCTCCTCCCGGCGAAGCGGGCGGAGCAGGTTCACGCTGAAACAGCCTGTTTTGAATTTATCGGTCTGTACGGACGTGAGATACACGTTCGGCAGGATCTGTGTACGATATTTCATAAAGACACCTTTGTTTTGATATGGCGGTTTTACCGCATGGCTGCTATTATACAGCACCCGCCGCGAAAAGTAAAATATCTCTTGTCATTCCACAGGAATTCATGTAAACTATCATTTGAATCTGATACCCGGGAGGACATGCCATGCAGTGGCTGGAGGTTACTATAAAAACCGTTTCCGACGCGATTGACCTGGTTGGAGACCGGCTCACCGTTCTCGGTTTCGACAGTTTTATCATCGACGATCAGGCGGATTTTGAAAACTTTCTTGCGTCCAATCATCAGTATTGGGATTATGTGGACGAAGCGCTTGAGAAGAAGATGGAGGGCGTTTCCCAAATCCGGCTCTATCTGGAGGATGGACCGTCCGCCATGGAGACCGTCAGTTTCCTGAAAGATCAGCTGCAGGCTTTGCGCAGAGAGTACCCAGATATTGAATTCGGTTCTTTGGCCGTCAAGCTTGCCAATGTGCGGGATGAGGACTGGGAGAACAACTGGAAGCAGTATTATCAGCCGCTTGCCATTGGAAAACGGCTTCTGGTCGTGCCAGAATGGCTCTCTCCCGAGAATCCGGAGCACCGCATTTCGATTCTGCTGGATCCGGGAATGATTTTCGGCACAGGCGCACATGCTTCCACGCAGATGTGTATGCGGGAGCTGGAGCGCTGCATTCAGGGCGGAGAACGGGTCCTGGATCTTGGAAGCGGGAGCGGCATTCTGTCCATTACGGCGCTTCTTCTGGGTGCAGCGACCGCTGTCGGCGTGGACATTGATCCAAAAGCGGAGGATATTGCCCGGGAAAATGCGGGTATCAACCAGCTTTTTTCTGATCGGTTCACTGCAATGACCGGAGACGTGATCGGGGATGCCTCCATGCCGGAACGCCTTGGAACCGGATATGATGTGGTGCTGGCCAATATTGTGGCAGACGTTATCATTCCCCTTGCGCCGCATATCCCGCAATTTTTGAAACCGGAGGGCGTTTTTATCTGTTCGGGGATCCTCGACCGCCGCTTGAATGAGGTCCTGGCTGCCATCGAAAAGGCCGGCCTCCTGGTACATTCCATCGACAGCCAGGAGGACTGGCGCAGGGTCACTGCGGTTCCCCGCTGATTTTACAAGGAGGCTTTTGCCTTGCGTATTTTTTCCTATCGGAACAAGCGCGTTTTAAAACGGGTTCTGCTGACGCTGCTGGCTGTCGTCCTTGTTTTGGGCGCATTGATCCTTGGCCGGTTCATCTATCTTCAGCGGTTCATCGTGTACTCCAATGGCAGTGCTCATCTCGATTACAGTCAGAAGCTCGCACCGACCGGAGCGACGGAGAAGGCTTCCTCCTCCGCAGATTTCCCCTTTGAGACGGTTGTCTCGTCTGACGAGGAGAATTCTTCCGGTGAGAACAGCATACCCGGTATCTCCGGTTACTATATCTCAACCGATATGCTGCTGGGCGGCATCGACAAAGTCCGGGAGGCGCTCAATGCTGCGAGCGGCTACAACGCGGTTATGATCGACGTGAAAAGTGTTTACGGGAACTTTTATTACTCAACAGCGCTGAGCGGCGCGTCCGTTGCGACTGACGGGATCGACGTCAGCGCAGTCGATGAGCTTATTAAAGAACTGACGCAGAAGGAAAATCTGATTGTGATCGCCCGTATACCCGCCTTCTCTGATTCCAATTATGCGCTGGCCCATCAGTCCGAGGGGCTTCCCCTTTCCAGCGGCGCATTGTGGACGGACAGCAACGGCTGCTATTGGCTCAATCCTTACAGCAATGATGTTCAGAGCTATCTGAGTTCCATCGGTGTAGAGCTCAGCAAGCTTGGTTTTGATGAAATTCTGTACGACGATTTTTACTTCCCGGACAGCGAAAACATCGTCTGGAACAATACCGATGTTACAAGGGAAAATGCAGTGACAGACGCCGCAAAGAACATCACCGATGATCTCACCGGGTATGGGCTTCGCATCTGTTATGGCTCTCAGGCGCCTGCGGTCGCCGCCTGCGCCAACCGCGTTTTTATAAAGACCGAGGATGCCTCCCAAGTTGAAACGCTGATCTCGTCGCTCAAGGGCGCTGTCAGCGATACAGCTTCGCAGATCGTTTTCCTGACGGATTCCCGGGACACAAGATTTACAGCCTGCGGCGTGCTCCGCCCGCTGATCGAGAATAACCAGTAGACAAAAGGGTTCGCTGTTCAGACAGCGAACCCTTTTGCAGTTTCTTACTTCATCAGCTCACAGACCAGATCCGTGTATTCTCCGGGATTTTCCAGCGGCAGGTTTGCCATCAGCAATGCCTGCGAATAGAGGATCTTGACGTATTTTTTCGCTTTTTCCGCATCCTGTGCGACAGCGACCTGAAGTCCGGCAAATGCCGGATGATCGGGATTGAGCTCGAGAATCCGTTCGGCCTTCATGCCCATCTCCGGATTAAGACGTTTGAAATATTTCTCCATTTCAAATGTCATGCCTTCGGACGGCACCACACAGACGGCGTGGCTGCCAAGATCGGTACTCAGACGAACCTCCTTTATGCTGTCGCCCAGCGTTTCCTTAACAAAATCCAACGTGCTCTTGGATTTCTCGGCTTTCTCTTCGGCGGCTTTCTTTTCTTCCTCCGTTGCAAGGCCAAGATCCTCCTGGGCAATATTCCGGAATTCCTTCTCCTGGAACTTCATAAGTGTCTGCGGGACGAACTCGTCCACTTCATCTGTGAGGAAGAGAACATCGTAGCCCTTGTTTTTGAGCATTTCGAGCTGTGGCATTTGCTCCAGAAGCGTTTTGTTTTCGCCGGACGCAAAATAGATATACTTCTGTCCCTCCGGCATAGCCTCAACATATTCCTTGAGCGTCACAAGCTTGTTGTTCCGGCTGGACCAGAAGAGAATCAGATCCTGCAGGAGATCTTTCTTTTCGCCGTACTGGGCTACAATCCCGTATTTGAGCTGGAGTCCGAAAGCCTCGTAGAACTTTTCATATTTGGCACGGTCGCTTTCCTCCAGCTTGGCAAGTTCTGTCTTGATTTTCTTCTCCAGATTTGCGGCAATAAACTTCAACTGGCGGTCGTGCTGCAGCATTTCACGGGAAATATTCAGGCTCAGATCCTGAGAATCCACGACGCCGCGCACAAAACGGAAGCAGTCCGGCAGCAGATCGGCGCAGTTTTCCATGATCATCACGCCGGAGGAATACAGCTGCAGGCCCTTTTTAAATTCTTTCGTGTAAAAATCATATGGCGCTTTGGAGGGAATATACAGCAGCGCCTTATACGTGACGGCGCCCTCCACATCCGCGTGGATCACAGCGGCCGGATCCTCGTAGTCGAAGAATTTATCCTTGTAGAACTGGTTGTACTCCTCGTCCTTGACATCCTTTTTGTTGCGCTGCCAGATCGGGACCATGGAGTTGAGCGTTTCATTTTCGGTATAGGTCTCATATTCCGGCTTCTCGGAGTCCTTCGTTTCTTCCTTGACACGAGATTTTTCCACGTCCATCCTGATCGGATAGCGGATATAGTCGGAGTATTTGCGGACCAGGTTCTGAATCTCATAGCTCTTGAGGAAACGGGAGTATTTTTCGTCCTCGGTATCCGCTTTGATATGCATGATGACATCGGTTCCGGGAGTTTCTTTCTCGCAGGCGGTCATGGTATACCCGTCCGCCCCGCTCGACTGCCACATCCAGGCTTCGTCGCTGCCATATTTTTTGGAGATGACCGTCACAGACTCCGAAACCATAAAGGCAGAATAAAAACCAACGCCGAATTGGCCAATGATGTCGACATCGTCGGTTTTCTCCATCTGTTTTTTAAAGTCCAGGCTGCCGCTGCGGCAGATGGTGCCGAGGTTGTTCTCCATCTCTTCCTTCGTCATGCCGATGCCATTATCGGAAACCGTCAGCATGCGGGTCTTTTCGTCGGAGGAAATCCGGATTGCGAAATCGCTCCGGTTGAGTCCGACCTTTTCATCCGTCAAAGAAAGGTAGGCCAGCTTATCGATCGCGTCGGAGGCGTTTGAGATTATCTCGCGCAGAAATATCTCCTGATGCGTGTAAATGGAATTGATCATCAAATCCAAAAGCCTTTTGGATTCCGCCTTGAACTGCTTTTTTGCCATGATGTTCACGTCCCGTATTTGAAATATTAGCACTCAACATATCCGAGTGCTAAAGCCATTATAATACATTCCACCTATTTTGCAACCCTTTTTTTCAAAATTCACGTTCTGTTCATAACTGCCCTTTTCATGTTGGAAAATATGTGATAGAATACAAAACCAGAGTATAAACCACAAGGAGAAATTTGATGATCACAATTAACAACCTCGCAATGCAGTTCGGAGGAACGCCACTTTTTAAGAATGTGGATCTTTCATTTACTGCCGGCAACTGTTACGGCGTTATCGGTGCGAATGGCGCGGGCAAGTCCACATTCCTGAAAATTCTTTCCGGTGAGCTGGAACCCACCAGCGGTACCATTGACATTAAGACGGGTGCCCGCATGTCAATTCTCAAGCAGGACCAGTTCAAATATGACGCATACACCATTCTGGATACGGTCATCATGGGCAACCAGCACCTTTATGATGTCATGAAGGAAAAGGACGCTCTGTATGAAAAAGAAGATTTTACCGAAGAGGACGGCCTCCACGCCAGCGAGCTGGAGTCGGAATTTGCGGAGATGAACGGCTGGGAAGCAGAATCGGATGCCAGCAAACTGCTCCAGGGCCTTGGCATTCCGGTAGAGCTCCACGGCGACCTCATGTCCGGCACGGATGGACGAATCAAGGTCAAGGTGCTTCTGGCACAGGCCCTGTTCGGCAAGCCAGACATCATCATGCTCGACGAGCCGACCAACAACCTGGACATCGAAGCGATCAACTGGCTGGAGAACTTCATCCTGGACTATGAGGATACCGGTCTTGTGATTGTTGTGAGCCATGACCGTCATTTTCTCAACACCGTCTGCACGCATATTGTGGATATTGACTACGGAAAGATCAAACTGTACGTCGGCAACTACGACTTCTGGTATGAATCCTCTCAGCTGATTCAGCAACTGATCCGCAACAAGAACAAACGGGCAGAAGAAAAAATCGCGGAGCTGCAGACGTTTATCGCACGGTTCGCCGCGAATAAGGCAAAGAGCAAACAGGCCACTTCCCGCCGCAAGCTGCTCGATAAAATGACGGTGGAAGAGATGCCTGCCTCTTCCCGCCGTTATCCGTTTGTTGGCTTTGAACGGGAGCGCGAGGTCGGAAAGGATATTCTCTTTGTCACTGACGTCTCCAAGACGGTCGACGGGGTCAAGCTGCTGGACAAGGTCACCTTTATTGTCAATAAGAATGACAAAATTGCCTTCGTCGGCGAGAACGAGCTCGCCCAGACGACCATGTTCAAACTGCTCATGGGTGAAATGGAGCCGGATGAGGGCAGCATTAAGTGGGGTCAGACCACGTCCCGCAGTTACCTTCCGAAGGACAACAGCGAATACTTTGAGGGCTGCACCGATTCCCTGGTCGACTGGATCCGTCAGTTCTCCTCCAAAAAGGACGATGTCTATCTGCGCGGATTTCTGGGGAGAATGCTGTTCTCCGGCGAGGATGCGTTTAAGCCGGTCAATGTCCTTTCGGGCGGCGAAAAGGTACGCTGCATGCTTTCGCGCATGATGCTCTCCGGAGCGAACGTTATTTTGCTCGATCAGCCCACAAACCATCTCGACATGGAAGCCATTCAGGCCGTCAACAAGGGCATGACTGCATTCCCCGGCAATGTGCTGTTTGCTTCGCACGATCATGAGCTTTTGCAGACTGTCGCCAACCGGATTATCGAGTTTCAAACAGACGGAACGATCATTGACCGTCTGTGCAGCTACGACGAATACCTCGACTGGAAGCTTGGCAGAGAAGCTCAAAACGCATAAAAAACGGCTGACGGAAAATCCGTCAGCCGTTTTCTTTTGAATTATTCGCCGTCGGCCGGAGCTTCTTCTTCAGAAGGAGCATTCAGAAGCGCCCGGATGGAGAGAGAGATTCTCTTATGTTCCTGATCAATGTCAATGATCTTGACATCGACTTCCTGACCTTCGGACAGCACATCTTCCGGTTTGCCGATGCGGCGATCCGCGATCTGGGAAATATGGATAAGGCCGTCCACACCGGGAATGATCTCGGCAAAGGCGCCAAACGTCATGAGCTTGACGATCTTGACCTTGGCCACGTCGCCGACCTTAAACTGCTTGTTGAATACGACCCACGGATTTGTCTCTTCGGTCTTGTATCCGAGAGAAATCTTCTTCTTGTCCGGATCCAGAGCAATGACAAATACGTCGATCTCATCGCCGACCTTTACAACTTCGGCCGGGTTCTTGATGCGGTTCCAGGACAGCTCGGAGACATGAACCATGCCGTCGACACCGCCAATGTCCACAAAGGCGCCATAGGATGTCAGCGATTTCACAACGCCGTGATAGTGGTTGCCGACCGCAATCTCACTCCAGATCTTCTCTTGAGCGGCTTTGCGCTGCTCGGAAGCGACGGAACGGATGGAGCCGACGACTCTGCGGCGGGCACGATTGACCTCGGTAATTCTCAGCTTGACCGTCTTTTTGACGAGCTCGCCGAGATCGCCGCCCTTGGGGATACCGGTCTGAGAAGCGGGAATGAAAACGCGGATGCCCTTGACGCTTGCGACAATGCCGCCCTTATTCTCTTCGGTGACAAGGCCTTCCATGACTTCCTTGCTGTCAACGGCAGCTTCGATTTCTTCCCAGGCCTTGCCGGCCTCGAGGCGCTTCTTGGACAGGCGGATGACGCCTTCGCTGTCGTTTACATGAACGACAACGGCTTCGACCTGGTCGCCGACTTTAACACAGTCTTCAGGTTTGACGGAAGGATCGGTGGAAAACTCGTCCAGCGGGATGTAGGCGGTATGTTTGGTGCCGAGGTCGACTTCGACTTCGGTAGAACCGATGGCCATGACCGTTCCGGTTACCTTATCTCCATTATTTAAAGTCTTGAGGGACTGCTCTAGAAGTTCGGCGAATGTCTCCTCCGGTGCAGTTTCAACCTTGATTTCATCAGTCATTTTGTTGTTTACCTCCTTAATTATCCACGCCGGAGTAGATGCTCCTGCCGTGATACCCACAGTTTTTGCTCCGGAAAAAATGCTCCAATCAAGCTCGTCGGCATGATCAACCAGGACAACGGTACCGCAGTACTGCCTGCAGATCATCGCAAGACGGCCGGTGTTGGAGCTGCGCGTATCTCCGACAACGATCATTGCATCGCATCTTTGAGAGAGCTCAGAGGCTTCTTTCTGCCGCATTTCCGTAGCATTACATATTGTATCAAAGATTTCGCAATTTGTACACACTTTTTTTGCGATTTCGCAGCAACTTTCCCATAAATTCTGGGTGCTGGTGGTCTGAGAAACCATGCTGAGGGCCATTTGAGGATGTGATTTGTCGGCATTCAGCCAGGCAAGCAGTTCCTCCGGGGATTCAAATACAAGCGGATGCGCACACCAGCCTGCGATCGCTTCGACTTCCGGATGCGCTCTGGTGCCGATAATGATTGCCTGTCTGCCGTCCTTTTCTGCTGAAGCGACAATCCGGTGGATTTTTTTTACAAACGGGCAGGTCGCATCCACGACTTCCACCGGAAGCTGGTTCAGTTCTTCCCAGACCGACCTCGAAACGCCATGCGAGCGGATGATCACGGTGGTGCCTGGCTCTGCCTGGTCAGGCTGGTCGATTACACTTACACCCAGTCTTTCAAAATGCTCGACTACATGGTGGTTGTGGATGATCGGACCGAGTGTGACGGCATGCTTTCCCTCAGACGCCGCCTTTTCCGTTATGGAAACAGCCCGGTCGACTCCAAAACAAAAACCTGCGGTTTGGGCAAGGATGATTTTCATTTTATCACCTGCCGGACTTTTCCAAGAGCTTTTTCTGAATGATTTCCAAAATACGCTGTGCGGATTGATCCAGCGTAAGCCCGGAGGTGTCCAGCAGGACAGCGTCTGCTGCCTGCCGCAGCGGAGCGGTTTCTCTGGTGGAATCCTGACGGTCGCGTTTTTTCATATCATCCAGGATCTGATCGTAGGATACGGTCTCCCCTTTTTCCGTGAGCTCACGGCAGCGGCGCTCTGCCCGGACTTCAATGGAGGCGGTCAGAAAAATTTTCACGTCCGCACTGGGCAATACAACTGTCCCGATGTCCCGGCCATCCATCACAACCGAGTTTTCCCGCGCCAGTTTTTGCTGCATTTCCAGCAGAAAATCCCGGACGGCGGGGATGGCGGATACACAGGACGCATAATGTGACATCTCCGGCGTGCGGATTTCACCCGTCACATCTGCTCCGTTTAGGATCATGTGCTGAAGGCCGTCGCTGCTGTACCGGATGGAGATATTCACCTCGTCGAGCAGCCTTGTAACTCCGTCGACATCCCGTGGGCTGATGCCCATAAGACGCATGTAGCAGCCGACTGTCCGGTAAATGGCACCGGTGTCCACGTACAGGAATCCGAGTTCTCCCGCCACCCGGCGTGCCAGCGTGCTTTTACCGGCCCCGGCCGGGCCGTCGATTGCGACGGAATAATATTGATCAGACATCGGATGGAACCTCCCAATTCTGCTTTGCCGCAGCACAGCCGGCGGCATATCCGGTTGCCCAGGCAATCTGGAGATTGAAGCCGCCCGTATAGGCGTCCACGTCCAAAAGCTCTCCGGCAAAATAAAGCCCCTTGATTTTCTTGGATTCCATGGTTTTCGGATTGACCTCCGAAACGCACACCCCTCCGGAGGTCACGATTGCATCCTCGACCGGAGCCTTGCAGGCAATTTCAATTGTGAAATTCTTGATAAGCTGCAGAAGTGCATGCCGCTGCTCTCTGGTAATGGAATTTACTTTTTCGTCGGGGGGAATGCCGCTGCGCCGGACCATCACCGGGATCATGGTTCTCGGAAAGAGGTCCTGCAGGGCATTTTCAAAGTTCCTGTTCTGGTATGTTTCGAAATCGCGGACCAGACGGGCATCCAGCTTTTGCTCGTCCAACGCCGGCTTCAGATCCAGCGAAATGGTGTAGCGCTCGTCCTTTTTCATATGGGAGCTTGCGCTTAAAATAATCGGCCCGGACAGTCCAAAATGAGTGAACAGCAATTCCCCGAATTCTTCGAATATGGATCTGTTCTTTCCGTCCAGCAGTCTTGCTGTTACGTTTTTCAGACTGAGTCCCTGCATCTGCGCGCACCAATGGCCCTTTTCCACAAGCGGGACAAGAGAGCCGACCGGTTCCGTGATGGTGTGCCCGAGCTCTCTGGCCATCCGGAAGCCGTCCCCTGTTGAGCCGGTCGATGGATAGGAACAGCCGCCGGTCGCCAGAATGACACAGTCGGCGTCGAGCGTGGTCTCACGCGTCTTTACACCGGTCACAGCGCCATGCTCCGTTTCAACCGAAACGGCTTCCCCTTCCGCAATCTGCACGCCCAGTTCCCGCAGCCATGCACGCAGTGTGTCGATGATGCTGGCTGATTTGTCGGAGACCGGGAAAACGCGGTTTCCGCGTTCGGTTTTCAGCGGACACCCTCGCTCCTCGAAGAAATGAATGGTGCGTTCAGGCGGAAAACCATAGATCGCACTGAACAGAAACCGCCCGTTCGTGGGAACATTTTTTAGGAACTCCTCGGGCGCGCAGTTGTTGGTAACGTTGCAGCGCCCCTTACCGGTGATGTACAGTTTCTTGCCGAGACGTTCGTTCTTTTCCAGCAGTGTGACCCGGCAGCCCAGAGCGGCTGCTGTGCCGGCCGCAAACATTCCGGCGGCTCCGCCGCCCACAACGACGACCTTATTCGACATGCTCATAGACATCATATTCATCCCACAGCCTCTCCAGATCCTCAAAGGTCTTGGAGAGCTGCTTTTCCTGTTTTCGGCTGACGCAAACGATCAGCGCATTGACGACGCTCATGGGTGCAACAAGAGAATCCACAATGGAGACCATATCGCTCTTGGCAGCCAAAACATGGTCGGCTACCCGACCGGCGGGTGCTTCGCGCTTGTCGGTGATTGCGATGACGGTCGCGCCTGTGTCGTGCGCATATTGCATGACTTTAACGGTGCGGCTGGAATAGCGCGGAAGACTGATGCCGATCAGCACATCTGCTGAAGAAATATGAAGCATCTGCTCAAACATTTCACTGGTCGCTGTGGAGGAGATCAGATGCACATTGTCGAAAATATTGCGGAAATAGAAGTTCAGAAAACTGGCGATGGCAGCAGAAGAGCGAACGCCCACTATGTAGATATTCTTTGCAGAGAGAATTGACTGCACAGCGGCTTCCATCTCGCTGCGGTCCAGTGCCTCGCTGGTCATCCGGATCGTATCGATGTCCGACTGCAGCACGGTGGAAACCACGTCCTGATTGCCGATCCGGTCATGGGCCACTTCAATGCGCTGCACGGAGGTCAGCTTGTTCCGCACAAGCTCCTGAAGATTCTTCTGCATGCTGGGATAACCGTCGTAACCCAGTTCCACCGCAAACCGGACGACGGTGGATTCCGAAACATTGACCGTTTTCCCCAGCTTGCTGGCTGTCATGAAGGCGGCTTTATCGTAGGATTCCAGGATATAGTTGGCAATCAGTTTCTGTCCCTTGGAGAAGGAATGGATACGGTTATGTATTAAAGTCAGGATATCAGAAGACATTTGCCTTCCCTCCAAAGCGCCTGCCGAAGCGGCAGCCAAATTTATTCTGTTTCATGATACAGACTTGTTTGCTCTTTTGCAAGCAAAATTGTAAATTTGAGAACGACTTACCGCTCAGCCCTGTATCAGAGCTGCAGTTTCTTCTCCGGTCAGGAAGCGCCATTTTCCGACAGGCAGTTCCCCCAGCTGCAGCGGACCCTCTGAAATTCGCTTCAGCCGGGTCGCGGTCAGTCCGGATGCTTCACAAATGCGGCGAATCTGTCGGTTGCGGCCCTCGTGAATTTTTACCTCAAAAAGTGCGGTTTCTCCCTCTGCGCGGAGCTTTCGGATCTCGGCCGGTTTTGTGCTGCGACCGTCGATCTCAACCGGCTGACGAAGTTTTTCTTCGCTGCCGGGCTGATAGCCGCTGACCCAGAGCAAATAGGTT
>Ga0163159_1003608_pt1 | contig 11579 bp, 11 predicted proteins | sample BioMet9_FD_108702 | JGI IMG/M metagenome (GOLD analysis project Ga0163159, IMG submission 108702) | Microbial communities from bioreactor (seeded with sewage sludge) at Lawrence Berkeley National Lab, California, USA - Biofuel... | ecosystem: Engineered > Bioreactor > Anaerobic > Unclassified ... | reverse complement strand
GTGATAAAGCTTTCGACAAGCTCCTTCGACAGACCGCGGAGTCCCGTTGTTGTATCAGTTACCTTGATGCCGCACATGATCTGGATTGCCTTGCTGGAAATCGTATTCATGACTCGGCTCTTCCTGGGAATGGACTCATCGCGGAAATTCCGGCAGCCCAGGATCAGCTCGCCGGGATTGATGCTCATTTCTTCGGAGCAGCGGTCAATGTCCCGTATGGAATACTGACCCATCGCGTCTACCGTAATCACGCCGCTGCACTGGGGATAATGCGTCAGAATGAAATTGAAAGCAGTCTTGATCGAACGGCCCTTGCCAAGATGGACGGCATGCGTCAGAACGTCACAGTCATAGTCGTCCTGCGCGCGCTCGAAATAAATCTCTCTGCTCGCGTCACTGCCGTCATTGACAATCACGATCTTGCGGAAGCCGTCTTCGCGGAGAGCTTTTATCATATCCATCATTTTGGTGTCTGGATTATAAACCGGTATCACTATCATGATATCCGCTTTCAGTATATGCGCGGGCATTGTGCACACTCCGATCCTATCAATCGATGTAATTATAAAAAGTATATTTTCAGCAATTCGAGTTTGAGTATATCATAAGGTTCATGATGGCGCAAGACAACGTTTAATTATTGATGCCGTGATGGACTACGATACTGTCGCGGTCGATCGATTTAAAGACATATCCCTGATCTGTATAATACTGCAGCACCGTCGGAAGTGCTTCAACCGTCGTATCCTTCCCCGACGCGTCATGCGCAAGCATGACGATATTCGTCTGTGTGCCGCCTGTCGCGATCGATATGATATCCTCGGCCGTACGCGTCGTTCCATCGCCGAAGCTTACGTTCCAGTCATAATACTGATATCCTTTGGCCGTGACATCCTTGGAAAGCTGTGTCATGATCCCTGCTGTATATTTCTTGGATACCGTATTGGACGAGCCGCCCGGAAAACGTATGAAGCACGGTACATATCCAATCTCGCTTTCCACCAGCTGTCCGATCTGATCCAGGTCACTGAAGTACGCGTCCTCCGACTGATACACTGCAGCGTAGTTATGGCTGTATGTATGAAGTCCGATCGTATGGCCGCGGTCATACGCTTCCTTGATCATGTCCTTATATTCCTGGTGAAGTCCCGTCACGAAAAACGTGGCCTTCGCATTATACTGATCCAGTATATCAAGCACCTTCCGGGTATTTTCAGATGGTCCGTCGTCAAATGTGAGATAAATTGTCTTCTCACCGTTATCATCGAAATCCGACGGCACGTTCGCCGGATCAACGGCGAATACGGAGCGGTCTCCCGCGAGAGAAAGCTGTTCCTGATTAAGACTTGCTGTATTCTGTTCCGCCTGTGCTTCCTGTGACGCGGAGGAAGCGGCATCCTGCTCTGCCTGCTGTTCTTCCGCCGGTTCCGCCTGCTGCGAAGACGCGTCCGCCACCCCTTCCGAAGCAGACGGGGAAGCACTCTTGGCAATTGATGCCGTGCGGTGGTATCCGGAATATATGACAGCACCCGCGGCAATAACCGCCAGCAGAACGATTGTGATGACAGCATGCTCCTTAATCTTTCTCCTCCGCTCCTGTTCTCTCCTGCGTTCTCTGATTTCCCTTAATTCTTCTTCTCTTTCCGGATCCATTCATCCTGGCTTCCTTCCATACCTATATCAGTTTACCCTATTATAATCTTTTTCCATGTTAATATCCATACTGTTGAAATATCTTTTGCCAGGCCTTTTTCTGTTGAATTTCCAGCCCTTTCAGGTATAATGAAAACTAGAATGACATGATTATCGGGGAGGGAGGTGTCACAGTGAATCGAAATACCGGCTGTCTGCTGCTTTCTTTAATTCTGGCCGCTGCACTTATTTCCGGCTGCTCATCCACCTCCGCCGCATCCGCGGCACCGAAGACTGCCGCTTCAGGCACGTCTTCCGCACAGTCCTCCTCTGATTCGGCTGCCGCATCATCCTCATCCCGGGATACCACCGGTCAGAAAACTGGAATCCGGGACAGCACGCCGTCTGTCCGTGTGCCTTCTGCGGATGGTATAAGCACGTACGGCAATGATTCCGTCGTGATCGACGCATCGCATCCTGATGAGGGTTATGTTATGGTTGACTACGTCGGGAACGTCAGTCCCGTCAAGCTTCGGATCACTGTCCCCGACGGCACCATCTATACATACGATCTTCATGGCGGCTACGAAACATTTCCTCTGACAGGCGGAAGCGGCTCTTATCTTCTTGTTGTCTATGAAAATGTGACGGGCAATCAGTATTCTACCTGCTATTCGACCGAGCTTGACGCGCAGATTACCGACGAATTCGGTCCGTACCTGTATCCCAGCCAGTACGTCGCTTTTTCAAAGGATTCCAAAGCTGTAAGCCTTGGGGAAGAACTGGCCCGTCCGGCTGATACGGATCTCGACGTCGTAAAAAACGTTTACACTTACACTACGGAGCATATTTCCTATGATACGGAAAAAGCCAATACCGTCAAATCCGGCTATCTTCCGGATGTCGACGCGATTCTGGATTCCGGGAAGGGTATCTGTTTCGACTACGCGGCTGTCATGGCCGCGATGCTGCGCAGTCAGAATATACCTACCCGTCTCGAAATCGGCTACGCGGGAACGGTTTACCACGCGTGGGTCAGTGTCCATACCGACGAGCTGGGCTGGGTGAACGGGATCATCGAGTTTGACGGCCAGGAATGGAAGCTGATGGATCCCACCTTCGCGGCCGGCAATGCCTCGAAGGATCTCCAAAGCTTTATCGGCGACGGCAGCAATTACCAGACGAAATACGTATACTGACACGAAGAATGCATATTCATATTCAGAAACGAGGTATTTTCATGGAGGAGGAAGTTATCCGGTTCAAACCATTGAAAGACAATGAAGTGGCACTTTTCTGCGAACAGATGGCCATGATCCTGAAGTCCGGCATCAGCAGCCGCGAAGGCCTGTCACTCATGGCCGAAGACAGCCGGGGCACAGACGGCCGTGATCTCCTTTCTTTTCTCGGCGGCGCCATGGATACGGGCAGTACCTTTTCAGAAGCCATGTCCGCTTCGCATGTCTGGCCGAAATACGTGCTCAGCATGACGGCTCTCGGGGAAACGTCCGGAAATCTGGACGATGTCATGGAATCACTGTCCGCCTACTACAGGCGTGAAACCGATACATCGCGCGCGCTGAAAAGTGCCGTCACGTATCCGCTTGTCATGATCGCCATGCTGCTGGCCGTTATCATCGTACTCGTAACGAAGGTTCTGCCGATATTCAATGACGTATTTAAGCAGCTTGGAACAGAAATGACCGGGATTTCCAGGGGACTTCTGAATTTCGGATACGCTTTGAGCCGTGATTCGGTCACGATCATCACCGTGCTTGCCGTTATCGTTGTTCTGCTTGCGGTCCTGAACGGTACGGCCGCGGGGAAGCACGCATTGAAACGCTTTGCGGACCGGTTCTTTCTGACCCGAAAGCTCCATGCCGACAGAGCTCTCGGCAGGTTCGCCAGTTCCCTTGCCATGACCATTAAAAGCGGTCTTGATACGGAACTCGCCTTATCCATGATTTCCGGACTTGTTGATCATCAGGCTCTCGAAAATAAAATCGATGACTGCCGCCAGAAGATGAAGAACGGTGAAAATTTCGGAAATGCACTTGTATCATCCGGGATTTTCCGCGGACTGTACGGACGCATGGTGACAATCGGTTTTCGCACCGGTTCACTTGATAAGGCAATGGAACGCATTTCCGAGAATATTGATTCCGACATTGAAGAAAGTACCGCCAGGACCTTGTCTACGCTTGAGCCGACACTTGTCGCGGTCCTCTCCATCATCGTCGGCATGATCCTGCTTTCCGTCATGCTTCCTCTTATGGGGATCATGCTGAATATCGGATAGGAGGCGTACAGCATGAACCGTTTCGGAGATAAGAAAGAATTTTCTTTCTGGAAAAATATTTTAGTTTCTGTTGTGGTCCTTACTGCCGCACTTTTCCTTCTTCTTGCAGGTCTTTCCCGTGTAAGCAGTACGACATCCGCCGAGGAGACCAGAAGTCTGGAAACCGCAGTAACCCACGGTATCATGCACTGCTATGCCGTCGAAGGAAGATATCCGGAAAGCCTTTCCTATCTGGAGGAGCATTACGGGATCACGTATGACAAGGAGAAATACTATATCGATTACCGCCCCGTTGCCTCGAACATTATACCGGACGTGACGATCATTCCGCTGGAGGATTCGAAATAATGGTTAAAAGATACCGTGCTTCCCATACAACGGATTTTCTGTTCGTGCTGACGCTTTTCACCGTTTTCGCGGTCTCGGCCGTCCTCGTTCTCATGCTTGGCGTCAAGGTATACAAGGGCACAGTCGCGGGCATGAACACTAATTATACAACCAGGACCGTTCTTACGTATACGGCGCAGAAAATACGGCAGAATGACAGCGGCGGCGGAATCCGCGTGTCTGACAGGAACGGCATGGACGTTCTTGAGCTTCATGCTGAATACAGCGGTGCGGGCTACGTAACGTATATTTACGACTACAACGGCACCCTCCGGGAGCTTTTTACACGTGAGGACGCGCCCTTTACGCCTGCTTCCGGAAATGCCCTGATGGAAGCGGAGGCTTTTTCAGTCAGAAATATTTCCGATACTCTGCTGCATTTATCCGTAACCGGCTCTGACGGTGTCACGGCCGATACGTATCTCACTTACCGATCCAGAGCTTCCCGATAGCTTTCCGGACAACGGAGGCGTATTAAAGGAGATGAACCTTTGAACCAGATGGGAAAACGTGGCTCCAGCCTTTTTCTTATGGAACTGATCTTTGTGATTTTTTTCTTTATGCTGTCCGCCGCGGTCTGTGTACAGCTTTACGCAAAGGCTCAGTCAGCCAGCGAAACAGCGAAGGCTTTGAGCGTCGGAACCGATCATATGGAAGGAATTGCTTCCGCACTCTGCGATGGCGCGGTTAATCCGCAGGCAGCGCTCCTTTCGGTTGCTCCGCAGATCGTGCAGCAGGATAATACCGCGGCCCTTTTTTACGACAGGAACTGGAACGTCTGTCCGGAATCCGACGCCGTTTATGCCATTACCGTTTCCTGGAATGTACATGACAACATGCTTGACGCTGATATTGAGCTTACCCGTATTTCGAATCAGGAGCAGCTTCATTCTCTCCGTGTGGAAAAACACATTCCATATGAAGGAGGCGTATCATGAGGCATAAATCATATCCTGTTCTGAGCATTGGTTTTTCTTCGATTCTGACCGTATTTATCATATTGAGTCTTACCGTGTTTGCAATGCTTTCCGTTGTAAGCGCCGGTTCGGACGCACGTCTCACACGCCAGGCTGTGGAACAGACCGACGCGTATTACAATGCTTCCAACCAGGCGGAGGAGATATATGCGCAGATTGACCGGATTCTCTACGGCTGTTTCACGGAATCCGGAAATAAGCAGGAATATCTTGCGAACTGCCGCAGCGCTTTTTCGACAGAAGCCGCGATCGATAACGCTTCCGTACAGTATGACGAAACCGGCGATATGCCGCAGCTTTCCTATCAGGCTTCGATGTCCGGCACACAGGTGCTTTCCGTCGTTCTTTCCATACAGTATCCGGAATCGACCGGTGAAAAATTCTGCTGTGTCTCTGTCTGGCAGACTTCCGACACCCGGGAATGGAACCCGGACACCTCCCTTCCCGTATACGGGAAAGACAGTAACGGCAGCTTTTGAATAACCTGAATCACAAAGGAGAATAAGAAGATGGATGTTGTATCGATTTTAACAGAAGCCGCGGCCAAAGGAGCATCCGACGTTTTTATCGTAGCCGGTCTTCCCTTAAGTCTGAAAATCAACGGCATTATTCAGGAAAGCGACGATGGAAAACTGCTTCCGCCGCAGACAAATGAATTGATAGAAGGCATCTACAAGCTTGCCGGCGACCGTGACATAACCATGCTCCGGAACAGCGGCGACGATGATTTTTCCTTTGCTCTGCGCGGTGTTTCGCGTTTCCGTGTCAGTACCTACAAGCAGCGCGGCTCACTGGCAGCCGTCGTCCGGATCATCGCGTTCTCTCTGCCGGATCCGAAGGAACTCGGAATCCCGGATTCCATTATCAGTCTCACGCGGTATAAAAAGGGCATGATCCTCGTAACAGGACCTGCCGGGAGCGGCAAGTCCACAACGCTCGCGTGCATGATCGACCACATCAACTCAACAGAGCGGAAGCACATCATCACACTGGAGGATCCGCTGGAATTTCTGCACAGCCATAAGAAAAGCATCGTCAGTCAGCGGGAAATCGTCACCGACACCGTCAGCTACCTGACCGCGCTTCGCGCGGCGCTGCGGCAGAGCCCCGATGTAATTCTGCTCGGAGAAATGCGTGACTATGAAACGATCAATACCGCGATGACGGCTGCTGAAACAGGTCATCTGATCATTTCCACGCTTCACACGCTTGGCGCGTCCAATACAATCGACCGGATCATCGATGTCTTTCCGCCGAATCAGCAGCACCAGATTGCCATCCAGCTTTCCATGGTTCTCGACGCCGTCGTATCACAGCAGCTCATTCCGGACACCAGCGGAAATCTTCTGCCGGCCTTTGAAATCATGGAGGTAAATCCCGCTGTCCGCAACATGATACGGGAAGGCAAGGTCCATCAGATTGACGGTCTCATCAGCACAGCCGCGTCCGATTCCGGCATGATCTCAATGGACAGCGAACTGCTGCGCCTTGTAAAGGAAGGGCGGATCAGTGCCAAAACAGCCGTCATCCACGCGTTCAACCCTGATATGCTTCGCAGAAAGCTTGGGTAGAATCCTCGTTTCCGATACCTTTTTCCTGAAGATAGCGGATTACATCCTTAACCTGGCGAAGCTTCCAGACATCCCGCGTCGGTATCGTGATATTGTACTTTTCCTCAAACGCACATACGATATTCATGATATCAAAGGAATTCAGGGCCAGATCCCGGACAAAATCCGTTTCCTCCGTGAGCCCTGTCTTTCCGGTGATGCCGCTGACGATTTTTTCAATAGTTTCCAGCATGCTTATCTCTCCCTCTCCTATACGATCTGACGCTTGATTTTATGTGAAGCCGTACGGCCAAAATCTGTCTCCCGGATATTGATCATCCGGATCTGCTTGTAAATCGGCAGCTTTTTATTCGCTTCATCTATAAATTCCTGCAGCTTTTCCAGCACCTCGTAGCTGCTCATGCCCGCCGCCAGCTCCGGATCCGGATAGATCGAAGCCGCGATCTTGACATCATCCGCCGATACACCGCTTAACGCGCCGTAAACCATTACATCCTTTATAAGCGGCATCCGGCGCAGAAGGTTCTCCATCTCCTCGGCAGCGACCTTTTTTCCGTTTTTCATGACAATGAGATTCTTCTTCCTGCCTGTGATATACAAATGACCGCGGCGGTCCATATACCCGATATCCCCGGTTTTAAACCACTCACCGTCATATGCTTCGGCTGTCAGCTCCGGCTCGTTGTAATAGCCGCTCATCATGCCCTTCCCGCGGACAAGAATTTCCCCGTCTTCCGCGATCTTCACCTCATTATGCGGCAGAATGACGCCGACAGATCCATGCTCGATGTCCTCGTTTCGTGTACACGAGATGCTCGGCGAGCATTCCGTGATGCCGTATCCCTGCAGCACCGCGATGCCGAAATGTGCAAGCTCTGTTGAAATGAGCGTGTCGAGGCAGGCACCGCCCGTCAGAATCATATCGAGATTTTCCAGACAGGTGCTCTGGAAGAAATCCTTTCTGTACCGCTTCACCAGCATGCCCGGCCGTTTCAGGAAATTCTCCGTCCTGATTTTCCCGCGGATTTCCTTCTCGCTTCCGGCCTTGTCAATCCAAGACCACATCATCTTATAAAGCGCCTCTATAATCAGCGGAACTGCCACCAGCATGCCCGGCTTAAAAAGTGTCATATCCCGTACCATGCGCTTCATATCGCAGCAGATGCAGATATTCAGGCCTCGCATCAGCCCGCAGAACATTCCGCATGTCAGCCCGTACGTATGATACAGCGGCAGCGAATTGAAGACCTTGTCCCGTGAATCGAGGAGCGTCAGGGAATCCGCGGCGTTTGTCAGCAGTGCCTCATGCGAAAGCATGACCGGCTTTGCCGCGCTTGTCGTGCCGGATGTATAGACAATCGCGGCGCACTGACCCGGCGACAGCGTGATTTCGTCGAAAGCCCGCTTTTCCGCTTCCCTTCTTCCCTCGTTCAGAAAATTCCCGAAAGAATCGCTTCCGGTTTCCTCTTCTCCGATCACAATCATACGTCCATCAAACGGAACGCCGGTCTTTTTTCTGCCGCAGATTTCCTTCATCGTCGGCGAACAGACAACCGCACTGACTTCGGCATGCTCCAGCATTTCCCGGATTGTATCGTCCGGATGCTCGATATCAATGCAGACCGCTGTGGCACCGCATGACACAATGCCGAACCAGGCTGCCAGCCATTCATAGGAATTTTCACTGACTATGGCAATGTTCTTTCCGGAAAGACCTGACGCGCAGAAAGACGCGCCGCACAGAAAAGCATCCTCCTTCAGTTCCTGATAATTCTTTTCCTGCGTGTTTCCCGCACGGTCATACGTCGTAACCGCGGTCCTTGCACCGTACCGCTTTTCCATATCTTCAAGGAGTTCACGAAATGTACCGTAATATTTTGTTTCTTTTTCTCTGAACTGTTTCATATGCTCCCCCTCGGAAATTTATTTCTTAAATACGATCGTATCCCGGCAGGCTCCTGCAAGCTCTTCCTCGAGACGATCCGGCACCTCCAGAATCTTCAGAAAGACATCCGCGATCTGCGGGTCAAACTGTGTTCCGCGCCCGTTCTGCAGTTCTCTGCGCGCATAGTCAAGCGTAAAGCTGTCCCGGTATGTACGCTTTGAGGTCATCGCGTCAAACGCGTCCGCTACACTGATGATACGCGCTTCCTCCGGTATCTGGTCTCCGGCTCTGCCTTCCGGATATCCTTTTCCGTTATACCATTCATGATGAAACGCGATGATATCCAGTATATTCTGGAAAAAAGAGACAGAGGACAGAAGCTCCCGCCCGTATACAGGATGCTTTTTGATCTCACTGTACTCCTCATCCGTAAGCTTCCCTTCCTTGCGCAGGATCATGTCCGGAATACGTATTTTCCCGATATCATGGAAGAGTCCGGCGATCCGCATCTTCTCGATCTCCTCCTCGCTCTTTCCCATTTCCTGCGCGATCCGGACCGCATAGAAGGAAACACGGTCCGAATGACCGCGCGTATAGTAATCCTTCGCGTCAACCATTTTCCGGATGGCATCGACGGTTTCCAGATAATTCTTGCGCAGTGCCTGGTTGGCATTGATGAGCTTTTCGTTTTTTTCCTGCAGCATCAGGCGCAGATAGACGTTCCCCACAAGGGAGCCTGCCTGCTTGGCATACACCTCGAAAAGCTGTTCGTCATCCGAATCAAGCTGATCGGTTTTCTGGACTGCCAGAAGACCGTAGCGCTTTCTGTCATCCGCATAGAGCGGCGCCAGAATGATTTCATCATTTTCCTGCGCGGCGCTGTCACCATATACAAAGTCATGAAAATACGTTTCCGCCAGCATCTTCCCGTTTTCATAGATTCCCCTGCCGGCAAATGAACTCTCGGTGCTGACATCATCATCCACCGCGCTGAAATTCAGAAATACAAACATATCCTCACATTCCAGCAGGCTCCCGATCTGGAGCAGAATTGTCTGCAGAATCGCGCCCATGCTTTCCTGTCTGTTCAGCATCTGAACCTGACCCAGAATCGTTCTGAGTCCGTCGCGGTAATGACGTATCGTACGCATCTGCGCGATCGATTTCACACAGGATTCAATCAGCAGCTCAAGCTGGTCGAACCGCTCGCTTTTTTCATAATAGCCCTGGATGTCGAGCTCGCGTATCGTTTTGACAGGCGGCGCCATGCTCTTATGTCCCGTCAGCAGAATGATAAAAATCTCGTGATCGAATTCCCGTACGCGGCGCACAACCTCGTCGCCGCAGATCGGATCCATCAGAAAATCAAGAAGCAGAATGTCGTACTTCTTCTCCTGTATTCTTTTTACCGCGTTCAGGGGATTGTTCTCGATATCCACATCATATCCGGCGGCTTTCAGATACGACTGGAGTGTCTCCGTCATCAGGAGGTCATCGTCGAGGGTAAGAATAGAAAAATCTTTCTGCTGTACACTTCGTTTATGCTTTCTCATTTTCTTCGTCCTTCTTCTCAATGAACCTTACAATTCCAAGCGGAAGCGACACTCCCCAGATTGTTCCGCCGCCGGGATTATCCGTAAACCACATCGAGCCGTCGAAATTCGCGTGAATTATAGTATTCGATACGAATATTCCAAGTCCTGTGCCCCGGGCCCCTTTACTCGTGACCATTTCCTGAAAAAGCTTCTTTTTTACATTCGGCGCGATGCCTCCTCCATGATCCGTCACCGAAAGCTTCAGCTGTTCATCCTCTTCGCGGATCCCGAATGATATCTCATGGTTCCCTTCCGGCAGCTGCGCGTCAATCGCGTTGGAAACCAGATTGTTGAGTACCTGCACCAGACAGTTGATATCACCGTGTATCAGAATATCCTGCCTGTCAAACGGATATGAAATCACAAGCGAGCAGCTGTTCTGAATCAGCTCATGGCGCAGAAGCAGGGATACCCGCTTGAGCGCGTCATCCAGTGAAAAATCTGTCTTGACCGCGGCATTCATGCTCCCCGCCTGCCCTTTTACGGCACTGATGATATCCGACATATACGCGCACGCGTCGCGCATTCGTTCGAGCCAGCTGTCCATCTCCGTGTAGATTTCTGTGTAATCGTCCGCCGTTACCGCCGGATCCCCGATACTCTGCCGGCATTCCCGCGTCAGATCCTCCACCGCCGAAACACTGCCGGAGATGCTCATAATCGGTGTTTTCAGGTTATGCGCCAGCCCGCCGACCATCTGGCCCAGAAACGCAAGACGTTCCCGCTCCATCATCTTGACCCGGCTCTCCTGGAGCTTCTGCATATTGACCTTGATCGAGGTTACATCCTTCAGGATCGACAGGAAGCCGCAGACCGTTCCTTTGACTGTCAGCGGTGTAACCTCAACCATATAATATTCCTTTCTGGTCTCTCCCTGAGCCTCTCGTTCAATCGTTTCCTCATATGTTACCTTTTCATTGCTCGCACTGCAGGAATTCAGCGCCGTCATAAGATTGAACACCGCCGTTTTATTCTGTACATCACTGTTGCGGACACAGTTTTCGAGCGGCATGTTCTCCCGGATTCCGTACTGATTTCCAAGGAGATCCCAGAACGGACGGTTATAGCTGATGATGAGCCCGGACTGATTTGTAACGAGATAAGAATCCTCGATCCATTTGATCAGCTCCTGAATTGCCAGCGGCTTGATATCAAAGAAATGGAAATGGTATATAATGATCCCGTGCAGGAAAATCGTCACGATAAAGCTGATCGGAGTCACCACAATCGTAG
>Ga0163159_1003599_pt1 | contig 11594 bp, 8 predicted proteins | sample BioMet9_FD_108702 | JGI IMG/M metagenome (GOLD analysis project Ga0163159, IMG submission 108702) | Microbial communities from bioreactor (seeded with sewage sludge) at Lawrence Berkeley National Lab, California, USA - Biofuel... | ecosystem: Engineered > Bioreactor > Anaerobic > Unclassified ... | reverse complement strand
CACCAGCACCAGCCCCATGCGCTGCCATAGCCCCTGCACGAGCTGTTTCCCCGTCAGCGCGGCCCCAAGCAGGGCGAACAGGTTGGGGCAGGTGACGGTGGGTTTCGTGTACATCCCGGTTTGACCGAGATAAACGGTTACGGAGTAAAAAGGACTTTCGCCCAGCAGTGCCATGGGTACGCCGGTGGCTACCCATACTGCGGGAACGAGCAGAAACCACAGCAGGCTTAACTTTTTCTCCCGGCAGAACCAGGCGATCAGCAACACGGGCAGCAGGAAAATCGCCTGTAATTTGAAAGCCATTGCCAGCCCGAAACTGGTCATGGCCCACCCCGGCTTATTTTGCAAAAGCAGCCACAGCGACAGCACCGACAGCGCCGCGTAGGACGTGTCTGTTTGCCCCCAGGCAGAGGCGTTCAGGATCAATACGGGATTGAGCCACAGCAGCGTGAACACCGCAAACAGGCCAAGCGGTCTGCGCGGTCTGGGCAGTACCCAGCCCGCCAGCAGGCAGGTGAAAACAACCAGTCCGGCTTCCATCACGAGGGAGACGGCCTTAAGCACAAGCACGCTGTCCGCTGCCGGAAAACACCGGGCGGCCAGCGCCCACAGGTACAGGTGCAGCGGGCTGTAGGTCCATTGTAAATCGGGAGCCAGCACGGCCGCCATGCCGCCCTGCTTGATCGCGGTATACCAGCTCAGGTTCATATACTTCAGGTCCGCGGCCATCTGCGGCAGGCTGGAATAGCGGATGAACGCGCCCAGCAGCAGCACGGCGGCAAAAGCGTATCCCAGGACATGCTCCCGGAGATGGCGCTGCAATCGTCTTTCCCAGACCATCATGGCGGTTCCTCCCTGCGGTTTAATCCGAGCCCGGCTTACCGTTTGGCCTCGTCGCGCATGGTCTCCATCCACGCTTCCGCGCTGCGGATGGACGCCAGTACCGTTTCCGGCGCGGGACCGCCCCGCAGTTTGCGGCGTTCCACGCAGGCCTTGAGGGATATGGCGTCGTACACGTCGTTTTCAAACACCGGAGAAGCTTCCCGTAATTCCGCGAGGGTCAGGCTGCCCAAATCCCGGTGTTCTCTTACGCATTTGCCGACCAACGTACCGCTTACGTGGTGCGCGTCGCGGAAGGGCATTCCTTTGCCTACCAGATAATCGGCCAGATCGGTCGCGTTGGTAAAGCCCAGCGCGGCGCTTTTCGCCATCGCGTCGGCGTTGAAGGCGGTGCTTGCGAGCATGGCCGTAAAGGCAGGCAGGCATTTGCACAGGGTATCGTACGCATCGAAGAAAGCTTCTTTATCCTCCTGCATATCTTTGTTATACGCGAGGGGGAGGCCCTTCATCACGGTCAGAAACGCCATCAGGTCGCCGTATACGCGTCCGGTTTTTCCACGGGTCAGCTCGCACGCGTCCGGGTTCTTCTTCTGCGGCATGATGCTTGAACCGGTGGCAAAGGCGTCGTCCATCACGGCGGTGCCGAACTCGTTGGTGGACCAAAGGATCAGTTCTTCGCAGAAACGGCTCAGGTGCATCATGCAGATGGAGGCGGCGGAGAGGAACGACAGGGCAAAATCCCGGTCGCTTACCCCGTCCATGGCGTTATCAGTCACAGCGCTGAAATGTAAAAGTTCCGCCACCCGCTCGCGGTTGAGGGGATAAGTGGTTCCGGCCAGCGCGCCGCTGCCCAGCGGCATCACGTCGGCTTCGTCATAGGCAAGGCGGAAGCGTTTCACATCCCGCATAAACATCTGACAGTATGCCATGAAGTAGAAGCCGAGTGTAACCGGCTGTGCTTTTTGCAGGTGAGTATACCCCGCCATCAACGTATGAATGTGCTGCCTGGCAAGGTCCAGCAGGGTTTGCAGCAGAGCGCGAAGAAGCTCATCCACCCGCAGGCACGCCTCGCGCGCGTACATACGCATATCCAGCGCGACCTGGTCGTTTCGGCTGCGGCCGGTATGCAGGCGCTTGCCCGCTTCGCCGATGCGCGCGGTCAGCTCGGTTTCGGCAAACATGTGCACATCTTCGGCTTTCAGGTCAATCACCAGTTTACCGGCGTCGTAATCCTTAAGCATCTCCGTAAGGCCCTTCACAATCGCGGCGCTGTCGGTTTCGGACAGGATTCCCTGCTCGCCAAGCATCGTCGCGTGGGCAATGGAGCCCTGCAGATCACAGCGAATCAGGCGCTGATCAAAAGGGATGGATGACTGAAAATCGTCCAACAGCGCACTGGTAGGTTTCTCAAAACGCCCGGCCCATAACTTGGCCATAGAATCATCCTTTACTTACGGCGCAGATGCGCGGAATCAATTGATTATACCATAGATTTCCGACGGTTGAAAAGCGACCGCATCCATACCGTCACGTTTCGCGCGGGCAACGTGAGGCCTACGGACGCGATGGGAATCATCATGAGGAGGTAAGGCAGTAAATACTGCGATTTCGCTTCAAACAGCAGGTGATAAAGCAACCCGCCGAATACCGCGGCCATCAGCGCCGTCAGGCCATACGCATCGGGAAAAGCCAATCCGTTTCTGCGGAACATGCCCAGCGCGAGCGCGGCAAGCCCAACCGCAAACGCCAGATACAACGCGTTCGCGTAGCCGTCCATCGCACTGGTCAGTACTTCGCTGGTCAGCAGCGGTTCGACCCAGGCGGGTCGGGTGGCGTCAAATTTGCCTACGCGATTGACCCAGAGGGACTCGAAGGTTGTTTCCGCCCATTGCGTGGTCAGCTTGGAGTGGTAAAAACTTGCCCAATAGGCGGGATTCTGTTTAAAAATCGTCAGCCGGGCCTGAATATCGCTCTGGATGCGGGCTTCGGTTTTGGAGGCGTCGAAATCATTCTGCGCGATCACATCCCACGGGTATTGGTTGTACCAGCCCGCTGCGCGGGAACCTTCCTGCATGCCCATGGCAAGCCAGGCGGTCTGTGGCGTGCCGGAACGGAACGCCGCGCCGGTGCGCGCCTCCAGCAGCGTTGTGGGCAGGCGGCCCACACCTAACGGTATCATGAAAAGGCACAGGGCGACCACGGCGATCTTCCATTTGCGTTCATGCAGTGCGTACAGAAGCGTTGTAATGGCCACCGCCAGCGCCGTGATCAGATAATTGGTTTTCACCACGCAAGCGATGGAGAGCAGCGCGACCGCCGCGCAAACACGCCCTGCACCGCGATGACGCACCCAGCTGACGCAGCGCTCCACGCCCCACAGCGCCAGCGCGAGCCCCGGCAGATTACCGTAGACAAACGTGCAGTACAGTACGCCGGGGGCAAACAGCAGGAGCAGGCCGCATGCGGCCAACTGAGCGCGGCGGTTGTGCAGCGCTTGCCACAGGATGGAGAGCAGCGCCCCGTATGTAAGCGCCAGCGACGCTACGTTGATCAGCTGAAAAGCGCGGTAACGTTCCGTTCCCGCCAGCCTTTCCACCCCTTCAAAATACAGGAGCTGCCCGATCTGGTAGGGAAGGCGCTGGATGTACGAACCCTTTTCCACAATGCTGTTTACGTCGCCGACAATCAGCTGTGCGGCGGTTTTAAACAGGTATGCCTGATCTGCCCGGGGATAAACGCGGGCGGAATAAACCCAGACGATCCCCGCGGCAAACGGTACCGCGAGGGTCAGCGCGGTGACCAACCGGAGCGACAGTTTCTTTTCCAGCCCGGAAAAGAAACGCAGCGCGGCAAGAAACAGCAGGCAGAGAAGAAGATTGGGCAGGATCGCGTCGGCGATACGCAGCATGTGCTCGGAGGAATATGCTTTGGGGTCGAATATGTAGGTGTAGCGGAGAGAAAAAACGGTCAGGTAGGTAAAAACGAGAGCCAGCGCCACGCAGGCAAGGCCGACGGCGGTTTTTGAGATACGTTTCAATTTCAAATTTCCGTCCTTATTCATTGTATTGATTTGCGCAGAGCAACCCGAACGGGTCACTGCCAGGCGTCCAGCCGCGCCCACTCCGTCTGCGGGATCGCGCCCGGGGAATAAGCGGCCAGCAGTTTCTGGATCGCGCAGTACCGGTGCATCACGGGAGCAAGCGCCTTCTTCTGCAGGGCCATTCCGTCTGACGGGAATAAGGATGGATGCGGTGAAAGCTCCCGGATTACAGCGATGCTTTCTGTCGAATCTGCGGCGGTGGCGACAGCTTCTTCACGGGTTTTCATTTCCCGGTCGTAGGAGACCGCGGAACCATTTAACAGGCTGAGAGCCGATGAAACGACCGGCGTGGTCGTGATTGCCGAGGAGAACAGCCCCCATACGGCCAGTACTGCGCACAACAGGGCCAGCCCCCGGGTAAGTGTCGGAGGATTCTTAATTCTGTCGGGTCGCTTTGCCAGCCAGCCCAGCCAGTAAACGAGGTTTGCCAGCGCGACGGGGATAAAAAACAGATACAGCGTCGCCTGTATACGGTCTACGCGCCCTCCCTCCACGCCGGTCGCGTAAATCGCGGGAACGAATGCGGAGGCTAACGCCCCGAAGCTGAGAAGGGTGAACCATACCGGGTGTCGGAAAGAGACCCGAGCTTTGGCAAGAGGCTCCCAAAGCTGGGAAAGGAGAATGAGCGCCGCCGCGGCAAGCTGAGGCGAAAACCATCGGCCGGTGGTTTCCAGACATTCCGCTGTACCCTGCAGGATTGCGGCGAGCGGTCCCATGGCCGCGCCGCTGCGCGCCTGACGCACCCCGTTGCCGGGAGCCGCTACCACAGCCAGCAATGAAACGGCGACAGTTAAGAAAGTAACCAGCGCACTCCAGCGGGCCTTTGACTGATGCAAAAAGGCAAACACGGCAATCAGCCCCAGCAATACGCAGCTGCCCAGCGCAAGCGGATAGGTGCTGCCGCCCAGAAAAAGGCCGCAGATAATCAATACGGCCACGCGGCTTGCGCGCGAACCTTCCGCATGCTGCCGGATCAATAGCCCAACCGCCAGCGCCAGCGCCGCCGGGCTGAGGGCGTAAAACACCCCGGACTGCCAGTAAATCGCTTCGTCAGCGCCGGGCAGATAGGCAAGCCACAGCGTAAGAAAAACAGCAAAAATCAGCAGCGACGAGCCGCGCCGCATCTGAAGCAGCGTATGGGTCACCGCGCGGGATAAACTCCACGCGGAAAAGGTTAACACCCCGAGGGTGAATACGGGGCTGATCCAGTAAAGGCTTTCGGAAAAGGCGGAGGGAGCGAAGGCGGAAAAGAACATCGCAACAAAGGTACCCTGCCAGTTTTGATACATCGCAAGCATTCGCGCCCATCCGGCGGCCAGCGCCGCGAGGGGCGAACCGGTGCGCGCCCAGGCTTCGGCAACGCTTTGCGTGTGAAGCAGGTCATCGTATACGGGATGTGCGTAAAATGACAAAATAATCAACGGAAGCAACATTGCGGCGATCCATACGCAGGATACCGCCGTAAGCGTCCGCTGGGAGATTTCAGTTTGAAAAAACCCGAACCTGGGGATACGCTCGGATCGCGGCGTGACCGGTTCCGGATTACCCATGCTATCGCCCTCCAAACATTACAGTACATCATAGCATATTCACAATTCTGTCACAAGTCGTTCGGCGTATGATTTGGGATGATACGCTGTAACAATTGTAAATCTGTGGGATTTTGGGACTTGCAGGCACCAGAGCGAATTACTTTGACAAAAAGCTCGTTCCATGCTACTGTAATACGGATTATGACTGGGAGGGAAACCATGCTCACTTTGACGGATGTCAGCCTGCAGTTTGCGGGCGACCTGCTTTATAAGCACGTGGATCTGATTTTTCAGCGGGAGCACTGTTATGGTATTATCGGCGCGAACGGCGCGGGAAAAAGCACGCTGCTGCGCATTATTTCCGGCGAGCTGCCGCCGACTACCGGTACCGTCTCCATCACGAAGGAAGACCGGATGAGCGTGCTGGAGCAGAACCACTTTAAGTACGACGATTATCCCGTGATCGACACCGTCATTATGGGAAACCAGAAGCTGTACGCCATTATGAAGGAAAAGGAAGCCCTGTACGCCAAGCCGGACTTCAGCGACGCGGACGGGGAACGGGCGGCGGTGCTGGAAGGCGAGTTTGCCGAAATGAACGGCTGGGACGCGGAAACGGAAGCCGCCCAGCTGCTGAACGGTCTGGGTGTTCCCGGCGAGCTGCATACGGCGCAGATGGAGTCGCTGGATGGGCGCTATAAATTGAAGGTACTGCTGGCGCAGGCTCTGTTCGGACAACCCTCCATTATCCTGCTGGACGAACCGACCAACGGCCTGGATGTGGAGAGCACGGAATGGCTGGAGGAGTTTCTGATCGACAGCCCGGCCATCGTGATTGTCGTAAGCCACGACCGCCATTTCCTGAACGCGGTCTGCACCAACATCGTGGACGTGGATCACGCCACCTGCAAGATGTACGCGGGCAACTACGATTTCTGGTACGATTCCAGCCAGCTCTTTCAGCAGCTGATGCGCAACCAGAACAAGAAGCGCGACGAGCGAATCAAGGACTTACAGGAGTTCATCCGCCGCTTCTCCGCCAACAAATCCAAGAGTAAGCAGGCAACCAGCCGGAAAAAGATACTGGACAGCATCCAGATCGAAGATATGCCCGCGTCCAGCCGGAAGTATCCCTACGTGGGCTTTGAACCGGAACGCGAAGCGGGCAAAGACATCCTGTTTGTGGAAGGGCTGACCAAGACCATCGATGGCGTGAAGGTGCTGGATAACGTTACCTTCACGGCGGGCAAGGGCAACAAAATCGCTTTTGTGGGTGACAACGAGGTGGGCGCCACGGCGCTGTTTAAAATCCTGACGGGGGAGATGGAGCCGGACGCCGGTTCCTTCCGCTGGGGCGTAACGATTACCAACAGCTATTTTCCCAAAGACAACACCGCGTTTTTTGAAAACTTCGACGGTACGCTGATCGAATGGCTGCGCCAGTACTCGCTGGACCAGACGGAAACGTATCTGCGCGGCTTTCTGGGGCGGATGCTGTTCTCCGGCGACGATGTGTATAAACCCGCCAAAGTGCTTTCCGGCGGCGAAAAGGTGCGCTGCATGCTCAGCCGCCTGATGATGAGCAAGGCCAATGCGCTGATTCTGGACCAGCCGACCGACCATCTGGATCTGGAAAGCATCACGGCGTTATCGGGCGGTCTGGTGGCGTATCCGGGCAACCTGCTCTTCGCTTCGCACGATCACCAGTTTATCGACGAAGTCGCCAACCGTATCATTGAGATACCGGTGAACGGCAACGGCTGCCTGGACCGCGAAGGCACGTTTGAGGAGTTCCTGCAGTGGAAGCATGAGCATACCGCGTAAGGGGGTATCCCATGGACGCTCCGAAACCGGGAATTTACCGGCACTTTAAGGGGAATTATTACCGGCTGATGATGGTCGCCCTGCACTCGGAAACACGGGAACCGATGGCGGTGTATCAGGCGCTGTACGGCGGGCGGGGTTACTGGGTGCGTCCGCTTGCCATGTGGGGAGAAACGGTCGAACGCGACGGCGCTTCTTTCCCCCGGTTTGCCTACGTATGTGAAACCGAAGCGGAGCTACCCGAAGCAAAACCGTAAAGTTTCTTTTTTGTGATAATTACACATTCCTGATAACATATGGCGCAAACTGTTACGATAAAACGGTTTGCGTTATTTATTTGCAATTCAATGCGGGACATAATTGGCCCTGCGGGACAATAATAGCACTTGCAAATTGATTGAACCTGCGATATGATACCCGCAACCGGTACAAGAAACGCCCATAGGGCAGAATGCGTCCCGACAGTTCCGCCGGATCGGGACAAAAAAGGATCCGCAATCATACAGGACATGGGAGGGGTTATCATGGAACGGGTTTACAATTTCTCGGCAGGACCTTCGATGATGGATGAAAGCGTGCTGCAAAAAGCGGCTGCGGAGCTGGTATGCTATGGCGATAAGGGCATGAGCGTTTTGGAGATGAGCCACCGCAGCGGCATGTTTATGGATATCTACAACGATGCGGTCGCGCTGTTTCGCGAAGTGATGGGCGTGCCGGAGAATTACGAGGTGTTGTTCCTTCAGGGTGGCGCCACGCTGGAGTTTGCCGCCGTTCCCCTCAACCTGATGCGCGCCAGCAACACCGCGGATTATATCGACAGCGGCAACTTCGCCCATCTGGCGGCGGAAGAAGCCAAGAAATACGGAACCGTCAACATCGTGGCATCCAGCCGTGCGGAAAATTACATCCGGATTCCCGATCTGGACGCAATCCGCTTCAACCCCGACGCGGACTATGTTTACATCACCACCAACAATACGATCTATGGCACACGGTATACGAAACTTCCTGAAACCGGCGCGGTTCCGCTGGTGGCCGATGCCAGCAGCAACATCCTTTCCGAACCGCTGGATGTGAGCCGTTTCGGCGTGATCTATGCGGGAACGCAGAAGAACATAGGGCCTGCCGGGCTGGCGGTTGTCGTCGTTCGTAAGGATTTACTGGGTTTCGCCGCGCCCAACTGCCCGAAGGTGATTGATTGGGCGTTGCAGGCAAAAAACGAAAGCATGATCAATACCCCCAATACGTTCGCGATTTACATGATCAAGCTGGTTTGCGAATGGATGAAAGAGCGCGGCGGCGTGCCCGCGTTTTACGAATACAATAAAAACAAGGCGAAAATCCTGTATGATTATCTCGACAGCAGCCGGCTGTTTCATAATCCTGTCGTGAAGGAGTACCGGTCGCTGATGAACGTTACGTTTGTGACCGGCGACACGGAAAAGGACGAGGCTTTTGTGAAGCTGTGCACGAAAAACGGACTGTTGAACATCAAGGGCCACCGCAACGTGGGCGGTATGCGCGCCAGCATCTACAATGCCATGCCTGTTGCGGGCGTAAAGAAACTGGTTGATGTGATGGCCCAGTTTGAAAAGGATAACGGCTGACCGACAACCGGACGAGACGGACAATATGCCCGCAAGCCGATGCGCTGGGCGCAGCGAACCCCATCATGAGTGACAGGAGCGGATCGTTATGTTTAAGATTCAGACGCTGAATGAAATATCGGATGTGATCCACCAATGCCTGAGTGCCGAAAAATACCTGGTGGCTCGCGAGGAACCCGTGCCGGACGGAATTCTGGTTCGCAGTGCGACCATGCACGACATGGCAATGAAGGATAACCTGCTGGCCATTGCGCGCGCGGGCGCGGGGACTAACAATATTCCTGTGGAAGAATGCAACCGCCGCGGTATCGTGGTGTTTAACACGCCGGGCGCGAACGCCAACGCCGTGGCCGAGCTGGTTGCCTGCGCGCTGATGCTGGGCAGCCGCAACGTAACGGGCGGCGTGGAGTGGGTGAAAACCCTGAAAGGGAAGGGCGAAGAGGTTCCCAAACTGGTGGAAAAAGGGAAGAACCAGTTTGTAGGGCCTGAAGTGCGCGGTAAAACCCTTGGCGTGGTGGGTCTGGGCGCGATCGGCGCAATTGTGGCCAACACGGCGGCGCAGGGCTTCGGCATGGAGGTGCTGGGCTACGATCCCTTCATCAGCGTAGAAAGCGCGTGGTCGCTCAGCCGCTCCATCAAGCGCTGCAACAACCGGGACGATATTCTGGCGGAGTCCGATTACCTGACCCTGCACGTGCCGCTGACGGAAAAAACCACCCAGCTGATTAACGCCGCATCCATCGCGAAGATGAAGGATGGCGTGCACCTGCTTAACTTCAGCCGTGGCGAGCTGGTGGATACCGCCGCTGTGAAAGCGGCGCTGGAAAGCGGGAAAATCGCAAGTTATGTGACCGATTTCCCGACCGAAGAGCTGATCGGAGTGAAGAACGCGGTGCTGATCCCGCATCTGGGCGCCAGTACCCCCGAAAGCGAAGAAAACTGCGCCCGTATGGCGGCCTGCGAACTGCGGGATTATCTGGAGATCGGGCAAATCCGAAACAGCGTGAACTTTCCGGAAATCCTTCTGGACGGAAGCGACCCCAACCGCCTGCTGGTGATCCACGAGAACGTGCCCAGCATGGTCAGCGCTATCTCCGCCGCCATCGGCGCCCGGCATATCAACATCGACAACATGCAGAACAAGAGCCGTAAGGAGATCGCCGTTACGGTGATCGGTCTGGATGACCATCCGGATGAAAAACTGACCGAGGAAATCCGTAGCCTTCCGGGGGTCATCCGCGTACGTACGTTTGAAGAATAACAGGAGTGAAACACGTACATCTATAATCCATTTGCCGCCCATACGGGGCGGTTTTTCCATATCCCTTAAAATTTGACGGGTTGAAAATTGGGCCGGGCCGGAGTAATATAAACACAGCGGCGGCACTGCGACGGCGCGGCGAACCATTCGACGAACAAACGAATAAAGGAGAAACACAATGATCTTTCGCAAACTGGAAAAGCTGGGCGTACAAACCTCGTTACTTGGGTTTGGCTGTATGCGCCTGCCCATGAACGCCGACCAGACCATCAACGAGGCGGAAACCGCGAAAATGTTCGACCAGGCTTATCAGGCCGGGGTGAACTATTACGATACCGCTTATGGCTATCATGATGGGAAAAGCGAAGCCGTAACGGGAAAGATGCTGAAGCGTTACCCGCGGGATTCGTTTTTTATCGCCACCAAACTGCCCACGTACATGATCCAGTCACTGGATCAGGCCAAAGCGGTTTTTGAGGAACAGCGGCAAAGACTGCAGATGGATTACATTGATTTTTACCTGTTGCATACCCTGAACAGCGCTTCCTATGACCGGATGGTGAAGCTGGGCGTGGTAGATTATTGCAGGCAACTGAAGGCGGAGGGGAAAATCCGCTTCCTCGGCTTCTCTTTCCATGACGAATACCCTGTGTTCGAACGGATTATCAACGACGGGGAATGGGACTTCTGCCAGATCCAGTATAACTACCGCGATCAGCGCTTGCAGGCGGGTACGCGGGGGTACGAGCTGGCCGCGGCGAAAGGCGTGCCCGTAGTGGTGATGGAACCCCTGAAGGGCGGCGCTCTGGCCACCCTGTCTCCGGACATTTCGGATCCTTTCCGCAGGGTAACTCCGGGCGCGTCGGATGCGTCCTTCGCGTTGCGCTGGCTGGCGGATCATTCCAATGTGAAGGTGATTCTCAGCGGCATGTCGACCCCGGACCAGATGGCGGACAACCTGAAAACATTCGAAAAGGACGCGCCGCTTTCTCAGGCGGAACGCGACGCGATTACCGAAGTAGCCCATCGGTTGGACAGCCGTGTAAAAATCGGCTGCACAGGGTGCCGTTACTGTATGCCCTGCCCGCACGGCGTCAACATCCCCGGCAACTTCGATATCTGGAACCAGTTTGGCATGTACGGTGGAATCCCGAACCTGAAAGGCACCTGGCAACACTTCTTCGCGGAAGACGCAAAAGCTTCCCACTGCGTGCAGTGCAGAGAATGCGAGGCGAAGTGCCCGCAGCACCTGCCCATTGTGGAATCGCTGCAGAAGCTGCAGGCGGAACTGGATACGGCGATCGGCCGCTGATCCGGCGGCTCCCGCAACCGAATCCTTATATGAAGCGGTAATAAAAAAACAGCCCGTTCCCCGGCAAGGGGAGCGGGCTGCGCTGCTTATACCTTTTCCAGATAGCGCCTGAAGTTCT
>Ga0163159_1003598_pt1 | contig 11597 bp, 10 predicted proteins | sample BioMet9_FD_108702 | JGI IMG/M metagenome (GOLD analysis project Ga0163159, IMG submission 108702) | Microbial communities from bioreactor (seeded with sewage sludge) at Lawrence Berkeley National Lab, California, USA - Biofuel... | ecosystem: Engineered > Bioreactor > Anaerobic > Unclassified ... | reverse complement strand
TTTTATGCGTGGTCCTTGAGATACCCCATCAGCATGGACTCGTCCTCGTGGTCGCTGGCAAAGAGCTCGAGATCCTCGTTGCGGTCCTCGATCAGCTTGCCGATGGCAAGGTAGCGGGAAAAGACGGACTTGAGGTCGAAACGGTCGCCGTTCGCGCTCTCGAGCCATACGCTGCCCTTGCAGTGGTCGATGGTTTTCCAGAAATCTTCAATGTCGGTCACGTTCTTCAGTTTCATCAGACGCGCCTCCTTTCAGTTGTTGCGGGGGATACCCCTATTATTACACAGAAAACAGCAAATCGCAATAGGTTGGCACAGGCCAGTAATCGCTCGCGACAAGCGTCTCCATGTGGTCGATGGTCTCGCGCAGGCGGTTCATGCCGGCGAAGAGCACGTCGTGGCAGTAGTTCATCTCCTCCTGACCGGTCAGGGACGGAGACATGGTTTCGAGCGCGGTTTTGAGCTCGGCGCAGCGGTCGAGCAGCTCCTCGTCGAGGTGGCTTACGGAGCCGGCCAGCGCGGTTTCCACGCGGCAGGAATCGCCGGGCAGCGCGGCCTTCTTGGCCTGGATCGTCTGGCACAGCGCGCCGGAGTAGGTGATGCCGGCCCCGAGCAGCATGTGCTGCACCATATCGACGAGCGTGGCGGCCTCGATGCGGATGATCTTGCAGTAGTTCTCCATGTGGATCTCATGCCGCGCCATCATCTCGCCCCGTGTCAGCACGCCGTGCTTGAGCATGAGCGCCACGTTCTTGTCGAGCACGAACGCGGGCACGGCCTCGGGCGTGCTGCGCAGGTTGGCCAGGCCGCGCCGTTCGGCCTCCCGCACCCAGCTCTCCTCATAGCCGTTGCCGTTGAAGAGGATGCGGCGGTGGGCGGCGAGGGATTCCTTGATGAGCGCGTGCAGATCGCTCTCGAAGCTGACCGAGCCCTCGAGCCGGTCGGCGAAGCGGCTGAGCTCCTCGGCCATGATCGTGTTGAGCGCGATGTTCGGACCCGCGATGGACTGGCTCGAGCCGAGCATCCGGAACTCGAACTTGTTGCCGGTAAAGGCGACGGGCGAGGTACGGTTGCGGTCGGTCGTGTCCTGCGGGATGGTCGGCAGCACGTCCACGCCGATGCGCAGCGCGCGCTTGCCGCGGTCAGTGTAGCTGGTGTCGCCCAGGATGGCCTCGATAATGTCCATCAGCTCGTCGCCGAGGAAGATGGAGATGATCGCGGGAGGCGCCTCCTGCGCGCCGAGGCGGTGGTCGTTGCCCGCGAAGGCGACGGTCGAGCGCAGCAGCTCCTGGTATTCGTCCACGCCCTGGATGAACGCGGTCAGAAACAGCAGGAACTGCGCGTTCTGGCTCGGCGTCTTGCCGGGGGCGAAGAGGTTTTTGCCGGTGTCGGTGGCGAGCGACCAGTTGTTGTGCTTGCCGCTGCCGTTGACGCCCGCGAAGGGCTTCTCATGCAGCAGGCACACGAGCCCGTGCCGGTCGGCGACCTTCTTCATGACCTCCATGGTGAGCTGGTTCTGGTCGCAGGCGGTGTTGGCGTCGCAGTAGATCGGCGCCATCTCGTGCTGGGACGGGGCGACCTCGTTGTGCTTTGTCTTGGAGTAGATGCCGAGCTTCCACAGCTCCTCGTCGAGATCCTGCATATACGCCGATACGCGCGGGCGGATGGAGCCGAAGTAGTGGTCGTCGAGCTCCTGGCCCTTGGGCGGCTTCGAGCCGAAGAGCGTCCGGCCGCACAGCCGCAGGTCCTCGCGCTGCAGAAACAGCTCCTTGTCCACAAGGAAGTACTCCTGCTCGGGGCCGACCTGCGCCGTGACCTTGGCCGTCGCCGTGTCGCCGAACAGCTGCAGCACGCGCAGCGCCTGGCGGCTCACGGCCTCCATCGAGCGCAGCAGCGGCGTCTTTTTGTCGAGCGCCTCGCCGGAATAGGAGCAGAAGACGGTCGGGATATAGAGGCTGTTGTCCTTGATGAAGGCGAAGGCCGTGGGGTCCCAGGCGGTGTAGCCTCTGGCCTCGAAGGTGGCGCGCAGGCCGCCCGACGGGAACGAGGAGGCGTCCGGCTCACCGCGCACCAGCTCCTTGCCGGAGAAGTCCATGATGACGCGGCCGCCGCCGGCGGGGGAGATGAAGCTGTCGTGCTTTTCGGCGGTGAACCCGGTCATCGGCTGGAACCAGTGGGTGAAGTGCGTCGCTCCGTGGCTGAGCGCCCAGGTCTTCATGCCGTCGGCGATGTTGTTGGCAACCTCGCGCGTGAGCGGCTGGCCGTCGTGCAGGCAGGCGCGCCAGGCGTCCATCGTCCCCTTGGGTACGTACTGCGCCATGGTGTCCTCGTTAAAAACACAGCTGCCGAACAGCTCCGGGATACGGCTTGTTTCCTTACTCATGATGGTTCCTCCTTTATTATTCACCGCTGCCGCCGTAGTTACTCAGAACGCGGGCGGACGGGTCGTTGACGTTGCAGCCCTCCCAGGCCTTGTTCGGCATCCAGAAATCCTTGACCATGGACGCCTGGCCGGGGTAGTATTTTTCAAAGATCTCGCGGTAGAGCAGACTTTCTTTCGTAAAAGGCCGGGCAAAATCGTAGCGCATCCGCTTGTTTTCGAACTCCGTGTCGGTATACAGCGCCTCGGCGTACGCCTTGAGATCGTCCACCATCGAGTGGCCCACGGCGTCGGAGAACGCGGCCTTCTGCCGCCACAGGATCTCGTCCGGCAGGATATGGTCGGCCTCGAAGGCCCGGCGGAGCAGGTATTTGCCCATGCTGTAGGAGTTGCGCTTGCGCGCGGGATCGAGGGACATCACGTATTTGACAAAGGCCAGATCGCCGAACGGCACGCGCGCCTCGATGGAGTTGACGGAAATGCAGCGGTCGGCCCGCAGCACGTCGTACATGTACAGCTCGTCCACCCGCTTTTTGGCCTCCTGCTGGAAGGCCTCGTCGGAGGGGGCAAAGTCGGTATACTTGTAGCCGAACAGCTCGTCGGAGATTTCGCCGGTCATGAGCACGCGCACGTCGGTCTGCTCGTGGATGGCCTTGCAGCACAGGTACATGCCGATGCTCGCGCGGACGGTGGTGATGTCCCAGGTGCCGAGCATCGCGACGACCTCGTCCAGGGCGTCCAGCACCTGCTGCTTCGTCATGATGACCTCGGTGTGCTCGGCGCCGATGAAGTCGGCGGCCTGCCGGGCGTATTTGAGATCGATGGGGTCCTGGTCCATGCCGATGGCGAACGTGCGGATCTTTTTGTGCAGGAGCTTGGCCGAGATCGCGCACACGAGGCTCGAATCGAGGCCGCCCGAAAGAAGAAAGCCGAGCGGCGCGTCCGCGTCCAGCCGCTTTTCCACGCCCGCGATCAGCAGCTCGCGGATTTTCCGGCAGGCCGTCCCGGTGTCGTCGGGGGAATACCGCTCCACGGTCGTGAGGTCGGCGTAGCGGACGAAGCGGCCCTGCGAGTAAAAATGTCCGGGCGGAAAGGGCGTGATCTCGCGGCACAGGCCGACGAGGTTTTTCGCCTCGCTGGCAAAGACGATGGAGCCGTCCTCCAGATACCCGTAGAACAGGGGGCGGATGCCGATGGGGTCGCGCGCGGCGATGTAGGAGTCCGTCTCGCCGTCGTAGATGACCATGGCGAACTCGGCGTCGAGCATCGGGAACATCGAGAGCCCGTATTCCCGGTACATGGGGAGGATGATCTCGCAGTCGGAGTCGCTGCAGAAGCGGTAGCCCTTTGCCTCGAGCTTCTTTTTGACGGCCCGGAAGCCGTAGAGCTCGCCGTTGCACACAACGCTGCTCGTGCCCAGATGGAACGGCTGCATGCCCTCCGGCTGCAGGCCCATGATGGAGAGCCGGTGGAAGCACAGCCGGCCGGACGGCGTTTCCTCGATCCGCGACAGATCCGGCCCGCGCGATTTGGTGCGGTCGAAATACCGCCGAAGCGTCGGCAGCGGGACCGCTTTACTGGTAAAGCCCATGATCGAACACATAATAAAAATAGCACCTCCAGATTTACGCCGGCAGTCACTTGTCCTATATTTTAGGACGAATTGCTGCCAAATCCGCGGTGCCACCTAAATTACTGTCCGATCGAAACAGTCTCTTTTGTCGGGCTCCAACAAGCCCGTGTGCCTTAACGCCGCACACTGCGTCTCGCTTACTGGGGGCCCGCCCCGTTCGGCTCGCTGCTCCGGAGTGTTATTCGCCTGAATTCCTGTGCCGGCTTCCCACTGCCGCCGGCTCTCTGCAACCGAGCACCCAGGCTACTTGTCTCCATCCACGCATTTTGCTGTATTAAAAAATATGTACGTATTCTAAGCCGCGAAGCCGCGAAAGTCAACCGTCATTTTGGACAAGATCGCGGGGCTTTTCCCGAAAAAACTTACTCTTTTTTACAAATTCCGCTTTTGCACAAAAATACCAAAGTGATGGTTCCATTTTCCCGGCGATTGCGGTAAAATAAGGTATCAAAGCGAAACGGAGATTTTATGAAGCTGCTCATCGCCTCCGACCTGCACGGGTCTGCCTGGTATACGCGCCTGCTGCTGGAGCGCGTCCGGGACGAAGCGCCCGACAAGCTCATCCTGCTCGGCGACATCCTGTACCACGGCCCGCGCAACGACCTGCCGCGCGAATACGCGCCGAAGGAAGTGATCGCCCTGCTCAACCCCCTCGCGCCGAAAATCCTCGCCGTGCGCGGCAACTGCGACTGCGAGGTCGATCAGATGGTGCTCTCGTTTCCCATGCTGGCCGACTACGCCGCGCTGTTTCTCGGCGGCCGGACCGTCTATCTCACGCACGGGCACACGGTGGACAAGGAGCATCCGCTGCCGCTCTCAGGAGGCGACATCCTGCTCTGCGGACACACGCACGTGCCCGCCTGCGACGACTGCGGAACGTTCTGGTATCTGAATCCCGGCTCCGTGTCCATCCCGAAGCTGGACACGCCCCACAGCTACATGAGCTGGGAGAACGGCGAATTTCTTTGGAAATCACTCGGGGACGGGCGGGAATACCGCCGGTTTGCCCCTGAGAAAGCATGAAAGGACGGAATCATTATGAACCAGGAACAAAAAAAGCCTGACAGCCTCGGCGCGGACATGACAAAGCGCGTCAAGAACGTCAAGCTGGAGATCATTCTGCTGAACGTCGCGGTGCTGCTGGTCGGCATCATCATGGTGGTCTACCCCGACACATCAAAGAACATTATTTGCACCATCATTGGCATTCTGCTCTGCGCGGCAGGCTTGTATCTGATCGTCAGCTACTTCGTGCGCAGCAAGCTCGTCGTGCTCGGCTCGTTCTCGCTCGTCCAGGGCGTTGTGCTGGCCGGTCTCGGCGCGTATATCCTCATCAAGCCGGATTTCCTGGCTGGCGTTATTATGGTCATCCTGGCCATCATTCTCATTGCCGGCGGCGCGATGAAGCTGCAGTACGGCATGGACTTCATGCGTCTCAAGCTCTCGGGCTGGTGGTTCGAGCTGATCGGCGCGGCGCTGATGATCGCCCTGGGCATCGTGGCCATCATGAATCCGTTTGCCGCGGCGAACGCGCTGATGATCTACCTCGGCGTCTGCCTGATCGTCGACGCCATCTGGGATCTGGCTTCCATCACCGTCCTTTCCTCTCAGCTCAAGACGCTGCGCAAGGACGCCAGCGCGGTGCTCAACGAGGTCGCCTCCGACGACACGGTCGTGGGATAAGCGCAGGCGCCGCCTCGCTTGCATGGGGAAATCCGCGAACCGCTCGTTCCCCATCTTTCTTTTCACAAGACAATGTAAATCTGCCGGCCGTGCCGCCTCCCAAAACAGGAGGCGGTTCGACCGGCAGATTTTTTATGCCATCATCGCTTCCGCCGACATCATGCCGTCCACGGCGGCGGAGACGATGCCGCCGGCATAGCCCGCGCCCTCGCCGCAGGGATAGAGCCCGCGGATGTTGGCCTGGCGCGTCTCGTCGCGCAGGATGCGCACGGGGGACGAGCTGCGCGTCTCGGGGGCGGTCAAAACGGCGTCGGGGCCGGCGAAGCCGTGCAGCTTTTTGTCCAGCTCCGGGATGGCCTGCTCCAGAACGTGCGTGATCTGTTCCGGCAGCACCGCGTGCAGCTCGCAGAGCGTGACGCCGGGGCGGCAGCTGGGCCGGACGCTCCCCAGCTTTTCGCTCTTCCGATGCGCCAGAAAGTCCCCGGCGAGCTGCGCGGGCGCGTGATAATTGCTTCCCCCCGCCAGAAAGGCGGCTTTTTCAATGTCCCGCTGCCAGTACATCCCGCCGAGCGTGCTCTTGTCCGGAAAATCCTCCGGATTCAGCGTGACGAGCAGGGCCGCGTTCGCGTTTTCCCCGTCGCGGGCCGCGCTGCTCATGCCGTTCGTCACGACGCCGCCCTCCTCGGACGCGGCGGACACCCCGCTGCCGCCGGGGCACATGCAGAAGGTGTAGGCCGAGCCGCCGTCCGGCAGCTGCACGTTCAGCTTGTAGTCGGCGGGCGGCAGATACGGGCTCTTTGCGAAGGGGCCGTACTGCGCCTCGTTGATCAGGCGCTGGCTGTGTTCGATGCGCACGCCCATGGAAAACGGCTTCGGCTCCATCGAGGCGCCCAGCGCGTGCAGCATCCGGAAGGTGTCGCGCGCGCTGTGGCCCACGGCGAGCAGCACCCGCGAGCAGCCAAGCTCCGCGCGTTCGCCGGCGCACTCCGTTTGCAGGCCCGTCACGCGGCCGTCCGCGGTCTCGATGCCGGTCACCTTCGTGCCGAAGCGCACCTCGCCGCCCGCCTCGATAATCCGCTCGCGCAGGTTCTGCACCACCGTCACCAGCACGTCCGTGCCGATGTGCGGCTTGGCGTCGAAGAGGATGTCCTCGTGCGCGCCCGCCGCGGCGAACTGCTCGAGGATCCAGCGGATGCGCTCGTTTTTGACGCCGGTCGTGAGCTTGCCGTCGGAGAACGTGCCCGCGCCGCCCTCGCCGAACTGGACGTTGCACTCGGGGTCGAGCTCGCCTGTCTGCCAGAAGCGCTCGACCTTCACCCGGCGCGTTTCGGCGTCCTGTCCCCGTTCGAGGACGATCGGGCGCAGGCCCGCCTCGGCCAGCACAAGCGCCGCGAACATCCCGGCCGGGCCGAAGCCCACCACGACCGGCCGGTCGGCCTGCGCGCGGATGGGCCGCGGCACCTCGTATTCCGGGTCGCAGGCGACGGACGCCTTCGGGCAGTGGGCCATTTTCAGAATTTTGTCCTCGCGACCCTTGACGAGCACATCCACGGTGCAGAGGATGCGCACGTCCGTTTTTTTGCGCGCGTCGACGGACTTTTTGCGCAGATCGAGCCGCTTGATCTGCGTCTCGGGGATGCGAAGCTGCCGGGCGGCCAGCTGCACGAGCCGCGCCATATCCTGCCCCGGCGTCAGGGAGAGATCGCGAATCCGGATCATCTGTCCGCCTCCTTTGCCGCGCCGCCGAGACGCCCCGCCAGGCGTCCGGACGACCAGGCCCACTGCAGGTTGTAGCCGCCGCAGTCGCCGTCCACGTCCAGCACCTCGCCCGCCGCGAATACGCCGGGGGCGAGGCGGCTCTCCAGGGTCTCGGGGTCAAATTCCGCGCACGGCACGCCGCCGGCCGTGACCTGCGCGCTGTCCATGCCCATGACGCCGTCCGTCTCCAGCGCGTAGCGCTTCGCCATGGCGGCCACGGCCGCCAGCTCGTCCTTTGTCAGAGCGGAAAGCGGCGCCTGCATCGGAAGCCCGCAGCGGCGCACGATGGTCTTTCCGAGCCGCGACTGCAGCGCGCCCGACAGCAGCTCCTCCGCCGGCAGCTCCGGAAACGCCGCCCGCCGCGCGGACAAAAGCGCCAGCACGTCCCCGGGGGAATAGTCCCGCAGCAGGTCGAGCAGCAGCGTGCCGCCGCCCGAGACGGAAACGGCGCGGGACAGCTCGAACGCGGCCGGCCCGCTGAGGCCGAAATCGGTGAATTGCAGCTCGCCCGCCGTCTCCGCCAGCGTCCGGCCGTCCTTTTCGTAGACGGCCGTTCCGTCGGCGCGCACGCCCTTCAGGGCCCGCACCCACTGGGGGTCGGTTTTGATCTGCGTGAGGCTGGGGTACAGCGCCGTGCACGTGTGGCCGAGCATCCCCAGAAGCCGGTAGCCCGCGTGCGTGCCGCCGAGCTTTTTGCCCGCGCAGCCGCCGGCCGCGACGATGAGCCGGTCGCAGAACCACTCGCCGGACGTGGCCGTGACGCGCCAGCCGCGCGCTTTTTTGGAGAGCTCCAGCACGTCCGCGCTGCATACGCTCTGCACGCCGCGCGCGCCGAGGGCGAAGCGCAGCACGTCGGAGACGCTGTTGGCCTGGTCGGACAGGGGATAGACCCGGCCCGACGGCTCCGTGACGGTCAGAAGCCCCAGCGAGCGGAAAAAGGCCAGCGTCTCGTCGACCCCGAAGGCGCTGAGCGCGGGCAGAACGAAATCCGGCCGCGCGCCGTGGTAGTTCGCCGGCGTCAGGTTCCGGTTCGTGAGATTGCACCGGCCGTTGCCCGTGGCGAGGAGCTTCCTGCCGACGCGGGCCTGCCGTTCGAGCAGCGTCACCCGGTTTTCGGGGTCCTCCGCCGCCGTGAGCGCCGCCATCATCCCCGCCGCGCCGCCGCCGATGACCAAAACCTTCATTCCGTGTTCTCCTTACATTTGAGATTCTGAAACACAGTATAGCCGAAATCTCCGGGATTCTCAACCCGTGCTTTTCATTTTCCGCCCCGTGTGCTATGATAACAGCGAGGTGAACGAGATGCAGTATTCCTATGAATATTATCAAAAGAGCGCCGACTATGTGAAAAGCCGCGCGCCGTTCGCGCCGGAGCTGGCCGTCATTCTGGGGTCGTCGCTCGGGCCGCTGGCCGCGAAGCTGGAGAACCCGGTCGAGATCCCCTATGCCGAGATTCCCAACTTCCTGCTCTCCACCGCGCCGGGCCACGCGGGCAAGCTGATCTTCGGCACGCTCGAGGGGAAAAAGCTCGTGTGCATGTCGGGCCGGTTCCACTCCTACGAGGGCTACGACTTTGAGCAGCTCGCGGCGCCGGTGCGGCTGTTCAGGCTCTTGGGCGCGCGGGCGGCGATCCTCACGAACGCGGCGGGCGGCGTCAATCTCGGCTACCGGCCCGGCGACGTGATGGTGATTTCCGACCATATCAAGTTCTCGGGCAGCAGCCCGATGCGCGGCAGAAACGTGGACGAGTTCGGCCCCCGCTTCTTCGACGTGACGAGGATGTACACGCCGGAGCTGCGGCAGCTGGCCCTGCGGCTGGCGGAGGGCAGCGGCCTGCGCGTGCACGAGGGCGTCTATTTCTTCATGACCGGCCCGCAGTTCGAGACGCCCGCCGAAATCCGCGCCATCCGCGCGCTCGGCGGCGACGCGGTGGGCATGTCCACGGTGACGGAGGCCCTGACGGCGGCGCACTGCGGCATGCCGGTGCTGGCCTTCTCCGTCATCACGAACATGGCCGCCGGCGTGCTGGACAGGCCCCTCTCGGGCGCCGAGGTGGACGAGACCGGCAAGACCGTGGCCGAGGCGTTCAGCCGCTATCTGGCCCGGATTATCCGGGAAATGTAGGTGAAAGCATGGAAAATACACGCGCGGACGCGGGACTCGCGTTCCTGCTGCAGTATGAAAACGTGGCCTGGTATGAGCGCGGCGCGGTGCGCATCCTCGACCGGCGCGTCTATCCGGGCAAGGTCTCGTTTGTGACGTGCAGAACGCACGGCGAGGTCGCGCAGGCCATCGCCGACATGGTGACGCAGAGCGCCGGCCCGTATACGGCGGCGGCCATGGGCATGGCGCTGGCGGCGTACGAGTGCCGGGAGAAAACGGCGGCGGAGCAGCTGGCGTATCTGACGGCCGCCGCCGATACGCTCGCGCACGCGCGGCCCACGACGGCCAAGCGGATGGAGCTTGTGACGGCGGGCTGCCTCGCGGCGGGCAAACAGGCGATCGAAGCGGGAGAGCCGGCCGGGGACGCGATCTTCGCGCACGCGCTCCGCGCCAACGACAGCCGCTACCGCAAGATCGAGACGATCGCCGGACATCTGGTCGACCTGTTCCCGCAGAACGGCACGGTCATGACCCAGTGCTTCGGCGAGACGATCGTCGGCATGATGCTGAAGACCGCGCGGGCGCGCGGCAGCGCCCTGCGCATCTTCTGCCCCGAGACGAGGCCGTACTTCCAGGGCGCGCGGCTGACCGCGACCGTCTGCCGCGACATGGGCTTCGACGTGACGGTCATCACCGACAACATGCCCGCCTATGTCATGCAGCGCGAGAAGGTGGACGTGTTCACCTGCGCGGCGGACGCCATCTGCCTCGACGGGTGGGTGTTCAACAAGGTCGGTACCTTTCAGATCGCGATTGCGGCCAATTATCTGGGCATCCCCGCCTTTGTGACCGGCGCGCCGGACATCGGCAGCCCCCGGCACGAGGACGTGAAAATCGAGCTGCGCGACCCGGCCTTCACGCTGCAGGCCATGGGCGTGCGCACGGCGGCCGAGGGCGTGAAGGGCTATTATCCCGCGTTCGACGCCACCCCGCCGCACCTCATCTCCGGCATCGTGACCGACCGGGGCGTGTTCTCCCCGTTCGATCTGCCGCGCTACTTTGAAAACGGCGGCGCGGGCGAATATGAAATGGTTATTTAATCACCAGGAGGAACCATGCTCAATCAGTTTTCCAGAACGGAGCTGCTGCTCGGCGGGGACGCCATGGAGCGGCTTTTCAAGGCCCGCGTCGCGGTATTCGGCATCGGCGGCGTGGGCGGCTACGCGGTCGAGGCCCTCGCGCGCAGCGGCATCGGGACGCTCGATCTCATCGACAACGACCGCGTGTGCCTCACGAACCTCAACCGGCAGATCATCGCCACGCACAGGACCGTGGGAATGTACAAGGTGGACGCCGCGAAGGAGCGGATTTTGGAGATCAATCCGAACGCCGCGGTCAACGCCTTCCCGTGCTTTTACACGCCGGAGACCGCCCAGCAGTTCGATTTCACCCTGTACGACTACGTGATCGACGCCATCGACACCGTGACCGGGAAGCTCTCGCTTGCCATGCAGGCGGAGCAGGCCGGCACGCCGGTCATCAGCTGCATGGGCGCGGGCAACAAGCTCGACCCCACGGCCTTCGAGGTGGCGGACATCTATGAGACGTCCGTGTGTCCGCTCGCGCGCGTGATGCGCACGGAGCTGAGAAAGCGCGGCGTCGGACATCTGAAGGTGGTCTATTCCAGAGAGCCGCCGATCCGGCCCGCGGAGGCGTGCGAGGAGGACGGCGGCGTGCGCCGGTCCGTTCCCGGCAGCACCGCCTTTGTGCCGGCGGTCGCCGGGCTGATTCTCGCGGGAGAGGTCGTCAAGGATCTGGCAAAGGGGGAGTAAGAGATGGGACAGCAGACCTGGCTGCAGAAGAACAGAATCTATCTGTGGGGCGTCGCGGTCGTGCTCGTGATTTTGTACATCGTGGCGTTTCTCATCACGCCGACGGAGACGGCGGTGGACTATTCCGGCCAGGCGGCGGCCTACAGCGCCTCCGACGAGAGCTGGTCGCAGACGCGCGCCGTGGAGCTGCACGGGACGCTCACCAAGTA
>Ga0163159_1003596_pt1 | contig 11599 bp, 8 predicted proteins | sample BioMet9_FD_108702 | JGI IMG/M metagenome (GOLD analysis project Ga0163159, IMG submission 108702) | Microbial communities from bioreactor (seeded with sewage sludge) at Lawrence Berkeley National Lab, California, USA - Biofuel... | ecosystem: Engineered > Bioreactor > Anaerobic > Unclassified ... | reverse complement strand
TTCATCAGGTGATAATATAAATTAAGTGTGTAAAGGAGCATGGGAAGGGAAACTACAATGAGACGAAAAACACTTGATTTATATAAAAACGACAAGCATGTCACTTTAAGTGAGGACGAGCTGAATCACTATAGCCCTGAGCTGATCAGGAAGTACGAGGATCCAGAATACGCCAAGGCAGCTGAGGAATACGAACGTCAGGAGCGCATGCGAAAGGCCAGGCAGTCAATGCAGGGGCAGGACGGCCAGCATTTGCAAAATGCCCAGTATTCGCATCACAGCCAGCAGCAAAGCAGCGGCAGACATTCATCTGATGTCCGACAGCAGGCGGCACCGTACACTGAAGACGATCTGTTCCCGCAGAGCCAGACAGCCGCTGCGGGCCACGGAGGCGGAAGACACTCCGGAGGAGGTTCAAGCCGCAAGGTAAGACATCGTGTCAATAAAAAGACCGTTGCTCGCAACGTGATTTTGCTGATTTTGATCTTCATCATTGCGCTTGTCGCCTACTTTTTCTCAGTCACCTCGCATTTCGACAAGGTCGACACCAGCGGCAGCGACTTTGCCATCAGTTCGCAGGCGGCGAAAGATCTGAGCGGCTATCGGAACATCGCTATACTCGGCGTTGACGCCAGAGCAGACGAAGGCTACGACGGCAGCCGTACCGATGCGATCATCATTATGAGCATCAAAAAATCAACTGGTGAGATTCGGCTGATTTCCGTCATGCGTGACTCTTACCTTAAGGTTGCCGATGCTGACGGCAATCTGATACTCGACAAAATCACTCATGCCCACCATTACGGCGGCGGAGCAGATACCTGCGCATCGCTCAACCGTAGTCTGGATCTGAATATCTCAGAATTCGTCATCTTCAACTGGAAGGCAGTTGCTGACACTGTTGATGCTCTAGGCGGCATCACGATCAATGTCAGGAGCGATGAAATCAGCGATATGAACACTTATGGACACGAGACGGCAATCAACACCGGCGGAACGTATACTCGCATTACCAAAAGCGGAGTTCAGAGGCTCGACGGCGTACAGGCTGCCACTTACTGCAGAATAAGAAAGACCTCTGGCGGAGATTCCGGCAGAGCAAGAAGATACAAGAAGGTCATGGATGCGGTCATGAAGGAGACGCTCTCCTCACCGCTGGCAATGAACAAGCTGGCCAAGGACGTTCTGCCTGAGATCAGGACCAACATGTCACAGGTGCAGATGCTGACGGCTGTCATTGGAGCACCGAGATACGATATCACCAAGAACATTGCCTGGCCGAAAAATTACTATGGCGGAATATTCGGCGGCATCTGGTATGCAGTGCCTGACACTCTGGAAACCAACGTAGCGCGGCTGCATCTGAAAGCCTTTGATCAGGCTGGCTACACGCCTTCTCAGACTTGTCTGGACATAAACGACGAAATAATAAACGACACTGGAGTCCAATAGCATAGAAACCAGAAAAGGACATGCCATCACACAATGGTATGTCCTTTTCTGGATTCCGCTATTTCTATTTTAACTGTTCATAAACGGTCTTCAGCAATACGGATGCGTCAATAGGCTTGGCTATATGGCCATTCATACCAGATGCTATGCATTCATCAACATTTTCCTGATATGCGTCTGCTGAAACAGCAATTATCGGCACGCTTAGAGAATCAGGCCTGTCCAGTTCCCTTATCGCTTTTGCCGCAGCGATACCGCTCATCACCGGCATTCTAAGATCCATGAGAATAATATCGTAATACCCTGGTTTACTGGCAAGAAACATGTTCAAACCTTCCTGACCATTTTCCGCGCCATCGGTAAGCATGCCGCTGCGCTCAAGAATCGTCTCTACGATCTGAAGGTTCAGTGCATTGTCCTCGCATATCAAGGCTCTTTTTCCTATAAGACCTGGAAATTCAGCTTCATCCGCCTTGTTTGTTTCGTCCTGACTTCCGTCTTTCATTTCGCTTTGGATGAGGTCAAGATCAAGATGCACTGTGAATACTGTTCCTTTGCCTTCCGTGCTGCTTACCTCAATTGATCCGCCCATTGCGTCAACTATGCTTTTCACGATTGGCAGACCCATGCCAATTCCCGGTATTCCAGTATCCGTTCCTTTTTCCTGAGCAAAAGGCTCGAACATCTTCGGAATAAATTCCTTAGATATTCCCTTCCCGGAGTCTGATATTTTAAATACACTGTAGATTTTTCCGTCTTCTTTCACATCGTGGCTGCATTCAAAAGCAACTTTTCCGCCAGGCGGAGTGAATTTAACTGCGTTTGTCAGCAGATTAAGGAATACCTTCTGCAGACTCAGCTTATCTGCCACAACTATATTGCTGCCACATACACTGCTTACTTTGTCTTCAAACACCACGCCTCTGGCGGCAGCAAATTCGCTTATCGGCTCTATGATACCTGCAAGCACATCAGATGCCACGCATTTTGAAGGCTTCAGTTCATACTTCCCGTTCTGTATTCTTGACATTATCAGGGTATCGTTTACCAGATCTCCCAGCACCTTGCCTGATGTCCTTATCTTACCTAGATAATCTTTTATCTCGTCAATGTCATCGCTCGCCGATGCCAGGTCAGCAAACCCAATTATACCATTAAGCGGAGTACGCATATCGTGGCTTACCATTCCAAAGAAAGCATGCCTTGCCTTGTTCACTTCTATTGCAGCTTCCAGCTCTGCCTGCTGTTTCTCAATCTGCCGCTCTTTCTTCCTGCGGCGTATGATTATCACCAGTGCAGCTACTGCTATTATCAGGAGCATTACCAGAACCAGTGACATCGCTACTATAGCTGAAACCGACAGCCTGTTGAACACCCCTTTCAGTCCATATGAAGCATTCAAAGAATCACTTGCAACCAACTGGTTGAAATAAGCTCCATCTACCGCAATTGTTTTATTGATTATCGACCTGAGGATATTATTATCAACTCCTCCGTTCATTGCTGCTGCAAGCTGCCAGGCTTCGCTGCCAAAGCTAGTGGTCGTATACTCAGAAGTGCGGTCCTGATTCAGCATCCACGTTGCAGAGGGCTGCGGACAGACTACGGCGTCTACTTTTCCGTCTTTAAGGGCACGAAAACATTTATCTGCATTGCTGTATGTTTTAATGCTGTCTTTTGAACCCATGGCTTTCAGACTCGACTGAACCAGGTCCTTGAAACAGTCAGATACTGCAATTACCGATATCTTGTTTTTGCCTGCTTTTGATACACGCACCATATTAAGCTTTGCATACGGTGATGTCAGAATGAATCCCAGTTCATGCCCATTATATATGTTGTTTTCAAATTCGCCCACAATGTCGACCTTACCGTCTGCCAGAGCATCCCATACTTCGTTCTTGTTGTCAAAGAGCACATACTCGAATCCTATGCCTGTGACCTTGGAAATATGATCATAATACTCAGGGAGTATTCCTGCGATACTGCCGCCATTTTCCTCATAACTGTATGGTGCATTGTCAGCAAGGAGAGCAATTTTCAGTTTCTTGTGACTGGAAATGTATTCTTTCTCATATTTTGAGAAAGAAGGCTTGGTATTCCGTGATGCCGGAAAATATTTATGATACAAATCAGTAGCATAGTTTGGTTCCTGCAGTGAAAGCATGTTCATTGCTCTGTCAAGTTCTGCCTTGAGTTTAGTATTGCCCTTAGTCATCATAAAGAACAGATCCATTGCCGGAAATTCTGCAACCTTCTGGGCGCCAGGCACCGTCGATCCGCCAGCAATGGCATCCACCTTTCCATCTGCCAAAGCGGCATTACGCTCATCTATCGAAGGATACTCAACGATATGAGGCGTAAGTCCATTTGCCTTGCACCAGGCAGAATACAGAGTAACGATGTTGGAACCCGCCATGATTCCGCAGGTCATATTATTCATGGTATCCGTGTCACCAGCAGCGAAGCGGTCATCGTCTGCCCTGGTCTGAACAGCGGCATATACTGTACACATCTTGATTTCTGAGGCAATGAAAGCTGCTTCTCGTTCCGGAGTTTTAGCAAGTCCGCTGAGCATGTCAATATCACCATCCTGCAGTGCAGCCAATGCCGAATCCAGACTGTCATACTTTACTATCTTTAAATTCCAGCCAGAATAACTTGCAAGCGTATAGTAGTACTCGATGTCATATCCTTCAATGGTTCCATCCTCATTTTCATGCATAAAGTCCCCATTGCTGAAATAACCTATGCGGACTGTTTCAGATTCTGAAGCTGTCTTTGCCGCATAAACCGGGCTGAAATATCCCGCAGACGCCGTAATAAGCATCACCGAAATCAAAACAGCAAGCAACGCATAAACGCTCTTCTTATTTGCTAACCTGGTTATTGAATTTCTCATCACGTTCTCCATATATCTGTCAGTATTGCCATTATGACAATGCTTGGCAGCATTTTTACCTTAAGATAACTCATCTATGTTTTGATTTTACACCCATAAACCTTGCAAGTCAACGATTCCATCCATTTGGACAACAGGCTCCACGGGAACCTTGTTGTCTACGACAATAAGAGCTCTCCATTCCAAACCAGAACAGAGAGCATCTTGCTCAGGGACACCGGAATCCCGGTCAATCCCACCATGTTATTTACTTATCGTCTTCTTGTGCAGTTCCCGAAGTTCACCGACTTCGTCACAGACTTCCCTCATTGAACAGGATCCGCAGTCCATTATAAGGTCGTGGAAAATGTGGTCCAAAGACGCGGTTATCTGTTCCAGCTGCTCTGCTTTCCTTGCCAGCTCATTGAAAGGGAACGACGGATCAGTGATGTAAATCATTTTCACGGCTCTCACCTCAGGATGATTTCTGTATGCCCCCATGAAAAGCTTTCCTGCTTCTGTAAATGTGAGGCCCCGCTCAAGAGCAGTCCGTGCAACACGAACTGGCTCCCTGCTGCCGGAAACAGAAATTCTCATCATAAAGCCTTCCGGTTCTACATGGTAGCGCTCATACTCTACGCTCCGCAGCAGATCATAAAGTCCGTTGCCGTCTTCTTCCAAGTCGCAGGCCTCAGGGTCAAGACCGACTATTGTGATGCGGGCACATGGACTATCTTCTTTGATCTCATCAAGGTCAGGTCCGTAGAGCATAAGTTCGTCTGCCGCGACCAGTCCGCTGCCTGCTGTGAATCCGCATCCGCTGATTGCCGGCAGTTCGCTCCCGCCAAGTTCGTAGGCCATATCGCCTCTTAAAACCATGTTATGCTTTCCGGCATCCGGCCATGACAGACCCTTGTCAAGCGGCAGCTTTCTTCCGTCAAAAGGCTCAAGCAAAGCCAGTATCCCGGCTATGGTCTTGTCATATATTCCTAGGCTCATTTTCCGCTTTCCTTCTTTGCGTCGCGCTTAGCCTTCGCACGGTCATAATGCTTATCCATTACGGGGCCAAAGGCCGCTGCAAACTTCATGTCAAGGTTGAAGAAGAAGATCACCAGACTGAGAAGGAACAGCACGACTAGAACTATCAAAATTATCAAAAGTACTTTCAGCATTTTACATACCTTTCTGTCTTGCAAACTCTGCGGCACCCAGAGCACCCATGAGCTGAGGGTCTACGGGAAGGTCGACCACCTTTATCTTCAAGACCTTCTCAATGGCCTTTTTCAGGCCTTCGTTCTTAGCGCAGCCACCTGTCAGCGTAACTGAATCCGTGGCTCCCGCTTTTTTCGCCATGGCAAAGCATCTCTTTGCCACTGACAGCTGAATGCCTGCCGCGATCTCATCCATCGGCTTGCCCTCTCCAACCAGCGAGACTACCTCGCTCTCGGCGAATACCGTGCACTGGGCAGTGATCGGGATAACGTTCTTTGCCTTTAACGACAGCTTGGAGAAGTCGTCAAGTGACATCTCAAAGGCGCCGGCCATGGTTTCAAAAAACCGTCCCGTTCCGGCGGCGCATTTGTCGTTCATGGCAAAATTCAGCACCGTTCCGTCGCTGTCTACCGCAATGCCCTTCACATCCTGTCCTCCAATGTCGACGATTGCCTTCACCTTAGGATCGACGGAGTGCACACCCATGGCATGGCAGCTTATCTCCGAAATATTTTCATCCGCAAAGGGAACTTTGTTTCTTCCATAACCTGTGCCGACCAGATACGTCAGATCTTCTGCACTATTCAATTCCTGCACTTCGCTGATGGCGTCGCCCATGGCGTCCTGAGCGCTGAGCACCGGGTTTATCCTGCTCTTTCTCGTGACCGCTGCTGCTATCTTTCCGTTTTCATCCAAAATAACGCATTTAGTATATGTGCTGCCTGCATCGCAGCCTCCAAAGTATCTCATTATCTATCCTTTCCTACCAGCTCAAGCTGTCCTCAAAATCCTCCAGACTTGGATCCAGCGGCTCTTCACCCAGGACAGTTCTCATGTATCTGTTGACCTGAGTACGCATGTCTTTTCTGGATGCCTCTTCCGGTCTCATCAGATCGTGGGTGACCCAAATCAGATGTATGCCGTGCTTCCTTGCCTCTTCTTCAAACAAACCGTGATAGCCGGACATTGACTTGCATCCCATGTGCTCATAAAGGATGACCATGTCTGCATTGAAGCTCTCGCAGTATCTCCACAGTGCCTCTACTCCTACCTCGTAACCGCCGTTGGACCGGTTTCTCATGATCATGTTTTCATAGAGATGAGCCAGATCAAGTAAAGCCTCATCCTTGTCCTCAGTATTGATGGTCTTGGTAGAAACAGTAGTCAGCATGTCAAGAAGCGGCAGTACGCCCCAGCAGTTCTGCAGCCAGATTGGGAATGCCGTATAGTATGCCGCCTGAACGCCCCAGGTTATAGCTCTGTGGCGCACTTCTCTGACGATTGGCTCTTTGGCTGAATATGCCTTTTCTGCCATTTCTGTTATCTTTTCGTCCGTCTTTAGAAAGACGTCAAGCCTGCCGCCGGCTGCCTGGTAAACTCCGTATCTGTAGAGAGCCAGATTGTCGCTGATGACCTGCGGGTAAGGGGTTTTGTTGATGTCAAACCAGCCGAGAACGTGTTCGGTCTCCTTGTTGAACCTCTTCATGCAGCTGAAGAAATAGTCCCAGTCGAACTTCTCGCCGGTGTTTTCTTCTATGAAATGTATGGCATTCATGACTTCCTCGGCTGCGTATTCATGTACGCTTTCCTGCTGATGCCTTATCGGCACTGCCAACTGGAATGTCGGTATTTTGAACTGTTTTGCCTCGATGCCATTGCCCATGAGACTGCCGTCGCAGGTAGTGTTGCACTGCACGGCACACTTTCCAACAAGCGGGAAATCCCCTGCAAGAGCAACTCCTAATTCCGCTGCCGGCATTGGGCAGACATCCCCTGGTACGCCGTATTCCTCAGTTACATCGATGTAATAGCCGACTCCCTGCTGGTTCATCATTGAACTGGTGTAAACTGACGGCACCTCCACTGAAAGCCAGTGAAGATTAGGGAATCCTCCCATCAGTGTGCTCATCATATTTTCATCGAACAAGACGATCTTGTCGTTGAATTCCTTGTCATTGCCGATTTCCGGATCTGCCCTGAAGATGTCGTTGAGCATATTGCACATGTCCTTGACAATAAGGCCAACACCCGTGTAAGCCATCCTCAGCTGCGTACCCCTCATGCCCTCGGTGTGGCGGTCAAAAAAGTCTGGCACTGCCAGGTAATTCAGCATCCATCTGTACCTGAAGAATCCCCTCAGGTTATTGGGCTTGGCCATGAATTTTATAAGTGTCTTCCAGAGGTCCAGCCACTGGGTATAGGCGTACCATGTATCCTTCAGGCCTCGCCACTCCCTGCGGCGTTTAGCCTTCTTACCGGAGTAGAGGTCTCCCAGCCTGTCCTTTCCAAGTTCCTTACTCATTGGCTCCCCTCCTTTCCCTGTTTATCTTCTTTATTTCCAGACTTTCAACAAATGCCTGGAATCTCGTCCTCAGCTGTCCTGAATTTCCAACGTTGTACGGCCTATCAACTGAGAGCACCGGATATCCGTACTGCTCCCTCATGACATGGCTGGCGTGGGCTCTCTCATAGCCCCAGTAATCGCAGAACTTCATCTGCTGGAATATAATTCCCTCAGCTCTGTACTCCTTCATCAAGCCGTCAATGTATTCGTGTCTTTCCGTGATTTTCTCAGTGTCCATGAACCGCGGGCACTGGCCTTTTTCCATATACCAGCGGCATATCTGCGTAAGCACATCCTCCGCTCCGTCCGACTCGTCAAGGACGATCTCCTGCCTGCCCGGAAGTGAACCAAAGCAGAACCTGTCGGCAACGACCAAAGCCCCCGCCTCCTCGGCAATGCGTATGATCTCCGGATCATCTACCTCCGAACCTGCCATCAAAACTCTTGCCCTGTTCTTTCCGGCTTCATCTGGTGTGCGGTTCTCAACCTCTTCCAGCGTTTCCTTCAATTTCCCCGCCATTTTGTCCTTAGGGCAGCAGAATGTCGCCAGACAGAACACCGCAAATTCATAGCCGGTGATCCGCGGCAGCTCCTCTTTTCGGTACTCCCCAAGGGCAGTGATGAGCCTGCTTATCTCGTTTTGTTCTTCAACAGCCTCCTTAAGTGCAGCGTCGGACACGTCTATGCCAAACTGCTCGTGAAGCGGTTCAAGCACATGTGCCTTCATCTGCCGCACATAATGACGCAGCGCCGTCTCATCGCACTTCATCGGCACATCGCTGTAGGACACAAAGAAATTGTCTTTTTCAATCAGGTTCAGATGTTCGATGTTCTCAACGCTTCTGTTCATCTGTGCACAGGTGTCTGCCGCCATGATGCAGTCGAGGAAATTCAATCCTCCTTCTATGGCTCTTTCCAGCCATGCCCTGCAGCATTCGCAGATCAGACTGCTCATGTAGTATGTTCCCATTTCCATGGATCCGGTCCTCGGCGCCCTCAGCCTCACTGAAAAGCAGCCAGGCAGATTGATCAGCGGCTCTGGCATCTGAGAGCATACACTGCCGATTGCAATGCGTCCCTCGCTCTGGGCCTCTCTGACCAGACTGTTGTTGGCCTCCTGAAGCAAGTCTTCAAAATAAATAAGGTGTTTCAGATCTCTCACTATTATATCTCCATTTTCTCCAGCACTTCACTGACTCCCGCAAGCATGCGGTCATCTTCTGGCAGTCCAAGCAGACTGTCTCCTCTAATATCAAAAGCCGCAAGTTCCGGGTCTGACTCTATGCAGGCCAGAATCTCCAGATCTCCGACATCAACGATAAACCTGATGCTAGCATCAGGTACACGGTTTAGAATGACGCCAGCCCTGTCGTACATCACCAGCTGGTCGGCCACATTTTTTATTGTCTGGACCACCTGAGTTCCTTTGCGGCTTGCATCTGTGACCAGCAGCAGATCCGTGACTTTTTCCATCACGCGTCTGTTGATCTGTTCTATGCCAGCCTCGCCGTCAATCACCACATAATCAAAGTTCTCTGAGAGGATGCTTATTACTTCCTTCAGATATGAGTTTATCGAGCAGTAGCATCCGGCGCTTTCCGGACGTCCGACGGCTATGAAATCAAAGCCTTCGGCCTCTGTGATCGCATCGTACAGTCTGTACTTAGCCTCACCCAGAAGTTCAATTGCCGATTTGGTTTCGCCATTTTCAACAGTGGCGATGACTTCCTTTCTGATGTCGTCTATCGTCGTTTCAACTTCTATGCCTAGCGCTGTGGATAGTCCGACAGCAGGATCAGCATCGATCGCCAGAATTCGTGCTCCCGGATGCCTTTTGGTCAGCTGCATTACGATACCTGCCGCAAGTGACGTTTTACCTACGCCGCCTTTGCCGGCCAGAGCAATGATCCTATTATTGTTTTCCGTCATGTTTTATTACCTCTATTAACAGATTTCCGCTTTTGTCAAATTACTTTATCCATTAAACAATTATGCGGCCTCAATGTCAACAGTCTGACCAAAAAAAGATTTACAGCAAGTGCCGCCGCCGCAATAAACTAACGGCAAAAAAAGTCTGTGCCGGTCAGCACAGACTGTCATTTATTTATATTGATTTTGATTACTTTACCAGCGATGCAATGACTGTGTAAAGCCGCTGTGGGTCTATCGGCTTAGCCACATGTGCATTCATGCCTGCCTCCAGACACTTTCGTATGTCATCCGTAAACGCGTCTGCCGTCATTGCAATGATCGGTACCTCAGCCGCATCGCTTCGGTCCAGATTTCTTATGGCTTCCGCGGCTTCATATCCGTTCATTACCGGCATTCTGACATCCATCAAAACTGCATCGTAGTACTGTTCCTCTGATGCCGAGAACTTATCCACTGCTTTTTCTCCGTTTTCCGCCCATTCATAATCCACTCCAGCTTCACGCAGAAGTATCGTTGCGATCTCCATATTTATGCGATTGTCCTCGGCCAGCAGAACACGCCTGCCATTTAAGGACTTCGCCATTGTTTTTACTTCTGCTTCTGCAGCATTTGCCCCTTCGGCCAGTTCAATGGGCAGATCTACGATGATCGTCGTTCCTGAACCTACCTTGCTTTCTACAGAGATATTGCCTTGCATCAGTTCAACCATCTTGCTTACGATTGCAAGTCCCAGTCCCGTCCCTTCCACGTTCCCGGCTTCCGGCCTGTGTTCCTGCGCAAAAGGTTCAAACATCCTTGGCAAGAAGTCATCGCTGATTCCAATGCCTGTGTCCTCTATCAACAATCTGCGTGTACATCCGCCAATTGGGGGATCCAGTCTGCATACCGTAAGTGTTACGGTACCTCCCGGCGAAGTATATTTGATTGCATTTGACAGCAGATTGATTATTATCTTCTGGATCTTCAGCCTGTCTATCCAGATATTCTCAGAAGGATATCTGGAAGCATCAGCAATCATTCTCACACCTTTTATATCTGCCGCTGGCTTTATAGCCTGGGCTACAGAGCTTCCAAGTTCGTGACTGTTTACCAGTTCACGTTCAAGCGTCATCCTTCCGCTCTCTATCCTTGACAAATCAAGCGTGTCATTGACTATGTCAGTTAGAAGTATAGAAGCGTACTGTATTTTCTTCAGGTATTCCTGCTTGATATCTGGATCCTCCTCTTTCAGGGCAAGATCCGTAAAACCCACAATTCCGTTGAGCGGTGTTCTTATGTCATGGCTCATGCTTGAAAGAAATGCTGATTTTGACTCGTTCGCCAAATCTGCAGCCTGCCTTGCCTCTTCCAGCTTTCTTCGCTGTTTGACTCCCTCTGTAATATCGGTAAAGGCATAATACACCATATTGCCTTCAATATCATTGCCTCTGTATCCAGAAAACGTTGCCGTTCCGCTTAGCCATACCTGACCATTTTTAGTATTGAGCCGCACGTTTAGATCAAACCTTGGCACTCCCCTGCGTCTGGCATCGATGATGGCAGTTTTCACACTCTCGTATTCCTCTTCATTACCTTCAAAGAATCGGCCTAAACTGCTGTGGTATTCGGTCTCATATATAAATTTTGTATATCCAATAATGCTGTGTGCGGCCTCGTTGCACCATATAAGCCGATATTCATCAGTAATGTCAATACTGATGATGCCGATATTGGACGATGCCATCAGCATATCGTAAAGAGCAACTGAATAAGAACTGTCATTCATCTCAAATTCTTCA
>Ga0163159_1003592_pt1 | contig 11616 bp, 13 predicted proteins | sample BioMet9_FD_108702 | JGI IMG/M metagenome (GOLD analysis project Ga0163159, IMG submission 108702) | Microbial communities from bioreactor (seeded with sewage sludge) at Lawrence Berkeley National Lab, California, USA - Biofuel... | ecosystem: Engineered > Bioreactor > Anaerobic > Unclassified ... | reverse complement strand
TGGGGGTGTTCATAGGGTGTGCACTCGGCAAACGGGAATGTCGAGATTTCGAGCAGAAAATCCCCACTACTGCAGAGTGAGTCTATGTAAATGCAGATTTTGATACAATAGAAAAAGCCCTCCCCAGCCGGAAAATGGCTGAAAAGGGCGCAAAATCAGGGCTTCCGTGGTCAATTGCTGACTTCAGAAACCCTGTTTTACTTTATGGAATTGTCGGCGCTGCCGTTTCGGCCGGGTGGCAACTTACCCTGCAAAAAAGGCAGCGGAGGAATAATTAAATTGTGTGGCAAAATTAAAAGGTTCAGTCCTGTGTATTAAGCTGCTCGATGACTTGCTCTATTTCTATCCAGTTTTGGACACGGATCATTCCATGCGCATCGGCATCAAAATGAATATTGTGCGGGGCTGTCATCAAGACCTTTTTATATTGTCCACCTTCAAGATTATGAATTCCGTCATCAATGAGGACATCGCCTTTTATCATTTGCTTTCGGCTTGTTACAATAACTTGGTCCCAAGACAAGAATGGAAAGTATCTGAATAAAACCTCATTCATCTTTTCAAAAATGGATTCGTATGGTGTAGCTGTAACAATATAAACCTCATGGCCTGCGGCAATTAATCGGCTCAATGCTTCTTGAGAATTTTCAACAGGCTCGACGGTTTTCCAAAATCCGGGCTTCATCGGAATGTCATATACCTGTTCATGCGTTAAGCCCGGAAATGCAGCAGACACATCCCAAGATACAATCTCATCACAGGACACGCAAAAACCATATTTTTCATTAACACCACTTACCCACGCTTTTAGAAGATGTTCAATTGTGTCATCCATATCGACAAGAATAATCATTTTTCACCCTCGAATTTGCGAATAGCGCAGTATTTTACTTGTTCATCTTCTCAAGCTCACCAAGGCTAACTCCATTTTCATCTTTCCATTTAAAGTTTCCGCTTAATGATGCCCCTCCGATAAAACTGGCCCCAGCAGATGGGCTTGAAAGCAAAACGTCGGCTGTGAGCGTGTGGGCTTCATCGATTAACTCAGCATATTTGTTTCGGTCTTTAATTGCTCTTTTCGGACAAGCCTTAGTAATCTGTGGCTTGAGTGTGCTTCCTTTAAAAACGACAAATCCATCGCTTGTTCTTTTTCCAGTGGCTTTTGAACCACTATATTCAAAATAGAGTAAAGGTTCAGATTCGCTTTCTGGGCCAGATGAAATGAACGGTTCAAAAATCTTATGGCCAAGAGCTCCCATGACAATTTTCGCATAGTCTATGAACTCCTCAAGCTCACTCTCGGTTTCCTCTGTAATGTTTCCTGGATTAGGGTCATTGCCATTCTTAACAGTATAACGATTCGCCTGAATCGCTAAATTGCAAAAACGATTCTCAAGATAGCTTATTTCCGTTGGGCCAAAAGAATTGTTTGAGGTCGTAAACATTATTGTTTCAGTCCAGTAGTCAATAGATGGGTGTTCCTCTTGGACCCGCAACAATAATCCCTTACCGTTTTTCCTAATACCAGCTTGTCCTATGTAGACTACAGCATTATCATCTTTATCCGTGCCAAAGAGAAAATAAACACCGCTCTGTTTTAATATGTCCATGTCCTTGCACTTGTCGAGAGAAGTCCGGGAAATTTTATATGCAATGCCGGTCCAATTGGCGAGAGAGCACTTTATCCTCCCGCTTGGTTCTCCATCCATTAAGAACAGTTTTAATGTCTTACTCCGTGGCATATGAATCCTCCTCAACTCCAACATTTCATTGCTATTAAGAGAACAACGACAAAAAGACCCCATTTTCCATATCATTAATGTTATAAAGATGTTGCATGGTGTTGAAAGTTTCTTCAAGGTTTCTTCTTGCACTGCGCCAACCGCCGCCATCTGTTACCCATACAAACTCAACACCGACCACATCTCGTGCTTCTTCTGCTATCATTTTATAGCTTCTGGCGGTTTCGTTAAGTTTTGACCCTCCACCGCCATAAAAATTCGTTTCTATGACATAGATGGTTTTGTCTGTCTTAACAACGAAGTCCCATCTTTTAGTAGAGGTACCTTCGGCGGAAATCGCAGAGAGGTCAACGCTCCACTTTTTCTCTATGTCAGTTATGTACATTTCTTTGTAGTGCTCTACGCCGGTCTGCCTGATAAACCCCTCAACAAGGTCTTCCATTTGATGACCACCACGATTTTTTCTGCCGTTGCTATCAAGGCCGGTTTCAATTCCGAGGACATAATCAACAAGATTATTGACAAGGTGATTTGTAATCAGATCTAAAAGACCGGTTTTTCTCATGAACTCCATATACTGCTCAACAGAATAATTCATTTTGATGAAGTCAAAAAGGAATGTGCCATCCGAATCCTGCGCGTATATTTCGCTCTGGCGAACAGCCAACAGTGTCGGGATACACTTTAGTATTTCCGGATACCTATTAATTAGAGCAGTGAAATCTGATTCAATGTTTTTTGCTCCAATGAGAGAGTTCATAATATTTAGTTCGATTCTAATGTCTTCAACATTCGCATATACCTTTTCAAAGTCAACATAATAGTTGTAGTTGTTTATGCTCGGTCTCATTTTCCCAAGCCACTCATTAAAATTCCTCATGCAGATCCTCCTGCTGTAGTCTTCTTACCGAGAGTGCAATATACTCCTCAACGTTATCAATACCAATGTATTTTCTTCCCAGCATATTCGCTGCAACACCAGTAGTGGAACTGCCGCAAAACGGGTCTAAAACAATAGCACCGAAATTAGTAGATGCTTCAATTATCCTTTCAAGAAGATAAATTGGTTTTTGAGTAGGATGCTTCCCAAACGCTTTTTCCTTCTGCGGGGTTAGCGGCCCGGTCCACACATCCTTCATTTGTTTTCCACTGTTTTGCTGCTTCATCAGTTGGTAGTTGAATAAGTGCTTTGACTTTTTTTCGTCCTTCTGAGCCCACAGTATAGTCTCAGTACTGTGAGTAAAACACCTGCATGCGAGGTTCGGCGGAGGATTTGTCTTTTGCCAAGTAATGTTATTAATGATTTTAAAGCCTTCCTGCTCTAACGCCATACCGATACTGTAGATGTTGTGCAGTGTGCCGCTTATCCATATTGTACCATTTGGAGAAAGGACATCTCTGCAGAGACGAATCCACTTTCTATTGAAAGCGTGTTTCTCAGATACAGAGGAAATCTTGTCCCAGTCTCCTTTGTTGACAGAAACCATTCGTCCTGCATGGCATGTGATTCCATCATTGCTTAAAAAGTATGGCGGGTCAGCAAAGACCATATCTACCGATGATGGGGCCAACTTTTTGAGAACTGAAAAAGTATCGCCCAAGAAGAGCATCTCGGTTTCTGTACAATAATATGGGGAGACTCGGCCTTTAATCAGTTCTTTCATACGTCACATCCCCTCAATAGTTTGTGATTATTACTTCTTTACCAGAGCGTTTTGATGCATCTCTGTTAATGGATCTTCTTACATCAAGATGCTCAATTGAAAATCCGCTATATAATTCATGAACAAGAGGCACATCGTGATTGCTCAACATCACTTTGACTCCTTGTTCTGACAATCTCGTGTAAAGAGCCGCCAACCGCTGGTGGTCTTCTAACGAAAAGCCTTCCTTTGTGTAGTCTGTAAAATTTGCTGTTGTATCAATCGGCACATAAGGAGAATCAAAATATACGAAATCACCGGGCTGGGCATCAAAGCATGCAATTTCAAAATCGCCCTGACGGATTTCTACTTCATTAGTTCTTAAGTAAAACCCGATGTTTCTAAGGTTCTCTGCATCGATTGAAACTCCACCTATTTTGTTGTTATATGGCACATTGAACAAACCCTTGGCGTTGACACGATACAAGCCATTAAAGCAGTGCTTGTTTATCCAAATCATGAGCGCAGCGCATTCGGGGTCCAATTCGTGGGCTTGAATTTTTGCATTATAGACTTTACGAGTTGCAATGTACCGTTCCTTGTCGCATGGCTGAGCATCAAGTTCGTTGACCGCAGCAATGACAGCTTCTGCATCAATCTTGAGCTGCCTATATATATTTAAAAGCTGCTCGTTCGTGTCATTAATGACCGCTCTTTGAGGCTGCAGGTCAAGCAATAGTGCCCCGCCGCCTATGAACGGCTCGTAGTAACTTTCGTAAGCTGCTGGCATACGTGCTTCCAATCTATCAAGTAACTGCTTCTTCCCACCAGCCCATTTCACAAACGGTCCTATTTTGAATTTCATCATGGTTTCCTCCTGATTCCAAATTGGGTCATAGTATAGATGCCATACCTTTTTTTATTTATCAAGCCCATTTTGGAATATATTTTTGAACTTTGTGTTTCTGGGCCTACCCCTTACCATTGCCTGTCCAACCGACGAATGTCATAGACAAATTGCTTCTGGAAATAGAAAGCGTGGTTTTTATTAGACACATACCTTCCATACACCTGTGAATAAATCGGATGGTAGCTACCACTGGCGTCACGAGCATCTTTACTACGGACCTGGATGTGCGTTCCGTTCGATGTATGTATAAAACCATCGGGGCTATTCTCAATATGATATCTGAGTTGTTCACAGATTGAGTAATAGTCATCACGCCAAATTTCCCTTAACGGGGCGAACTTACGAAGTGATAAATCAATGTGGATGCTGGGCAAAAACATCCACTCTTCTGGTTTACCATCTTTACAAACCGGTACATAGAGGATGTTGCTTATCTTCTCAAAAAGATGAGTTTGCTCAAAGGGCCGTCCCTGAATCAGCTCGTCAATAACACTGCTTATCTGTGTAATGAAAACAGTCTCTCTGGGGTTTCCGTTTGCATCGCATTTATTCGTTTTTAATTCGCCATCATCAAAATCCAGATTAGTGCTTGATAGATGCATTCCAAGAGACAGCTCAAGTAGTTGCCCAGTTTTCCCCTTATTAATGATAATCATATTCATATCAGCAGGGGAGAAAATATCTCCAAACCTGATGCCAGCAAGTTCATTGAATCGCCTACATGCTTCTTCAAGTCTCACAATTGCTCCTCCGTTTCCACTGGCGGCACTAACCCCCATGTCATATTTCTGCCAGAATAGTTCCAGTAACGAATGTCTTGTTCGATGAACAGCCATTTTATTGCCTTGAGAATGTGGTCTACTGGCAGTCCGGTGTTGAAACGAATTGTCTCCATCTCATCATCGGAAACATCTTCACACTCAAACACTCGCCTTAATAACCCATAAAGGCGAGAGTACATTTCTATGTTTTCTTCCTTCTTTGCTTGCAAATCTATACCGAAGTCTTCATGCTTTGGAAAATTTCTTCTTCGCTGACCTTGTAAAGCATAGTTGGTGTTTTCAACGCATACAAGAAAATCAAATCCGTTGTGAAGGTTTGCTGGTCGCTGGAGATAAACCCTATCTCCGGAGCTAAGCGTTTCTACAAAATAAATGTACTTGGATGCATCTTCTCCGCTCCCAGTTCCCGGATCTTCGGATGCAAGGGCATTAACAACACGCATCCGAACCTCATTTCTCGACCCGCTATTTGATAAGAATATCGTTATCTCATGTTTTGACATATCTGTCCTCCTAAAAACCTCGTTCCTCACAAAGGTGAGCAATGTCTCGCCAGCCCATGCCTCGCATAAAGTTTGCTGCTTCATGAACAGGCCTGTCCTCAATCAACAACTTGTGTATTCCAAGTCTTTTTATCCTTTTCCCAAGGCGTGTACCAGCTTTTCTTTCTTCGGCTATCATTGCCATATAAAGAATTGAAAAAATAGTGTCTACCTGAATTGCACTTGTTCCGTATTCTTCGGATAAGCGGCTGATGCTATCAAGGCAATCATTACTGATTTGTTTGCCAGTCAAGTCATAAACCCTGATATAATCGCTATAGACTTTATTTGTACCAAATCTCTCGGCAAGGTTTTTTAACTGCACAAAATAATCGGTATCCCGTGGAGGCTTTCGATTACCCGATGCATCGGTGAGATAGACACACCAATCGTCAAAACCACCCCGGTCATATTCCAAGAACGAACTGTCTGGAAAACGTTTTATAAGCTGCCCCATATTTTGACTCCTTTCCTTCAAGAGAGATACAGCCTGCCGATGTGTTTTCGGCAGGTTTTTTTCTGGTTATCGCTTTATTCTGTAATCGTACCTTCCTTGATGTGGTACGCAATGCCGTGCTCTTTGCAGAATGCAATCACGGCTTGTGCTTGTTCGTTGTAGAATGCCTTGTGTTCACGATAGGTTGTAACCGTTTTGCTGTAGTTAGTCCGACCGAAAATAATCTTGTCGACAAAAGATACTGCCTCAAGCAATGTAGCAATTTTCTGTTCCACGAGATTAGGTGTGGGGTATGGCTCCATGCTAATCCACGTGCTGCAACCGGCTTCGTGAAGCGTTCTCAACGCAGCAAGCCGGTCAGCGTATGCGGCAGCACCCGGCTCCATGCGTGATCGGTAGTTCTCGTCGAGCGAAACAAGCGTAATGCCATATTCGTTTTCTTTTGAAAGATCCGCCAACTCTGCTGGAAGGATACCTTTCGTGAGGATGCTGCACTTGATCCCGGCAGCGTTGAGCTTCCGAATGGCAGCAATGCTCATATCGGCTATTTCGGGGTAGCCGCGCATAAACGGGTCTGTAGAGAAGCACAATTGAACCGATTTGATATTATCCTTGAGCTTTGGTATTTCTTTATCCAGTAGTTCGAGTGTGTTTGAAACGAGATATGGTTCTAACCATTCTTCATAGGACTTCACTTGACCGAATCGTTTTTTCATCATAAAAGCGTAGCAGGGGTATTTACATCCATGAGCACAGCCTTGAATGTGGTTCATCGTATAATCACCGTACTCTACGCCGGTCTTGTAGAGCATAGTTTTTCTTTCTATGTAACCCTTAACCTTCTTCATTTTGCACCCCTACGAGCAAAGCTTATTTTGCCTCGCGACACCGAAGCATTATAGTTTAGCTTGAGCTCGTTCTTAATTTCGTTTCTGAACCCATCCGATGGGAATATCGGGTGCTCATCAAGAACCGCCCATAAATCATCAAGAGGAACATCAGTCTGTCCATCAAAGAGATTCTGCAGATACTCCACAATATCTTTAACATAATAACAGAACTCATCTGTCGGAGTACATACAAAGCCTCTCCCCTCGAAGTCGAGCATGAGCTGGTTTTCACTGCCGTGGGTATTTTTAGCTGATGACTTGCCTCCAAAAGTCTGCCAAGCCGATTGCTTATATAGCTTAAATCCTTTGATGTTGCTTGTGCAATGGAGCAAGTTATACACGATAGCATTTTTCTCATTGAAAAACGGAAAAGCCGCAATATAGTACTTGCGTGAAGAATTGCGGCGTAGCAGCTTTATTATCGTTTCGATACGCTTTTCGTATGCGACCTTATCGCTACCATACGGGATTAGATTTTCCAATTCCGTAAGATATGTACGCTCATACTTGCTTCTGGCCTCATCTTTTTTAACCATTTTAACGGCTCTCATGGAATCCGAAACCATGTGATTTAGAATAACCTCGCTCCAATTGTTGATAAATGGCATGATTGCATTCCAGTCAATAGTGGCTTCAAACGGGTCGTAAACGAGAAGGTAGTGCCTGCTGCTTGACATCGTTTGTCCTAAACGCTTAGCCAGTTCATTCCCGTCCTCGGTCGTAATATGAAAATGAAAGTTTCGGCTTTCATTCGGCATCAACCCCTTTAAATGCTCAGTTCTTGCATCACACAGGTCGCTAAAATACAGGTCAATTTGCTTGTTAGGATACTGCCCTGCAACATTTCGGAGGTGCTTTGCCACACGAACAGGGGTTCCGAACACCGGTTTACCACCATCATCAACGTATTCTCCGCTGTTCGACATACAATCAATAAAAACAAGCCCTGAGCAGTATTGATTTTGAAGCAATTTATGTGCCCATGCCTCAACATATTTTTCGATTAATTCGAATTTCTTAATCGTATGTGGATTTGCATGACCGATTATATCTTCACCGCTATTCACTACTATCTTCCTCCTTTGGTACAAGGTCCATTATGTCGCCAATATTGCAATCCAGCGCTTTGCAAATTTTCATAAGCACTTCCATGCTTACAGTTTCCCCCTTGGAGAGCTTAGTAACAGAGGTCCAACTGATGCCTGCGGCAACCTGCAGGTCCTTTTTCTTCATATCTTTATCTATCAGTACTTTCCATAACTTTTTGTAACTGACGTCCATAGTGAGCTCCTTTCGCATTCATTCAAAGCCCGCGCAAAGTCGAGATGTGTATATTATAGCACAGAACTGTGCAAGTTACAATAGTTTATCTCCGAAAACGCTGGAATTTGCACCGACATATATTGAAATTTCTCCGAATATGTGCTATAATAAAACACAAGTCACCTAAGGAGAAAAGGAGGACTCATTTTGGCAAAATGTTATAGTTCATTCGCCGAATATATCGGTGATGTTTATTACGACGAATTGTTTCGCAGGCTGAGAGGATACATTTTTCAAAATAAAGACAGGCTGAATCTGCATTCATTTGCCATTGCAGACCCCTCTTATACCAATTTGGACGATTTTCATGTGATGAGTATTACCTTCCATGAATCCGATAACGACATCGTTACATTTCAAGTCATAGTTCAGGCGGACATCGAGATTTCTGGTCGAACTCGTCGAGACTACGACAGCGACATGATTGATAGATGGTTTTCAGTTTCTTGCTTTGCGACGCTCCGTGATGGACTTCACGGTTTCCAAATCATCAACATATCTGAATACTCAAGCGAAAAATTCAAAGCTGAAGACTCCCTCACAAAATATCTGGTTCCTTACGTTTATGCCAAAGACCTCGATAAGCACGCAGAAAAATTCCTTAAAAAATACTGTCCTCAAGCATTAGCAGAGCCAATGCCACTGCCAATCAACGAGATAATCTCAAAAATGGGCTTGAAGGTATTCTATGCACCGCTTCCTGACGGTATTTTCGGACAAACATATTTCAATACAGCGACGGTCGATACATACGCAAGTACGGAGAAACGAGAAGTCCAAGCGACAGAGATTCATGCTGGAACTATTCTGGTTAATCCGGATGTTGTATTTATGCGCAATATTGGATCTCGAAATAATACCATCATTCACGAGTGCGTTCATTGGGACAAGCATTATAAGTTTTTTGAACTACAAAAGCTACTTCATCCTGAGTATCAGGCAATCTCTTGTGCGGTCGTTGAAGACTACCAAAAGAATCCTAACCAGCTCGAAGATGAACTATCTTGGATGGAATGGCAGGCAAATGCCATCGCGCCAAGAATACTGATTCCGGAGAAAACTGGAAAGGCAAAGCTCAGCGCCATACTAAATAAGCTCCGTAAAGGTTTTGGCAAAGGGCTCCGTGAAGGGTTTATCATGGAACTTGCTATTAGTGAGTTTGCTGATTTCTTCCAAGTATCTACTACTGCGGCAAAGATCCGCGCATTTGAGCTTGGCTTTGATCAGGCTGCTGGTGTATTTAACTTTGTTGATGGCGTTAATTACCCTCCATTTTCGTTTAAGAAAGGTTCCCTTAAACGAGGTCAAACTTTCATTATCGATAGAAACAACGCAATCGTTGAGAGTTTCTTTAATGTCGACCTAATTGAGGACATCCGCGCTGGACGTTTTATTCACGCGGGTGGATTGGTCGTTATTAACGACTCGAAATATGTTTATAAAGATGAAGGAACCGAAGCTACTCTGACCGATTATGCGCTGGAACATGTTGATGAGTGCTGTTTAGTCTTTGACCGTAATACCAGAGTAAGCACCCGTTTTGATGATTCCTTTTATCGCATTTGTTTTCTCAGCAGAGATGCAGACTCAAAAAGTTTCGTTGAAGCAAAGTTCAACCCGAAAGAAGGCAAAAATGAGGATGTTGTAAAGCGTGCCCGCGAGATGACTGCAATTTCCGAAGAAGCTAAGCGTGTCTCGGACATCCTTTTCGAAATTCCTTCCTCGTTCAACGGCACTCTCGATTATCATATAAATCGTAGGGGCTATACGAATGAAAAAATGGAGGAGCGGACTGGAATCAGCGCCAGAATGATTCAGGACTATAGAAAGAAAAAAGATACAAAGCCGTCTTTGCAGAGCGTACTTGCTCTTTGTATTGGTCTTAATCTCCACCCTGATTTCAGCTATGACCTCATCGGTAAAGCTGGTTATAATATTTTTACCGGACGTGAGGAGTATATCATTTATCGGTACCTCATCAACAACCACCACATGGAAAGCATCTTCATGTGGAATGAGAAGCTACGTGATGCCGGAATTCCACAGCAATTACCCAGCAACGGAAATAAAAATACGGCAAGCTAAAAATAATCCGGAAGTGCCACTTCCGGTAGAACAACCTAATATATCAAGGCTCTCGTGTCATCACGACATGAGAGCCTTATTTTTTTGTCCATTTTCAGGCTTTTTAGGGTTTTCAACCGGAAGTCCGACTTCCTCGTACAATTTTGGTTTTTCAATAAAATAGTAGATGTGAGCTGGTGCTCATACCCGCAATTACTGCACCGATTGATCTCCGGTGGCTCAACAGCAGTTGACGGGATAACTGAATAACAACAGCTGCCTTTTGAGCGGGAAGCTGCAGACCCGAACGGAGAAAATCTCCGTCAGGACTGCGGTGGGTATCCTATTGCCTTTTTGCAGCTGACCATGACTTTTCCTCCGTTCCCAAAAAAACGGAGGAAATATTATGAACAGCAACGAAAAGCAACGCAAAATCTACATCCGCAGCACCAAAACATGGGTGCCGGTAACGGAAGAAGTCTACCGCGAATACTACCGTCCCATCTGGCGCTTACAGAAGGAAGCGCAGAAAAATGGTCAGTGTATGTGTACCAAGTCCAAGCTGTGGGTATGCGACGGTGACTGCGCCACCTGCGAATACCGCGCAGCCGGAAATACCATCTCTCTCGACGCACCGATGGAAAACGGTGACGGCGATGAGTTTAGCCTCAAGGATGCGCTTGAGGACCCGACCGCCAGCTTTGCCGATGTCCTTGTGGACAGGCTTCTGCTGGAGCAGCTTCTCGATGAGCTGGCGGAGCGCGACCCTGAAGGCAAGCGCATCTGCGAGCTTATTATGGAGGGCAGCTCAAAGGCAGAAATCGCGGATACCCTTCAGCGCGAGTTCGGCGGCGATTGGTACAAGTCCAAAGCTGTCTACCGCGAGAAGCAGGTGCTTGACCAGCTTCGCAAGCGCATCTTAGGCATCAAGTAATCACATGGTTTTGCCCTCGTCAGAGAGATTTGGCAGAGGGCAAAATTATTTTTCTGTTTTTTTGTACGATGAGCTCCTTTTTTTCCAGTGGGTAGTGAGGACAGGGAAAAACGATAAGTCCTCAGATTGGAGGAAGCCCGAATGAATGAGACAAGACAGGTATCCGGCACGGACGAGGAATTGATTGACATCTTAACCGCAATTTCCGTTGTGTCCAAGCGTCTGGCGAGAAACCTCACTATTCTCGCCGCAGAAAACAAATCAAAGGAAGGAGCGAAAACGAATGAGCAAAATGAGCGAGATGGCCTCGACCATCGAAGAACTGCGCA
>Ga0163159_1003585_pt1 | contig 11631 bp, 10 predicted proteins | sample BioMet9_FD_108702 | JGI IMG/M metagenome (GOLD analysis project Ga0163159, IMG submission 108702) | Microbial communities from bioreactor (seeded with sewage sludge) at Lawrence Berkeley National Lab, California, USA - Biofuel... | ecosystem: Engineered > Bioreactor > Anaerobic > Unclassified ... | reverse complement strand
CTTCCCTTCGACTGCAGCTGACCTGCCAGCTTGGCGGCCGTCGTAGTCTTTCCGGCACCCTGCAGGCCCGCCATTACGACAACGCTCGTTTCACCGGTCGGTTTCAGCTTTAACTCCGTTGTCTCCGAACCCATCAAAGATACGAGCTCTTCGTTTACTATCTTGATAACCATCTGACCGGGATTCAGTCCATTCATCACATCCTGGCCTACCGCACGCTCCTGTACATCATGGATAAAGCCCTTGACAACCTTAAAGTTGACATCTGCCTCCAGAAGCGCGATCTTGACCTCTCTTAAAGCTGTCTTGACATCGTCCTCCGAAAGGCGCCCCTTGCTTCGCAGGCCGCGAAAAATATTCTGTAATTTCGATGTCAGGCTGTCAAATGCCATATATACCTCCCGGTAAAATCAGAAAAATATCAGAGTTCATTCACTATCCTGTCGCAGATCCCGCGTATCTGCTCAGCCGCCGCTCTGTCCTCCGGCGATTCAATCGAATCGAGAAGCACCGATATCTCCCTCATCTGACCTCGTATCTCCATAAAATGACGGACAAGATGAAGCTTCTCTTCATAATCCTCAAGTGTACTCTCGCATCTGTGGATCAGATCATGGACACCCTGTCTGCTGATGCCTGTCAGCTCTGCTGCCTCTCCAAGAGATAAATCTTCAAGAACAACCTGCTCATAAACATGCCGCTGATGCTCCGTCAAAAGCTCACCGTAAAAATCATACAGCAGCGACTTCTCCAAAATTGAATCCATATGCTGTCACCTGTGTCATCATATCGTATCTTCCGTTAAGTGTCAAGTATTTTTTCTTTACAGCCGGGAGCGCCGCTTCTTTCTTTATGAAAAAAGCAGGCACAAATGTACAATTTCAAAGGAAAATGTCATTTGTGTCTGCTTTGTTTATTAAAGAACTTACGCGATTTTACTCTTTGCAAGCTCCGCGAGATCCTTAAAACCGTCCGCATCGTTCACTGCCATGTCCGCAAGCACCTTACGGTTCAGCTCAACGCCGGCCTGTTTCAGGCCATACATGAATTTGCTGTAGGACAGACCATTCATTCTGGCCGCTGCATTGATACGTGCAATCCAGAGCTGACGGTACTGACGCTTTTTCTGTCTTCTGCCGGCATACGCGGTAGTCAGCGCACGCATAACCGACTGCTTTGCGACACGATACTGCTTTGACCTGGCTCCTCTATATCCCTTTGCTAATTTGAGCACTCTGTTGTGCTTCTTCTTAGCATTCATTCCACCTTTGATTCTTGCCATTCTAAATTCCTCCTTTAACCAATACTCGAATCGTTTCTACAGATAAGGCAGTACTTTCTTCATATTTCCAACATTTGTCTTGTCCATTACGGTATCTTTGCGAAGATTCCGTTTCCTCTTTGTAGACTTCTTGGTAAGGATATGGCTCTTATAAGCTTTGTTACGGATCAGTTTGCCTGTACCCGTCTTCTTGAAGCGCTTTGCAGCAGCTCTCTTTGTCTTGATTTTCGGCATATTCTGTTCCTCCTATCGTATATTGTGCATTAACGTTTCTCAGTCAATACCATTGTAATGTTTCTTCCCTCAACCTTGGCAGGCTTTTCGATCACTGCGATTTCCTGCAGATCTTTGGCAAAATCATCAAGGATATGTCGGCTCGTATCCATATGCGCCATTTCTCTTCCGCGGAACCGGAGCGTGACCTTGACTTTATTACCCTTTTCAATAAATTTCCTTGCCGCGCCCTTCTTCGTATTCAAATCATTGACATCGATATTCGGCGTCAGACGAACCTCTTTCAGCTCGATCGTCTTCTGCTTCTTTCTGGCTTCCTTATCACGGCGTGCCTGCTCATACCGGAACTTGCCATAATCGATAATCTTACATACAGGCGGCTTTGCAGACGGTGCTATCTTAACGAGATCAAGTCCCGCTTCCTCAGCCTTCTTCATCGCCTCTGCAGCAGATACGATTCCGAGCTGTTCACCGTCTTCTCCAACAAGACGAACCTCTCTGTCCCTGATTTGCTCATTGATCATTAAATCGCTTATAACCTACACCTCCATAATCTATTAAAGGAAAAAACGGACGGATAGCTCTCGTTATCCGCACAAAAAAATGGATAACCGAAGAGTTATCCATTTACACACACGAAAAAGCTCTGTGCGGCAGTCCAACCACTGGTCATCCATGATGCCATAGGTGAGAGGAAAACTCTTCTTTGCTGTATTTCACACGATTATTAATGTACCACACTTCAAAAGCTGTGTCAACCACTATTCTTACAGGAAAATCTCTGAAAGCACAGGAAAATCCCGCTTCTATACGATATCAAGGTCATCCCGGTCCCGAAGCATATATTTCCGAAGCGGCGAAATACTGGCCAGCCAGTACAGGAAACCGCCGAATACGGCAGTGAATCCGCTTCCTGTCGTAATAAAGAAAACATTGCTTTGTATCGTTGCTGTTACAGGATTATACACAAACAGCGTCGTAACAACAAAGGAAATCGCCAGGCAGGCAAGTCCGACAATATTATATCCGTTCGTAAAACGATAGGAATCATGTCCCTTGATAAAATAAACCGACTTAAGTGAAAGCTTTCGCTTTTTGACAATTAGGTAATCGACAACTGTCATTCCGATGATCGGTCCCTGAATATACGCTGCCATCGATATGAATTTTCCAAAGTTCTCCATAACCCAGCCCCAGACAGTAAGGGCGCTTACGTAAAACATGGCAAGAATAACGAGAAGCCGGTAGCTTATTTTGGGCAGACCGCTTTTTATAATCATACAGTTGACATACGATCCTGTTCCCTGTGTTCCAATATTGGCAAAGGCTACCATAAGGAGACTTAAAAGTGCAAACCCGGGGCCGCAGAGCGTCGCGAGCATCGTAGTCGGATCACTTTCATAGTATCCGCAGCGGACAAACATTGCAAGCGCCATGACTCCGCCTGCAAACACAAAAAACGGTGCAACAACACCATACGCGACAGACGTAGCCCAGTAGCCGCTCCGTTCCGTCTTTGCAAGCCGCGGCATTACAAGTGCCTGTGTCGACCAGGAAAAAGCGAACGCGACATTTCCTTCCGCGGACAGCATAAACCGCCCCAGCGCTGTACTGTAAAGACTTGTATCCGCCTGCACGGCATTGATTTCAGAAAATGGTACTGCGGTAAAGCAAAGTACTACAACAACAATTCCGACAAACAAAAGTGCTGTAACAAGAAAACGGTTCGTCCATTTAATTACGCTTGGCCCTCCAAGCGCAATCAGTGTTCCCAGGATAACACAGAACACCCCGAGCACTGGTTTCCAGACAACAGCGTTCAGCGGAATGCCAAGACCGGCAAACAGATTTATCATGGAAGATGCAAATAACTGTGAATCTACCGCATACCATCCGAAATTCGCCATGCTGATTACCGTCGCAAAAATGGCTACCCCCTTGATTCCGAGTACGGAACGAAGCCATATCCACAGATCAATGCCGTACCGTACTGCAAAAAGCACCGGGATACATTCAATTGAAATCCAGACAATATTAAAGCAGAATATATTGATAAGCATCTGCTTAAAGCTTAAATATTGCGCTACGTAAGCGCCTTGTGTATAACACCATGTAGCAATGGCAAAACCGCTCGTGGTGAGAAAAAGGTCAAGAAATGAATACTGACGGTCACGGGACAGCATCGGCACAGCGCCGGTCACCGTTTCCTGCTTGATATAATCTGCTTCATGCTTTGCCATTACCGAATCACCCCCAGCATACATAAAATAATCAGGATCAGCGAAATTACTACAGCAGAAACAATGCCTGCTTTATCTCCTTTTCCGATCCTTTTCGGATACTGATAGGCCGGATCCTGCATTTCTTTCAGCCTGTTCTCCGTTTCCGTATAAATAAGATCTTCAATTTCTGATGAATTTCTCATCATTCATCCCCCTCTGGCGTTTCTTCGTTCCGGTAAAGCTTTAATGTCCGTTTACTGTATGCTTTCGTGCATCGGTACCACTGATAAAGATAACTGCCGACAGTTTTGCCGACGCTGTCCTGGTAGAGTGCCCATACGAACCAATAATAAGAAAGGATCGCTCCATAGGCAATATAATGCCTCAGTTCTTCCACACCTGGAGTATGCTGCAGATAAACAGCTATTGTCTCATCCGCTTTTCCCATGGTATAGTCAGAGCATGCCAGAAATGTTCCGATATCCGTTGCCGGATCTGCCATGCCTGCATATTCCCAGTCGATCAGATTCATATTGCCGCTGTCATCGATCAGGAAATTCGGATCATAGCAGTCACAGTGACAGAGACATACACCTGCATCGTCAGCGTCCACAAGACGGTAAATCCGGTCGATGTCATCATGCATTTCAGTCCTGTCTTCAAAATCGCTCCGCCCCATCCGCGCAATGGTTTCCTCGAATTTCCGGATCTCATCACGGATATTGAATGAATACGGCGTCGACCTTCCGCTTGTGTGAAGCCTGCGTACCAGGGCCAGTGCTTTAGAAACATCCTCATCATTGCCGTAATCCATTGTTCTCGCATTGTCTATATAATACGAAAGCTTCCATCCCTCATTCTCATCCATGCAGATAAAGGTATTGTCCAGCTTCAGCTCCTGCGCGATATTCATGGCTAAAGCTTCTGCTTTTCGATTGATGTATGCTTCTGTTCCGACTCCCGGATGCCGGTATACGTATTTTCTGCCGCGGCAGCTGAAGAAAAAAGAAGCATTCGTAAGTCCTGTACTGATCGGGTAGATTTCACTTATCTCACTTTCCTGACAGTCCAGGGCGCTGCAGATATTCGTAAAGACTTTGGAATCTGCGTTTTCTATATAGCTCTTGTCAAAACAGCGCAGTTCCTCCAGCGAATCAAATTCCTTGATTTCATTATCACCGTATTTACGTATATAGAGAGGAAGTTCGGAAATGTAGCGTATGTATAATTTCTCCCAGAGCTGGCCGCGTGTTTCCGGCGAATCATATTCCTGCTTTAAAATCCGGACAAACCGTTTGCTGAAGGAACGCGAAAAATATACATGTCCAAGCATATACCAGGCATTCATACCGCCGATTGAAACATCCGTAATTCTGCCCGTTCTGTCCGTGCTGAGGCAGTATTCGTCCGTTTCCCCGGGAGCATATACCGCCGCGTAGTAGGAACGGTATACGTACTGCTCAAATACATTATTTACGAAATAATCATCAGAGGAACAGATATACGTATTATCCATCTTGTCTGTAACAAGTATCAGTGAGGACGGATTGTTGTACCGGTAATAGTCTTCGTTGACAACGATGGAAACATCGAATTTATCCGCCAGATAGAACAGCTTCTCCTTCATGTATCCCACTACTACTGTAATATCGGTAATGCCGGCTTCCTGAAGCTGACGTATCTCACGTTCAATCAGTATTTCGCCTTTCACCTTGAGAAGAGCCTTGGGTTTTTCATAAGAAAGAGGTGCAAAACGTGTGCTCATACCCGCTGCCATAATAACGGCATTCTTCACCTTAAACGGTTCCAGAGCGGCAATTCCGGACTCTGTGATATGATATCCGCTGTCTGTGAAGCCTGCCTCTTCCAGCCCCTTTAAAACATTGTCCGCCTTACCGGCCGTTCCCCTCAGTCTGTTCACTGTATCTTCCCTGGAAAGCTTCCCGTCACGGATTTTATATAAAGAAAACAGCATATTAAATTGTGTCTGATTCATCGTTCTGATTCCCCTCTATGAAAAAACCATCAGATATATAGCATAAAAATACTATACATAACATTTTATTTGCCATTCACAGCATTATATTTAATATACTATTGTGAAAAACCTGTGTCAAGCCGTCTCTTACCGTTTTGCTGAAGTTATATTTTATCAGCAGATGTGCACATAAAAGAGGATGCCTCAGCGGCATCCTCTGGCTAATGATTATCAATTATAGATTAACTGTTACTGCACATTTCCGCCTGCTTTCAGCGCGGCCTGTGCTGCTGCAAGTCTTGCAATCGGTACACGGAACGGGGAACAGGATACATAGTCAAGTCCGATCTTATCGCAGAACTCAACGGAAGAAGGATCCCCGCCATGCTCGCCGCAGATACCGATATGAAGGGTCGGACGTTCCGCCTTGCCCAGCTTGATAGCCATTTCCATCAGCTTGCCGACACCTTCCTGATCGATCTTCGCAAACGGATCGAATTCCATGATCTTCGTATCGTAATAGGATTTCAGGAATTTTCCTGCGTCATCGCGGGAAAAGCCGTATGTCATCTGTGTCAGGTCATTCGTGCCAAAGCAGAAGAATTCAGCCTCCTTGGCAATTTCGTCCGCTGTCAGTGCAGCCCTCGGGATTTCAATCATCGTTCCGACTTCATAATGCATATCGACGCCGGAAGCGGCAATCTCCTCATCCGCCGTATCAACAACGATCTTCTTGACAAAAGCAAGCTCCTTCACTTCCCCTACAAGCGGAATCATGATTTCCGGCGTTGTCTTCCATGCAGGATGCTTCTTCTGAACATTGATCGCAGCGCGGATAACGGCACGTGTCTGCATCTTCGCAATCTCCGGATATGTCACACAGAGACGGCAGCCGCGGTGACCCATCATCGGATTGAACTCATGAAGTGAAGTAATCTTCGCTTTGATCTGATCAACCGGCTTGCCCATTGTGTTCGCAAGCTTCTCGATATCCTCTTCCTCTGTCGGGACAAATTCATGAAGAGGCGGATCCAGGAAACGGATCGTTACCGGACATCCCTCGAGTGCTTCGTATAATTTTTCAAAATCACCCTGCTGCAGCGGAAGGATCTTGGCTAGTGCGTTCTCTCTTTCCTCAACGGTATCGGAGCAGATCATCTCACGGAACGCATCGATCCGGTCGCCCTGGAAGAACATATGCTCTGTACGGCAAAGGCCTATGCCTTCCGCCCCAAGCTCACGGGCCTTCAGCGCGTCCGCCGGTGTATCGGCATTCGTACGCACCTTCATGCGCCTGTATGAATCGGCCCAGTCCATGATTCTGCCGAACTCTCCGGCAATCTTCGCGTCAACGGTCGGTACGGCCCCGTCATAAATATATCCGGTCGTTCCGTCAAAGGAAATTACATCACCTTCGTGGAAAACCTTTCCACTCAGGGTAAATTTCTTATTCTCTTCATCCATGTCAATCTCAGAACAGCCGGATACACAGCAGACACCCATGCCTCTGGCAACAACTGCCGCATGACTCGTCATACCCCCGCGAACCGTCAGGATGCCCTGCGATGCCTTCATGCCTTCGATATCTTCAGGCGACGTCTCAAGACGGACAAGTACAACCTTCTCACCGTTCTTCGCCGCGTTCTTGGCATCCTCTGCCGTAAAGACAATCTTTCCGCTGGCCGCTCCCGGTGCTGCCGCAAGTGCGCGTCCGATCGGCTTGATTCCGGCAGCCGCACTGCTGTCAAACTGCGGATGAAGCATCGTATCCAGATTACGCGGATCAATCATCAGAACGGCACGTTCCTTGGAAATCATGCCTTCATCCACAAGATCACAGGCAATCTTCATCGCAGCGTTCGCTGTACGCTTGCCGTTTCTTGTCTGGAGCATGTAGAGATGACGGTCCTCAATCGTAAACTCCATATCCTGCATGTCATGATAATGTGTTTCCAGCGTGCTGCAGATCTTGAGAAACTGCTCATAGACCTCAGGCATAACCTCCTGCAGACGGTCGATCGGCTGCGGTGTACGGACACCGGCCACAACATCCTCGCCCTGCGCGTTCATCAGGAATTCGCCCATGAGCTTCTTATCGCCTGTTGCAGGATTCCTTGTAAACGCAACGCCAGTACCGGATGTCTCGCCCAGGTTTCCGAAAGCCATCATCTGTACATTGACCGCTGTTCCCCAGGAATACGGGATATCATTATCACGTCTGTATACGTTGGCACGCGGATTGTCCCAGGAACGGAAGACCGCACGGATTGCCTCGGTAAGCTGTACCTTGGGATCATCCGGGAAATCCTCCCCGATTACGGACTTGTATTCCGCCTTGAACTGGTTTGCAAGATCCTTAAGGTCATCGGCAGTCAGGTCCACATCCTGCTTCACGCCCTTTTCTGATTTCATTTTATCGATAAGCTCTTCGAAGTATTTCTTCCCGACTTCCATGACAACATCGGAAAACATCTGGATAAAACGACGATAAGAGTCCCACGCCCACCGTGGATTCCCCGATTTCCTGCCAAGTATTTCAACAACCTGCTCATTCAGGCCCAGATTCAGTATCGTATCCATCATGCCGGGCATGGATGCTCTCGCACCGGAACGGACCGATACCAGAAGCGGATTCTCGTTATCCCCGAATTTCTTGCCGGTAATACGTTCCAGCTCTGCCACGCCGTCCATGATCTGTCCCATAATTTCATCATTGATCGTCCGTCCGTCCTGATAGTACTGTGTACAGGCCTCTGTCGTAATCGTAAAGCCCTGAGGCACAGGCAGCCCCAGATTCGTCATTTCTGCAAGATTGGCGCCCTTTCCGCCAAGCAGGTTACGCATGTTGGCATTTCCCTCGGTGAAGAGATAAACCCATTTCGTCATTTGTTAAAACCTCCTGATTCTCACTGCGTTAATAGTTTCTCATCCCTCTTGAAACTCACAAAATTATTTTAGAAGTTTGTGTGATACCCGTCAAGTCAAAAGCTGTACTTATTTCTAAACAATAATCAAAAGTCAAACTTTCCGCTAAAATAGTCCCCCAGACCATCGATTGGAATTCTTTCCTGCTCCATTGTATCACGGTCACGTATCGTTACACAATGATCTGTTTCCGAATCAAAATCATACGTAATGCAGAACGGTGTGCCGATTTCGTCCTGTCGGCGGTATCGTTTCCCGATATTTCCGCGGTCGTCATATTCACAGTTATAGGAACGGGAAAGTGTTTCATAAATTGCTTCCGCCCCGACCGAGAGCTTCTTGGAAAGTGGAAGAACGCCTATTTTAACAGGTGCAAGCGCCGGATGAAAATGAAGAATTGTCCGGACATCTCCGCCCTCCAGCTCCTCCTCGTCATATGCACTGCAGAAAAACGCAAGCAGCACACGATCAACGCCTAAGGACGGCTCAATAACGTACGGAATATATTTTTCCTTCGTTTCATCATCGAAATACGACAGATCCTGGCCGGAAACCTCCTGATGACGGGAAAGATCATAATCCGTACGGTCCGCAATGCCCCACAGCTCTCCCCAGCCAAACGGGAAGAGAAATTCAACATCTGTCGTCGCCTTGCTGTAGAAGGAAAGCTCCGCCTTTTCGTGATCACGGCAGCGTACCTCGGCATCCTTAAGGCCAAGCGAAGAAAGCCATTTCAGACAATAGCTTCTCCAGTACTGAAACCACTCTAAATCCGTATCCGGCTTGCAGAAGAACTCCATTTCCATCTGCTCAAATTCACGCGTACGGAATATGAAATTACCCGGTGTAATTTCATTCCGGAACGATTTTCCAATCTGTCCGATGCCGAAAGGGATCTTCTTGCGTGACGTTCTCTGCACGTTTTTAAAATTCACAAAAATTCCCTGCGCCGTCTCGGGACGGAGATACACAACATTCTTCGCATCCTCTGTAACACCCTGAAACGTCTTGAACATCAGGTTGAACTGACGGATATCCGTAAAATCATGTGCACCGCAGGATGGACACGGCACTGCATGCTCCTCTATAAAATTCTTCATCTGCTCCTGTGTCCAGGAATCGACCGAACCTTCAATCGCGATTCCCTTCTCCTTGCAGTATGCTTCAATCAGCTGATCCGCCCGGAACCGTTCATGACATTTGCGGCAGTCCATAAGCGGATCACTGAAGCTGCCAAGATGTCCGGATGCAATCCACGTCTGCGGATTCATCAGAATTGCGCAGTCGATACCGACGTTGTTCGGATTTTCCTGAATAAATTTCCTCCACCACGCACGTTTCACGTTATTCTTAAGTTCAGCTCCCAGATTCCCGTAATCCCAGGTATTTGCGAGTCCTCCGTATATCTCTGAGCCGGGATATACAAACCCGCGTGATTTGGCAAGGGCAGTAATCTTGTCCATTGTCTTCTCCATAGATCTAACTCCTTTCTCTATTCCAGCAGTCCAAGCATACCGAGACTCTTCATCGGTCTGTCGATATGCGCGGCCGCGTATTCCCCTACATACTGTTCCAGCTCATCCAGCACTTCCGCACTCACCGTAAATGTATAAAGACGCTCGAGCGATGCATCTTCTATAAAATGAAGTGTATATTTCGCGGCCTGCGAAAGCTCTGTCTGATCCACGTCAGGATACTCCCCGTTAACGACAAAAACCTTCCACTCATAAATCCGTCTGACAAGCCTGTGTCCGATATGACCATTTGACAGCGCTTTCAGACTCTGATACAAAAGCCCAAGCATCATGATTTCGTCATTATACTCTTTTGTATAATAATCCGCAAGCTCAAGGAAGTAAAAGCCGTACGATACAGCTGTCAGATCACCGCGAAGCTCCGAAAAATAATTCGATATATCCGCCTGAATAATACTGTTGGAGGTACGCCCCTCCGTAATCATAAACTCCCCGAATGAAAAAGGCATTGTGGCCGCGAGGAGCGGACTGTTCTGCCGTCTGGAGCCTCTCGCGAAAGCAGACAGCTTCCCGTGTTCCTTTGTCAGGAGCACGACCCGCTTGTCATATTCACCGATCGGGCTGTCACTCAGTACAATGCCCGTTACCGTTTCCTTATCCACTCTGATCCACCTGCATCGTTATTCCATACAGCTATTCATCGCCAATATTCTTTCTGTCATATCCGAAATTCCGTATCATCGAATCACTGTCACGCCAGTTGCGCCGTACCTTGACCCACAGCTTCAGATTGACATGGCACCCGATAAGCTCCTCAATCTCGATTCGCGCGGCACTCCCGATCTTCTTCAGCATGCTGCCGCTTTTTCCGATAATAATTCCCTTATGGGAATCCCGCTCACAGACAATCACCGCGTCGATATCCACGATCGTCTCATGCGGCCGCGTATGCTCTTCCATTTTTTCAACGGTAACAGCAATACCGTGCGGAACCTCATCCTGAAGACACCGGAGCGTCTTTTCCCGGATCAGCTCGGCCACAATCACACGTTCCGGCTGATCGGTTATCGTATCCGCGTCAAAGAAATTCGGACCGTAAGGGAGATACTGATAAATCAGCTTCTTAAGGACATCGGTATTAAAGCCGGTCCGCGCCGATACCGGTACGATCTCGTCGAACTCCCTCAGCCTGCGGTACGCATCGATTACGGCAAAAATATCGTCGTGCGCAACTGTATCCGTCTTATTGATTACCAGAATAACCGGCGTTTTCACGTTCTGAAGGCGCTCGGCAATCATTCTGTCGCCAGCCCCGATAAAAACAGACGGCTCTACAAGCCACAGGATCACATCCGCATCACCGAGACTGCTCCTTGCCGCTTCTTCCATATATTGTCCCAGCTTATTCTTCGGCTGGTTCATTCCCGGCGTATCCAGAAATACAATCTGTCCTTCCGCGCCTGTATAGACGGTGCGGATTCTTGTACGCGTTGTCTGAGGCTTTTCAGAGGTAAT
>Ga0163159_1003584_pt1 | contig 11631 bp, 10 predicted proteins | sample BioMet9_FD_108702 | JGI IMG/M metagenome (GOLD analysis project Ga0163159, IMG submission 108702) | Microbial communities from bioreactor (seeded with sewage sludge) at Lawrence Berkeley National Lab, California, USA - Biofuel... | ecosystem: Engineered > Bioreactor > Anaerobic > Unclassified ... | reverse complement strand
TAAAACCGCCGCCCGCATCGCTTATAAAAAGGGATGTCTGGATGCCGGCCCCACGTTGCTGGAACCGATTATGCATGTGGAGGTTTTCGTGCCGGACGAATACATGGGCGATATTATGGGCGATATGAACAAGCGCCGTGGTCGCATTATGGGCATGAATCAGGCAGACGGCCTTCAAAAGCTGGAAGCGGAAGCGCCGCTGGCGGAGATGTTCAAATACGCGACCGATCTTCGTTCCATGACTCAGGCGCGCGGTTCGTTCATTATGAAGTTTGAACGGTACGAGGAAGTGCCTGCCGCTGTGGCGCAAAAGATTATCGAAAGCGCCAAGCACGAGGAAGAAGAAGAGGAGTAAGCTCCAAACATACTGTCTTACGTTTACCCCCTTTCCACAATTGGGAAGGGGGTTCTTTAATCAAAAACTGCGCTTGACAGAAAAGGCATCCCTCCGCTACACTGTTGGCAATGGAAGATAAGGGAAGCGATTACATGATTACAACCGTATGCATGAATCCCTCTTTTGATAAAACAGCGTCGGTAGAAAGCCTGAAAACCGGCGAAGTGAACCGGCTCTCCGACGTGCGATGCGACGTGGGCGGAAAAGGCCTGAACGTGGCGATTGTGCTGAAACGGCTGGGCGTTACGGTAAACTGTGTCGGTTGCGTAGGGGAAAAAAATGAACGCGAGTTTTTGGAGATGGTTCAGCAACAGGGAATCCTGTTCCAAACGCTCCGCCTGCCGGGCAGTATTCGAACGAATCTGAAAATTCTGGATCGCCATAACCGGCAGGTAACTGAGTTTAACGAAGCAGGATTGGAAATGAACCGGGCCGAACAGACACAATTTTTCCAGCTGCTGCAGGAACACGCGAATGGGAGCGAGTATGTGGTTTTCAGCGGCAGGTTACCTATCGGATGTGAACCCGATACTTACAGGGAAGGGATGCGGGCATTGCCGGGTAAACGATGCGTGCTGGACGCGACTGGCGAAGCCTTGCGGGCGGGTCTCGCCGAAGCGCCTTACCTGATTAAACCAAACCTGCCGGAAGCGGAAGCGTTGCTGAAAAGAGAACTGAAAACCCTGCGGTCAATTCGTGACGCGGCGCTGGAACTGGTTGGGCAGGGCGCGCAGCATGTGATCATTTCCATGGGAAAATTCGGCGCGGTTTACTCGGACGGACACAGGTCATTGTTTGCGCCGGCGGTTGCCGTGGAAGCCTGTTCAACCGTCGGGGCGGGAGATGCGCTGGTCGGCGGTGTACTGTTTGGCCTCTCTCGTGGAGAGTCGATGGAGGAAGCGCTGCGTCGCGGCGTAGCAGCAGGCTGTGCCAGCGTTATGACGGACGGAACGCAATTACTGACGGTAAAGGATTTTGAAACAATATTACCGAAAGTGACCTTACAGGAGCTATGAAAAACGAGTGGATCCGACAGTTTATTCGGCTTGCCAGCCGGGAAGAACCAATGTTCGCAAACTCGGATATTTCATTGGTCCCTCGTGAGTACTATGGCTTTAACCGGCGGATTGGATGCGAACATACCCTGACGTTTGATATTGTGGAAAGCCATAGTGAACAGGTCGCAGGAGAAATATCCATCAGGCTGGGGGACAGTCCGGAGCAATTTTACTTGGGCCATGTTGGTTACCATGTGGACCCCCCATTTCGCGGGCATCATTATGCGGCGCAGGCTTGCCGGCTTTGTATGCCATTGTTAAGATGCCTTGGGATGCGTTCTGCTGTGATCACAACCGATCCTACGAACCTGCCCAGCATTAAAACGTGCGAAATCCTGTGCTGCGAGCTGGAAAGTACGGTGACAGTTCCCCGTAAGATCACGGACAAGCTGGAAATCAGCACGGTTAAGAGACGCTATTTATGGCGATTGGATACGGTTACAACAGGGAATGACGAGCATTTATGATAACTGTTTTTGTATCTCAGCCACTCGAAAAGCGGTTATTTCCGAGATAAGTGTATAGGGGAGCGGTTTGGCATAGGGAAATTGAATCGCGCCTCTGGACACGTGATATTCCGTTAATTCATCCCGGAATGTATCGATTCCGCTTGGGGTGGGATAAAACCCCAAATGACTCTTGGCCGCTGCAAAATGAACCAGATTTTTATGCAGAAAAAACGTGGGGATGCCATAGGCGATTTTTTCGGACGCGGTTGGCGCAGCATTTCGTACAGCGGTGCGAACATTCGTAAGTATGGAACGGATCGGCTCGGAATATTGTGCGATATACTGGTCAATCGTTTGAATGCTTTTCATATGCGCACCTCCTGTTGAATAAAATGAGTTCGTTATCAGAATACAACGAAAAATGCCGAATGAAACAAGGCTGATCTGTTTGCCAGGCAGGAGGCGGGAAGATACGGCCTTTTCTTTTTGCCTGTAATGGGGTAAAATACCTTTGTATTTCGGAAAGGCGGTGACGTTTTGCAGGCGACCCTGAACGGATGCCCGATTTTTTACGAGGTACGAAAGCGTGACGAAGCCAACGCGCCCTGTGTGCTGCTTCTGCATGGATGGGGTTGCGACCATACTGTTTTTTCCGCCCTGGAAACATCGCTGACCGATCGCTATACAGTAATTACGGTGGATTTTCCCGGACATGGGCAGAGCGGAGAACCCGCCGCTCCTTGGGGTGTATCGGAGTACATGGAGCAGGTGTGTGAATTATTAAAACAAATCGGCGTGAAAGAAACGAACGTCATCGCGCATTCTTTCGGCGGACGCGTTGCCCTGATGCTTGCCGCAAAACATCCGGAAACGGTACACAAAATGGTGCTGACCGGCGCGGCAGGGATTAAAAAGCCGGAAACGGAGGAAGGGCGTAAGCGTTCAGATCGATATAAACATTACAACGCTTTTCTGAACCGGATGAAACGCTCGCCCGTTCTGGGAGATATGGCCGAAAAGCTGCAGAATACTCTGCGCAACCGCTATGGGTCGCCAGATTACGTGAAGCTGAACGAGAACATGCGAAAAACCTTCGTTCGGATTGTGTCGGAGGATCTGCGTCCGCTTTTACCACAGGTTCAGGCCCCGACACTGCTTATCTGGGGCGATGCTGACACGGAAACGCCGTTGTGGATGGGACAAACAATGGAAAAAGAAATCCCGGACGCAGGGCTGGTTATTTTTGAAGGCGGTACGCATTTTGCTTTTCTGGAGCAGGGGCCGCGATTTGCGCTGATTGCGAAACATTTCTTCGGGGAGGAATAAGCCTGATGATGGTCGATGGATTCCGATGGCTGTTGCCGCTTCTTCCGGTAGGCGCTTCGCTTTTTGCCGTGAAGGGACTGTACCATAATTTTCAGCTGGAAAGTTATCAGTTCCCCGGCTATTTTCGTTCGTTACGCCGGAACCGGATGCGCGCATGGCTGCCGGGCCTGACGGTAACCGTGATTTGTGTGGCGCTGTATTACCTGTACGATCTGGAAGCAAGCTCGGTTATGCCCGACTGGCTGAAAGCAGGCATCTCGATCCTGTTGCTTGCAGCGGCTTGCGCAGCAGGCTGGGGCATCGGCCGGACTTTGAACGAAAAGAAGGCTAAAAAGAAGTTTGTATGGACCGGACGGATGAAACGTCTGTTTACCGCTTCGGTGCTGGTAACGGCTGCCGTTTCATTTGGACTGGCCCAAAGCCCGCTGGCGGTGTTGCCCGCGCTATGGCCGCTGATTCTGCCGCTGACAGTCGCATTATCCGGCTTGCTGGTATGGCCGGTTGAAAAACTGATCAGCGAACTGTATTTTCGGGACGCACGCCGCAAATTGCTGGAGAATCCCAACCTGATCCGGATTGGAATTACCGGAAGCTATGGGAAAACGACCGTGAAGAACGTCATCGGCACGATCCTCTCGGAAAAATATCCCACGCTGATCACCCCGGCAAGCTTCAATACTCCTATGGGCGTAACACGGGCTATCCGGGAAGGACTTACGACGTCCCATCAGGTGTTTGTTGCGGAAATGGGAGCCCGTCATGTGGGCGATATCCGTGAGCTTTGCCGTCTGGTGCACCCGACGATCGGTGTGCTGACCTCTGTAGGTCCGCAGCATCTGGAAACATTTAAAACGATTGAGCGTGTGACCAAAACGAAATACGAGCTGATTGACGCTCTGCCGGGAAACGGACACGCATTTTTCTGTGATGATCAGGCGATATGTAAAACCCTGTACGACCGTACGGAGAAGCCGAAGACGCTAGTTGGGTTAGCCGCCGGGCGGCACGACGTTTGGTGTGAGGACGTTGGGGTTTCCCCCCAGGGATGCACATTTACGCTCCATGTTACGGGCAAAGGCAGTATTGCATGCCACACCCGCCTGCTTGGACAGCATAATATACAGAACATTCTGTTGGGCGCGGCGGTTGGCGACTACTTGGGGCTGACGTTGAAGCAGATTGCCAACGGGATTGCCAAGTTGAACCCGATCCCGTGCCGGTTGGAACTGATCCCTTCAGCATCTGCCTTCACAGTGATCAACGATGCGTTCAACGCAAACCCGGTCGGAACGAAAGCCGCTCTTCAAGTGCTTTCCCAATTTCCGGGGCGTCGGATTATTATAACCCCTGGTATGGTGGAACTCGGCGCACACGAAGCCGAATATAACCGGGAATTTGGTCGGGATATCGCACAGGCTGCGGATATCGCGATTATCGTGGGAAAGAAGCGCGTGCAACCGATTCTGGACGGGCTTGCGGACGCGGGCTTTCCTGCAGAGAACCTGTACCGGGTAGACACGCTGGACGCTTCAACGGCTCTTCTGCGCACGCTGGCATGCAAAGAAGATGTTGTTCTTTATGAGAACGATTTACCCGACCAGTATCAAGAGGCATAACGGAGGCAATGAATTGATGAGCAAAATGCAACTGGGCGTCATTTTCGGCAGCAGGAGCAGCGAACACGAGGTGTCCGTGATCAGCGCCGTACAGCTGATGAAAGCTGTGAACCGCGACAAATATGACGTGATTCCGATTTATATCAGCATGAAGGGCGTCTGGTTTTCCGGTGAACCACTGCTGGATATTCACACCTATACCAACTTCAACGAGAATTGCAAGGGAATTTACCGCGTGCAGCTGGACGTGACCGCCGGTTCCGGCGCGCTGACAACCATGGAACCCGCAAAGGGGCTTTTCGGTCACGAACAGGTGCGGCTGGTTGCGCGTCTGGACTGTATTATTCCCGTGCTGCATGGTATGCACGGAGAGGACGGAACGTTACAGGGGATGCTGGAATTGTGCAACATACCGTACGCCAGTTCCGGTGTGGCTCCATCCGCCGTGGGGATGGACAAAGTTTATATGAAACAGTATTTTCAGGGCGGGGGCTTCCCGGTGCTTCCCGGCTGCCATGCGTTGCGCGAAACCTGGCAGCGCGACCCGGAAGCTGTGCTTACTTCCATCGAAACGAAGCTGCCGTATCCCGTGTTTGTGAAACCCGCGATGCTTGGGTCCTCTATCGGCGTCAGCAAAGCAAAAGACCGCGCCGCGCTTACGGACGCGTTGGAACTTGCTTTCACATTTGATCGTAAAGTGCTTGTGGAAAAAGGATTGGATAATCCGCTGGAACTGAACTGTTCGGTGCTGGGGTACGGCGAAGAAGCGCGCGCCTCGGAGATAGAGATGCCGGTGACCGGCGGCGATTTATTGAGCTTTATGGATAAGTATATACAGGGTGCTTCTTCCACAAAAGGGATGGCATCGCTGAAACGGGTTCTGCCAGCGCCGATCGAACCGGAACTGCGCGACCGGATCCGCACTCTTTCTGTCGATATTTTTAAGAACATGGATTGCAAGGGTGTCGTGCGAATTGATTATATGTACGATACGAAAGCGAACGAACTTTTTATCACTGAAATCAACACAATTCCGGGATCGCTTGCTTTTTACCTTTGGGAGCCCTGCGGTCTGCCTTATGCGCAACTGATTGACGAGATGGTAGAATGCGCCCTTCGCGCGCATCGTGAGAAAAACGACAGCAATTTTGCTTTTTCCTCCGACATCCTTAAAAATCTTGCGTTGGGTGGCAAAGCCGGCGCGAAGACCGGCACGAAAGTCCGCTGAACCGCGGAAATGAGGGAGAAACGATATTGAAGCTGATGGACATCAAACAGCCGGATGATATCCGGCAATTGAGTTATGCCGAGTGCGATGCGCTGGCGGAAGAAATACGAGATACCATTATCCGAACCGTATCTTGCAATGGAGGGCAAATAGCATCCAATCTGGGCGCGGTCGAGATAACAATGGCGCTGCATCGCGTATTCCACACGCCGGAAGACAAGTTTGTCTTCGATGTCGGGCACCAGTCCTATACGCATAAGCTGCTGACGGGGCGGGCAGACCGGTTTTCCACGCTGCGTCAGTACGGCGGACTGTCCGGCTTTCCCAAATGCAGTGAAAGTGAACATGACTGTTTCGAGACCGGGCATGCCAGCACCGCAATTTCCGCGGCGCTTGGGCTGGCCCGCGCCCGTGACCTCACGGGAGACGATCATCATGTTGTCGCGATCGTCGGGGACGGCGCGCTGACGGGCGGGATGTGCTACGAGGCCCTGAACGACTGTGGCAACAGCAAAACGCGGCTCATTATCGTATTAAACGATAATCAGATGTCCATCGCGAAAAATGTGGGCGCGCTTAACAACCATTTTGCGCAGTTACGCGCCAGCGCGAGCTGGAACATAACAAAAAAGCGTGTAAAGTATCACCTGCGCCAGATCCCGGTGATCGGGGTTCCGCTGGAGAAGTTGATTCATTCACTGAAAAAATCCTTGAAAGCATTGCTGCTGGACGAAGGGTTCTTTACCTCGCTGGGATTTAAATACCTGGGTCCGATAGACGGCCATGATATCCGCGCGATGGAAAAGATATTCAAACGCGCCTGTGAACTGGACGAGCCGGTGATCATCCATTGCTGCACGAAAAAGGGAAACGGATACCGCAAGGCGGAGAAATGTCCGGAACGCTTCCACGGAACACCTCCATTTTTCATTGAGAGCGGAGAAATCCAAAAACACGGGCCGAGGCTTTACGGCCAGGTTTCGGCGGACGAACTGGTAGCCATGGCAAAGAAAGACTCACGCATTCTGGCTGTAACGGCCGCCATGCCTTCCGGTACGGCTGCGGATCGTTTTAAAGCAAAGTATCCGGATCGCTTTTTTGATGTGGGAATCGCGGAAGAACACGCCGTTACAATGTGCGCTGGCTTGGCCAGAGGCGGGATGCGGCCGTTTTTCTTTGTATATTCAACGTTCCTCCAACGTGGTTATGATCAGGTACTGCACGACGTATGTATGCAGAACCTGCCGGTTGTATTTCTGCTGGATCGTGCCGGGCTGGGCAACGAGGATGGACAATCCCATCAGGGGCTGTTTGATATTGCTTTTTTGCGCCCTATCCCAAATATGACGATTTTTGCGCCTGCCGACTCCGGAGAACTGACCGAAATGATCCGTGCCGCTCTGGAACTGAATGCACCCTGTGCGATTCGCTATCCTAAAAACGCCGTAGCGCCGAATGCCTCATACCCAACGAGACCGTTTATGACAGGCCGCTGGCGGTCGCTACTGTCCGGCAAAGACGCAGCGGTGCTGGCGGTAGGCAGCATGATCAGTCCGGTGTTGAATGTGGTGCAGCGTTTGCGGGATGAGGGGCTGGAACTGGAAGTGGTGAACGCTTCCACGGTAAAGCCGCTGGATGGATTCTGCCTCTCCCGTCTGGCAGAATTGGGCAGGCCGGTTTTTACCGTGGAGGAACATGTGCTGGAAGGCGGCTTTGGCAGCTCAGTGCTTGAATATAATGCCTCTCACGGCGGAGTGCTCAGTATCCATCCCATCGGTGTAAAAAACCGGTTTATTCCGCAGGGAGACCATCGGAGTCTGCTGAAAGAAGTAGAGCTGGACGAGGCCGGGTTACGCCGGCAAATCCTGGATGTGCTGAAACCGGGGGAACTGCAGGATGAGCGATAAACAACGCGTGGATACGGCGCTGGTACAGCGTGGGCTTGTTTCAAGCCGCGAAAAGGCGCAGGCGCTGATTATGAGCGGTAACGTCTATATCCGGGAAGTGAAGGTGCAGAAGCCCTCCGAAACGGTAACGACGGAGGATGAACTGATCATCCGTGAGCCGGAGCACCCGTATGTTGGGCGTGGAGCATTGAAGCTGGAAAAAGCGATCCGCGTTTTTCACGTAGACCCGTCGGGGAGGACGGCGCTGGATATCGGCGCGGCGACCGGCGGCTTTTCAGACGTACTTTTACGCAACGGAGCAACGCATGTATTTGCCATAGATGTAGGGTATGGGCAGCTGGACTGGAAAATACGCAGCGATCCGCGTGTGACGGTAATGGAACGTACCAATGCCCGTTATCTTACGCAGGAACACTTGAACGGTTGCGTGCCCGACCTGACGGTGATGGATGTCTCGTTTATTTCGGTGCGGCTGATTCTGCCGGTGGCGGCAGGTCTGATGAATAATAAAGGCATATTCTGCATTCTGATTAAGCCGCAATTCGAAGCGGGACGGGAAAATGTCGGTAAAAAGGGTGTAGTACGAGACCCGGCTGTGCACGAGACGGTTATTCGGGAAATCCGGGATTTTGCACCTGCTTTCGGATACGGGATGACCCAACTGGATTTTTCACCGATCAAAGGACCGGAAGGCAATATTGAGTATCTGGCTCGTCTGGATCCGGCCAGCGAAAGCGTCGTCACAGACGAAAGAATCGCCGAAACGGTTGCACAGGCACATCTGACGTTAAAATGAATCGCATTGTATGATTATTCAAACTATGCTAAAATGAAAGCGGATAATGTGTTCGTATATGCAACGTGATCATGCCGCAGGGCGAAAGGAGCCGCTGAATTGCAAAACGTATACCTGATGATGCACCAGAAATTGTCCAACGGTGAAGCGATGGCGGAGCAAGTGGCGGCTGCGCTGAAGGAGCAGGGCCTGACCGTTCGCCGGGAGCCATGGCACGATCCGGCTGACGGTGATCCCGCCCTGGACGGTGTTGGGGATTTTCCACTGGAGTGCATCGTTTCCGTCGGCGGAGACGGCACATTGCTTCGGGCAGCGCAAACAGCCATCACGTATGATGTACCGCTTCTGGGCGTAAACGTGGGACATATTGGTTTTTTAGTAGAAAGTGAACTGGATGGCCTGCAGGATGCTTGCCGGAGATTAAAAGAGAACGATTTTTCTCTGGAAACGCGTATGATGCTGGATGTGATCCTGCAGGACGGCAGCATAGAAAAAGCTCTGAACGATGTGGTGATCAGCCGCGGAGGATATGCCAGATTGATCGCGCTTCGCGCCTCGGTAGGGCAGGAACTGATCGGCAGATACGTAGCTGACGGGCTGATAGTTTCCACTCCGACAGGCTCTACAGGGTATTCGCTTTCTGCGGGCGGGCCGATCATCTGCCCGGAAGTGGAATGTATGGTGCTTACGCCAATCTGTCCGCACTCGCTGCAGCACCGCCCTGTGGTAGCCAATGCTTCACAGACGGTGACGATCGCGCTGGACTGCGCACCGACACAGACAGCGCAGCTGGATGTGGACGGCCGGATGGTCGGCACGCTCACCGGGCGGGAACTGGTCACCATTCGCCGTTCCGAAACAGTCGTGAAACTGATCCGTTTCGGGTCGCACAGCTTTTTTCACCGCATACGTGCCAAACTCACCGAGTGGAGTTGCTGATAAGGGAGGGCTCGCGCATGAAATCAACCCGACAGAACGCGATTCTGGAGATTATTCGTGACCGCGATATTGACACTCAGGAAGAACTGGCAGACGAACTGCGAAGAAGAAACTTTTCTGTCACACAAGCTACCGTATCGCGGGATATACGCGAATTGCGGCTGATTAAAGTGCTTACCTCTTCCGGACAATATAAGTACGCGACGGCGGACAAGCCCGAAAACGGGCTGAGCGAGCGATTCCACCGAATTTTCAGCGAATCGGTGCTCGGAATGTCGCATTGCTATAATCAGATCATTATCCGTACCCTGAACGGCAGCGCGAATGCGGCCGCCGAAATGCTGGACAGCCTCCACTGGCCGGAAATCATGGGTACGCTTGCCGGTGACAACACGATCCTGATGATCGTGCGAAGCGTCGAGGAGGTCGACGTGGTACTGCACCGGATTGACGAAATGCTGCGATAAACCTTTGAACGCGAAGGACGGCTTGATGTTATGCTGGTATCCATGACGGTGCGCAATGTCGCGCTGATTGAACATCTGGATTTACAGTTTCACCGGGGTCTGCACGTGATGACCGGCGAGACCGGCGCGGGCAAATCCATCGTTGTGGATTCGATCAATCTAATACTTGGAGAACGGGCTGACCGTGGCCTGATCCGCACCGGATGCGAGAAGGCTACGGTGGAGGCTGTTTTTGATATATCCGATTCTCCGCGAGTACGTGAGCTGCTTCAGGAACAAGCGCTGGAAACCGACGGTAATCTGATGCCTGTGCTGCGCGAGATCAGCACCGGAGATCGGAACCTGTGCCGGGTGTGCGGCGTGATCGTACCGCTTGCGCTGTTAAAACAGATTTCCGGCTATCTGGTGGATATTCACGGCCAGCACGAACACCAGAGCCTGCTGGACGAAAGGAATCATCTTGGGTTTTTAGATGCGTTCGGAGATACCGAACATCAAAAATTGATAACAGATGTGGAAGAAAAGTACAGGCTGTGGCGCGAAGCCAGTGCCGCGTTCAGCGCGTTGCGTAAAGAAAACGCAAAAAGGGAAGAGCGGATAGCCGCCATTTCCTCCCATCTGAAGGAGTTGGATGCAGCACAGCTTGCGATCGGCGAAGAGGCAATGCTGACACAGCAGCGCGCGAGGATGGCTGATTCGGAGAAGATTGCGACGGCGTTAAACGGAGCATACGATAACCTGACTGCCGCCGAAGGCGAACGCCTTGGCGTTGTGGCGCTGCTGAAAGAAGCGGCGGAGGAAATGAAACGGATCGAAGAATATGATCCACGCTTCGCGGCACTGGCGGAACGGATGACTTCCGCGTTTTATGAGGCGGAAGAAATGGGTATCGAACTGCGCGATCTCAGCGAAAACGAGAGCTTCGATCCGGAAAAAAACGATCGTATACTGGCGCGGCTGGATATCTACCGAAAAATGGAAAAACGTTACGGTATGGAAGCGGACGAGCTGGTGGATTATGCGGAAAAACTGAAGGATGAAATGAAGTCCTTTACCGCGATGGATGACCGCCTGCGCACCGCGGAAACAGCCTATAAAGCACGACTGGCGGAATACAGAACGGCATCCAAGCGGCTGACCGATTCGCGAACGGCGGTTGCGACACGGTTTGAGGCGGAGATGGAAAGCCAGCTGTCCCAACTGGGCATGGGCAGCACCCGATTTGCCTGCGTGTTTGAGCAACCCGCACCGGAACAAAAGCGCGTGCCTTCGCCAACAGGGGATGACAGCGTTACGTTCCATATCGCGCCCAACGTAGGCGAACCGCTGAAGCCTCTGGCTAAAACAGCATCAGGAGGCGAACTGTCACGGATTATGCTTGCGATGAAGGCTGCGGCGGCAGACCGCGCACAAATCCCGACGATGATTTTCGACGAGATCGACACGGG
>Ga0163159_1003583_pt1 | contig 11633 bp, 9 predicted proteins | sample BioMet9_FD_108702 | JGI IMG/M metagenome (GOLD analysis project Ga0163159, IMG submission 108702) | Microbial communities from bioreactor (seeded with sewage sludge) at Lawrence Berkeley National Lab, California, USA - Biofuel... | ecosystem: Engineered > Bioreactor > Anaerobic > Unclassified ... | reverse complement strand
GAGCAGGGGAAACAGCCACGGCCGCAGCGGCCGGCCGCTGCCTGGCGGAAAGGCCAGGGCCAGGACGGCGGCGAGGAAGGGCAGCAGAATCAGGGGGGCGGCCATGCGGTCAGTCCTTGAGCGACGCCAGCCGCCGCGTGTCCAGGGAGGAGAAGGCCCTGTTGATGTGGTTCACGATGATGCAGGTGACGAAGATGCCCACGAGGAGGTCCAGAAGCACGCCGAGTTCGACGATGAACGGCATGGCCTCCACCAGGAGCATGCCGAAGATGAAGATGCCGTTCTCCAGCACCAGATAGCCGACGATCTGGTTGAGGGCTGTGTAGCGCGTGGTCAGCAGGATGAAGCCCGCCAGCACCGTGGCCATGGCCGCCGGCATGAGCAGCAGGTCCTGGTGCTGCGGGGCCAGGGGCAGGCTGCCGGCGAAGAGCAGCGCCAGGAGGATGGCCGCTGCCCCGAGGGCTGCGGAGGCCAGGCGGCTGATGATCGGCTCCACCTCGCGGCGGATCTCGGCCTCGCGCAGGGCCCGCAGCATGATGCCGGGAATGAGCAGGCCCTTGATGCCGATGGTGGCCGCCACGATGAACGCCGTGGTGACGCTCTGCGGCCGGGCCATGAGCAGCGGAATCAGGCCGAGCACGGCCCCTTGCGCGCCCACGATGCGGATCACCGCCGGAATGCGGCTGGCCCCCAGGGCGAAGAGATTCATCACCAGAACGACGACGAGAATGGCGTTGAGCAGGCTTGTCATACGATCACCGGACCAGCAGGAGGAAGCCGAAGCCGCAGGACACCAGCGACGCCAGCAGCAGATAGGGCACGTGCGGCATGGGCAGGCGGGCGCGCACCGACTCCACCACGCCCACGCCCACGGCCAGGGCCAGCATCTCGGCCACGAACAGGCCCCAGTCGAGCCCGGGCGAGCCGGTCTGGAACGGCGCGGCCAGGTGCAGGAACAGCGCGCCCAGGATGAACAGCTTGAGCGCCGCGGAGTAGAGGACGGCCCCGAAGAGCGGCCCGCTGTGGTCGAGGACCATGACCTCGTGGATCATCGTCAGCTCCAGGTGCGTGGTCGGGTCGTCCACCGGGATGCGGCAGTTTTCGGCCAGGAGCACCACGAACACGCCCAGGGCCACCAGCACCAGCGGCGCGGCGACCACGGCGGAGAGGTTCGCCGCCGGGGCGTGCAGCATGTCGTTCAGGCTCAGGGAGCCGGAGATGCGCGTCAGGACCAGGAGGGCGAAGAACAGCGCCGGCTCGGTGAGGCAGGCGAAGGTGACCTCGCGAGCGGCCCCCATGCCCTCGAAGGACGAGCCTGTGTCCAGCGCGGCGGCGGTGGTGAAGAACCGGGCCAGGCCGAGCAGATAGGCGAAGAGGATCAGATCGCCGCTGAAGCGCAGCGGCGCGGCGAAGGCCCCCAGGGGCATGAGCAGCCCGGCCAGCAGCAGCGCCGCCAGCGTGACCACCGGCCCCAGGGGGAAGATCCAGGTGGTGGTGCGGCTCAGGACCATGTCCTTGCGCAGGAGCTTGATGATGTCGTGGTAGGGTTGCAGCACGGGAGCGCCGACGCGTCCGCCCACCCAGGCCTTGGTCTTGTTGATTACGCCGAGCAGGAGCGGCGGCATGAACAGCAGCAAGGCGATGCTGAGAACCAGATCAAACATGAACGTTTCCACCCGTGTGCGTCTATTGATTTCGACAGGTTAGAACCGAATTTGGCTTCTTTGCCGAATGCAAACGCACGCGTGCTCCGCTATGGTAGACTCGGAACGGCCGAGGCGCAATGAAAAAAATATTTGGATCTTGTCCGGGTCGGCCGGTCCGCCGAGCAGGTCTCAAGAAATTTTCTAGGATTTTTTTCGCGCGCCGGGAGCGGACATATTCTTCCGGGATTCCGCCGTCTTGCACCTCCGGGTGAGCGCTTCTGAAGATGCAATCGTCAATGAGAACAGGCGGATATATGGACGATCCGAATTTGACTTCGCCGCCGACCGGTCGCATAAACGCACCTGTGCTGGTGTCCGGTCCTGACCGGATGAAAAGGGAATCCGGCGAGAATCCGGAACTGCCCCGCAGCGGTGAACGGGAACGAGTCCCCCCAAAATCGACACTGGCCCGTGCCGGGAAGTCGGGGAACGAGGAAGGCGGCGCAAGCGGCCGCTGCGCCCGTGAGTCCGAAGACCTGCCAGCCACCGCCCGCGTAGCCGGGCGGCGTGACGCATGCGCCTCGCGGGAGGGCAGAGCGGCGGTTTTGGAAGGCGTTTCGCCTCCGGCTGCCGGTTTCGGCCTCCCCGCCATCGAAACCTGAATTCCGTCGGAGAACGCCTATGACCCAGACCGCCGAAAGCCTTGCAGAGCCAGCCCCCGCCCCATCCGCCCCCCTCCTCGTTCCCTTTCGGCCCATCGCCCCGCCGATCCCGGTGCGCAAGCGCAGCGGCGAAGTCATCGCCTTCGACGCCGGCAAGATCCGCTCGGCCATCCGCCGCGCCGGCGCGGCCACGGGCGAGTTCGACGAGGACGAGGCCAGGCTGCTCACGGCCCAGGTGGTCAAGGTGCTCTCCCACCGTTTCTCCGGCCGCGTCCCGGACATCGAACACATCCAGGACACGGTGGAGCAGGCCCTCATCTCTGCCAACCATTTCAGGACCATGCGCGCCTACAGCGTGTACCGCGAGCAGCGCGCCCGCCTGCGCCAGGACAAGCGCACCGTGGTCGACGTGGCCGCCAGCATCAACGAGTACCTGGACCGCCACGACTGGCGCGTGAACGCCAACGCCAACCAGGGCTATTCCCTGGGCGGGCTGATCCTGAACGTCTCCGGCAAGGTCACGGCCAACTACTGGCTCAACCACGTCTACCCGCCGGAGGTCGGCCGCGCCCATCGCGAGGGCGACCTGCACATCCACGACCTGGACATGCTCTCCGGCTACTGCGCGGGCTGGTCCCTGCGCACGCTCTTGTCCGAGGGCCTGAACGGCGTGCCCGGCAAGATTGAGGCCACGGCACCGCGGCACCTCTCCAGCGCCGTGGGCCAGATCGTCAACTTCCTGGGCACGCTCCAGAACGAGTGGGCCGGGGCCCAGGCCTTCAGCTCCTTCGACACCTACATGGCGCCCTTCCTGCGCAAGGACAATCTCGCCTACGACGAGGTGCGCCAGTGCATCCAGGAGCTGATCTACAACCTCAACGTGCCCTCGCGCTGGGGCACGCAGACGCCCTTCACCAACCTGACCTTCGACTGGACCTGCCCGGACGACCTCAAGACCCAGCACCCGGTCATCGGCGGGGAGGAGATGCCCTTCGCCTACGGCGACCTCCAGGTCGAGATGGACATGATCAACCGGGCCTACATCGAGGTCATGACCGCCGGCGACGCCAAGGGCCGCGTGTTCACCTTCCCCATCCCGACCTACAACATCACCAAGGACTTCCCTTGGGACGGGCCCAACGTCGACCTGCTCTTCGAGATGACCGCCAAGTACGGCCTGCCGTACTTCCAGAACTTCGTGAATTCGGACCTCACGCCGAACATGGTCCGCTCCATGTGCTGCCGCCTCCAGCTGGACCTGCGCGAGCTGCTCAAGCGCGGCAACGGGCTCTTCGGCAGCGCGGAGCAGACCGGATCGCTGGGCGTGGTCACCATCAACTGCGCGCGCCTGGGCTACCTCTCCCGCGGCAGCGAGCGCGATCTCCTCGTCCGGCTGGACGCCCTGCTGGAGATTGCGCGCACCAGCCTGGAGATCAAGCGCAAGGAGATCCAGGCCCGCCTGGACGCCGGGCTCTTCCCCTACACCAAGCGCTACCTGGGCTCCCTGCGCAATCACTTCTCGACCATCGGCGTCAACGGCGTCAACGAGATGATCCGCAACTTCACGGCCGACGCCGAGAACATCACCACGGACGCCGGCTACGCCCTGGCCGTGCGCTTCCTGGACCACGTACGCGCGCGCATCACCCGCTTCCAGGAGGAGACCGGCCACCTGTTCAACCTGGAGGCCACCCCGGCCGAGGGCACCACCTACCGCTTCGCCAAGGAGGACCGCCGGCGCTTTCCGGACATCCTCCAGGCCGGCACCCCGGAGCAGCCGTACTACACCAACTCCAGCCAGCTGCCCGTGGGCTTCACCGACGACCCCTTCGAGGCCCTGGCCCGGCAGGAGGAGCTCCAGCGCAAGTACACCGGCGGCACGGTGCTCCACCTGTACATGGGCGAGCGCGTCTCCAGCGCCAAGGCCTGCCAGGCCCTGGTGCGCAAGGCCCTTTCGCGCTTCGCCCTGCCGTACATCACCGTCACCCCGACCTTCTCGGTCTGCCCCTCGCACGGCTATCTGGCGGGCGAGCACGCGACCTGTCCGACCTGCGCGGACGACGGCTGCGAGCAGGCCTGCGAGATCTGGACGCGCGTCATGGGCTACTACCGCCCGCGTTCGGCCTTCAACATCGGCAAGAAGGGCGAGTACGACGAGCGCGTCTGCTTCCACGAGCCCGCGGCCGCGGAACTGGCGTGAGCTTGGCCGCAGGGGCGGGTGAGGGGCCGGCCGTCGGCGGCCTCACCCCCCTGAGCACGGCCGACTGGCCGGACATGCTCGCCGCCGTGGTCTTCTGCCAGGGCTGCGCCTGGGCCTGCCCTTATTGCCATAACCCCTCGCTGCGGACCTTCGGCCCGGGCGAGAGAACTTGGCGGGAGACGCTGGACTGGTTGGCGACCCGCCGGGGCCTTCTGGACGCCGTGGTCTTCTCCGGCGGCGAGCCGCTGCTCCAGCCGGGGCTCGCCGCGGCCATGCGCCAAGTGCGCGGTCTGGGCTTCCGGGTCGGCCTGCACACCAGCGGCATGGACCCGGCGGCCCTGACCCGCGCGCTGCCGCTGACGGACTGGGCGGGGCTGGATCTGAAGGCCCCGCGTGCGGCCTATGCGCGCATCAGCGGCCGGCCGGACGCCGCGGCTGCGGCCTGGCGCAGCCTGGAGCTGCTGCGGGAGTCCGGCGTGGCCTTCGAGCTGCGCACAACGTGGCACCCGGCGCTGTTGACCGCGGACGACCTGCTGGCCCTGGCGGCGGAGATCGCCGCCGTCCGGCCCGCGACCTGGGCGCTCCAGGCCTTTCAGCCCGCGGGCTGCGCCGATGCCGGCCTGGCCGGGTCCGGCCGGCAGCACGTGCCCGAGGCCCTGGCCGCACGCCTGCGCGAGGCGCTGGGGCCGGAAACGGCGCTGCTTCTGCGCGGCTGACCCGCGCGACGCACGGGCTTTTGCGCCGACCGTCGCCGTTCAGCTCGCCGCGCTCCGCCGGGAAAGGAGCGTGAAGGTCGCGGAGGACCCGGCCACGGCGAAGATGAGCGGGTAGAAGAAGTCGTGCGGGAAGTGCGTGAACTCGAAGGCCAGGGCGATGGCCGTCAGCGGCATGTTCATTGAGGCGGCGAGGAAGGCGCCGGCTCCGATGATCGTGATGTCCGCGGGGTTGAGCGCCGGAAACGCCAGATTCCAAACGCTCGCCGTGGCGGTCGCCAGCAGCGCGCCAAGCGTCATCCCGGGGGTGAGCAGGCCGCCCTCTGCGCCGACGCGCAGGCTCGCCGTGATGCAGACGAACTTCAGCAGAAGGAACGTCACGGCCAGTTCGGGCGTAAGCGCGTCGAACAGGCAGAGCTGAAGCGGGCCCTTGCCGTTGCCCAGCAGTTGGGGAAACGGAATCGCCAGCGCGCCGAGCGCGAGGAATTGCGCCAGGCAGAGCGGCAGCAGCCGCCAGTCGCGCGGCGCGTCCCTCCTGGCCCGGGCCGTGCTTTTGGTGAAGAGGAACGCCGCGCAGCCGAAAAGCGGACCGGCCGCGATCGACCAGACGAAGATCGGCCACGTGACGGTTTGCAGCGGGAACACATACTGCGTGGCGTTTCCGAGCCCCAGCCAGGCGACGCTCGCCGCGATGCACGAGGCGGCCAGCGCCGGAAGCAGCGCCGGAAGCGCAAAGGTTCCCAGCAACACCTCCAGCGTGAACAGCGTGCCGCCGAGGGGCACGTTGTATACGGCGGCCAAGCCGGCCCCGGCGGCGGCGGCGACGATGATTTTGGTTTCGTCGTTCGTCAGCCCGGCGTACTGCGCGATTTTCCGGGAGAAGGCGGCGGCGATCTCCCGCGGCGCGACCTCCCGGCCCAGGGGCGAGCCGAGGGCCACGGTGATGATCTGCAAAAGCGCATGGCAGGTCGTCGCGAAGACCGGCATCTTGTGATCCTCCGACCGCACCGCGCTCTTGATGGAGACGAGCGGCCGGCAGAAGCTGCGCACGAGCCACCAGCCGACGCCGGCGACGACTCCGCAGACGCCGAGGACCACGACCCTGCGGGCGGGGCTCGCCGCGCTGACGCCCTGCAGGAAGCTCTTCGCGCCATGCAGTTGGAGAACGTCGTAGCCGAAGGCGACATGCTGTATGGCGTGCAGCAGCACCGCCAGGCACATCCCGCCGAGGCCGGAGGCGACGCCTGTCGCCAGGGTGACCAGGGCGAGCCTGGCGACGGAGGACTTGCGTTCCGGATCGTGTGCGCCTGCCTGAAACAACATCCTTGCTCGCCTCGCATGCCTTGAGGTTGCCCGCGCAGCCGTGGCCGCCATGGCGCGTCCGCATGAGCCGGCCGCTCCGTCCATGCGGCGGTGAGCCCTTTTCCCGACGGGGAAGGTACCGGTTCCGGGCTTGGTTTTCTATCGCTATAATGACAAAATATGCCTTGAATCAGACAAAGTGCCTTCCGGCTTCTCTGCGCGCTCGGCGTGAGGGCCAGCCGGCGTGGCGGTGTCAGTGTTGCCACCAATGCCTAAGCTGTGTATTGGTTACGAAAATACTAATTGCTTAGCCAACAAAGGAGACAGCGCCATGCGACGAATTGCCGTGCTGCTGCTCATTGCCTGCTTCATGCCAATGTTTATGGCCTCGGCACAGGCCGAGCGTCGTATAGCGCTGGTCATCGGTAATGGTGTGTACAAAGAAGGACCGCTCAAGAATCCTGTTAATGACGCCCGCGACATGGCAATAACGCTTAAAAGCCTTGGCTTTGAAGTAATCCTGCGAGAAAATGCTGCGCTGCGACAAATGGAAGACGCTCTGGATGAGTATTGGAAGGAGCTGCAAAAGGGTGGAGTAGGGCTCTTTTATTTTGCAGGACATGGGATGCAAGTTAATGGGGTTAACTACTTAATCCCTGTTGATGCTCGGATTGTTGTTGAACAAGATGTAAAAAGTATGGGATTTGATGTTAATAGATTGCTCGGTCGTCTTGATAATGCAAATAACGGTTTGAATATTGTGCTCTTTGATGCGTGTCGCAACAATCCGTTCGCTAGGTCTTGGCGCAGTATTGAAGCCGGCCTTGCTAAAATGGATGCACCAGCAGGAACATTGATTGGCTATGCAACAGCGCCAGACTCTGTCGCCGCTGATGGTTTAGGTCGTAATGGCACGTATACAAAACATCTGTTACGCGAGATGAAAGTCTCTGGAAAAACAATTGAAGCCGTACTAAAACAAGTTCGCATAGGTGTGTTAAAAGATACTGAAAGAAAACAAGTGCCATGGGAGTCTAGTAGCCTCACTGGTGATTTTTATTTTGCACCAATCATAACACCTGCTTCTGTCAATAATCGACATGAAAATGACATAAAACAAAAAAATACATCTAGCGACGATGAGATATCGCATAATTTTAATGAAGATAAATCAAATTCTGCATTAAGCGATGGAGATATACATGAGTTCGGTTCGCTAGATGATTGGTTTAGGCTCGGTAAGGCAGCTTATGACAAATACAACAACGATGATGCCCTAAAGTGGTTCAAGAAAGCTGCTTCTGGAGGTCATTCAGAAGCGCAGGTTTATCTCGGGCTATGGTATGCCTCTGGGCTTGATCCAGATCATGGTAAAGACGAAGCGGTAGAATTGTTTACCAATGCATATAAATCTGGAAGTCTTGTTGCTGCTTATAACTTGGGACTTATGTACTGTCAGGGGGCTGGAGTCCAGAAAGATATAGCAAAAGGTTTTGAGCTAATCAGGGGGGCTTCGGATGGTGGATATGCGAAGGCAAAATTTGCTTTGTATCGGATATTGAAGGGCGACAAGTACAACAGTAGCAAGCGTGAAATGTCGCAACTGCTGGTAAGTGCAGCAGATCAAGGATATCCAATAGCCCAATATGAGCTTGGCTTGCTGTATGCTAATGGTGATCAATTCAAGAGAGATTATTCTAAAGCATCCTACTGGTTTGAAAAAGCATCAAGGCTAGGTGTTGTTGACGCTTCAATTGATCTCGCATTGTTAAAATGTAATATTAATAACAATCCATCTAAAGCTGAACAGCGTAGTGCTTTTCAGATTATGCAAAGTATTGCCCTAAAAGGATCATCGAGAGCTACTTTTCTGCTCGGTCAGTTTTATGCTCAGGGTATTGGCGTTAGCCAGAATCTATCTGAAGCTACGAAGCTATGGAGAGATGCAGCAACGCTAGGTAATGCATATGCTGCATTTATGCTTGGACGTTCTTATATGTTTGGTGAAGGTGTTCCAACTGATAGAGACGAAGGATTAAGATTGTTGTTACTTGCTGCGGACGCTGGGTTGCCTGAGGCATATTTTTCTTTGGGCCTGCTGTCTAATAAAGACTTTAAATATACGAGTTCTGAATTGGCGTGGTTTATGCTTGCTGCGGAGCAAGGTGATGCTAAGGCAGAAGGTATAAGGGATAACATCATCAAGCGTATGTCACAATCGGAAATCCAGGAGGCAAGAAATTTTGCTGATCAACGTCGCGCTAGAAGTACATCAGCGAATTTGGTATTGGCTTACCCATAGCGCTTAGCAAGCTAACGCGACAATAATCGTATGAGTGTGCCTAAAGTTACATTTGCCGCATTGTAAGTGGTTTGTTCTGCATTCTTTATACGCTGCCGCTTTTGCTATATTGCGGTGGCTAATTCCGCCTCGCCGTGCTATTTGGGCAGGTATTTCATTAGCTCCACCGCCTGTCGCAGTAAAGATAATGCCAACGTTTCCGACTAGTTTCACTGTCATGAGAGATACATTCGTGGCTGTCTGGTCAAGGATTGGTTGAATAACTAGATGCAAACACACATCGTAAATGCAGTTCAATCTGTCCAGGAGAAATGAGATGCCGTTATTCACAAGCCGGCTAGGTATTGCTACGATAATCACTGCCGTCATCGTTCTAGCTATTTCGCTCTTTACGGCTCCAGGCGTTTACAACCACTATCGGATCGTCACCTCAGGCTTGACATATGACCAACTCCTCAGAGGAGGAGCCTCTATAGCGCAGGCCAAAGAATTGGCTTTAGCAACGGGAATCCGATCTGCTCTGCTGATGATACTCGGTCAACATATCCCGATGACCATCTTCTTACTCGTAGCTGTTGGACTCGTTTCGAAGTCCACCACTGCGGAACTTAGACGAAAGCTGCGGACTCTATACATTGTCGTATCGGTGATAGGGATCCCCGTCTTTGCCCTAGGGTCATCATATTGGGCACAAGGGAACCAGCAATTTATCGTGCAATTGCTAATTGCAGCAGCCATTTATCTAGCATTTTCGGCTATCGTGTGGTTGCTAATTGGAATTGGTGTCGCTGTTCGTGGAAAAGACAAAGCTGCGAATGCCCATGCCTCAGACATCATATCACACCACTGAGACTGACCCCGCACTCCGTGACACAGAAATGAAAAAGGGCCTGAGGTTTTGCTGCCTCAGGCCCTTGGTCTTTCTGGTGGAGCTGGAGGGAATTGAACCCACGGCCTCTTGAATGCCATTCAAGCGCTCTCCCAACTGAGCTACAGCCCCACGCCGTCGGGAGACATGTCTCTAGCCAAAGGGGGGATCCCTGTCAACAGGAAATCGGCCATGTTTTTCAAAATATGCCCCGGCCGCCGGCGGCGTTGCGCCCGCGGGCGCTTTGACGTAAGAACCGGCGAGGCTTGCTCCTGGCCGGAAACGCACGCACCACGGACGCCCGCGAACGCACCATGACCCGCATCCTCATGAAACTCCTCGCCAAGACCGCCTGGGTGGCGGTGGTCTTCTTCGGCATCACGATCATCAGCTTCTGGGTCATCCACCTTGCGCCGGGCAAGCCCACGGACCTCCAGATCACCCTCAACCCCGGTGCGTCGGCCGTGGCGCGTGAGCGGCTGGAGAAGCTCTACGGCCTGGACCAGCCCATCGCCGCGCAGTACGGCCAGTGGCTCGGCCGCATGGCCCGGCTGGACTTCGGCCGCTCCATGTCCGGCGACAGCCGGCCCGTCTGGGACAAGATCGCCGAGCGCCTGCCGCTGACCTTCGGCATGAACGTGGCCTCGCTGATCCTGACGCTGGCCATCGCCATCCCCATCGGGGTGCTGGCGGCCTGGCGGCAGGGCGGGGCCTTCGATCGCGTCTCGACGGTGGTGGTCTTCATCGGCTTCGCCATGCCCGGCTTCTGGCTGGCGCTGCTGCTCATGCTGCTCCTGGGCATCGTCTGGCCGGTGCTGCCCATCTCCGGTCTGACCTCCATCGGCTTTGAGAGGCTTTCGGCCTGGGGCAAGGCCTGGGACCTCTGCCGGCATCTGGTCCTTCCGGTGTTCCTGTACACCTTCGGCTCGCTGGCCGGCATGTCGCGCTTCATGCGCACGAGCATGCTGGAGGTCCTGCGCCAGGACTACATCCTCACCGCCCGGGCCAAGGGGCTGCCGGCGCGCGCGGTGATCTTCCGCCACGCCCTGCGCAACGCGCTTCTGCCGGTGATCACCATTCTCGGCCTGTCCGTGCCGGGACTCATCGGCGGCAGCGTGATCATCGAGTCGATCTTCGCCCTGCCGGGCCTGGGCCAGCTCTTTTATCAGGCGGTCATGGCCCGCGACTATCCGCTGATCATGGGCAGTCTGGTGCTCGGCGCGGTGCTCACCCTGGCCGGCAACCTGCTGGCCGACGTGGGCTACGGCCTGGCCGATCCGCGTATCCGCACGGGCGGCCGCGGCGGAGGGGAGGGCGCATGAGCCGGTCCGGCCTCCGCCCGCGCAAGCCCCTGGCCCCGCCCACGTGGCTGGCGCGCTACGGCATGCTCGCCGCGGGGCTGCTGCTCGTGGGCGGCATGAGCTGCGCCGCGATCCTCGCGCCGTGGATCGCGCCCTATGATCCCAACGCCATCAACGTGAACGAGCTGCTCCGCACGCCCAGCGCCGCGCACTGGCTGGGCACGGACGCCCTGGGACGCGACGTGTTCACGCGCATTCTCTACGGCGGCCGCGTGTCGCTCTGGGTGGGCTTCGTGGCCGTGGGCATCTCCACCGCCATCGGCTTGGCCCTGGGGCTGGTGGCCGGATATTTCGGCCGGCTGGTGGACGAGGTGATCATGCGCGGGGTGGACGTGATGCTCTGCTTCCCGTCCTTCTTCCTGATCCTGGCGGTCATCGCCTTCCTGGAGCCCAGCCTGACGAACATCATGGCGGTCATCGGCCTGACCTCGTGGATGGGCGTGGCGCGGCTCGTGCGGGCGGAGACGCTGTCCCTGCGCGGCCGGGACTTCGTGCTGGCGGCGCGGGTGTCCGGGGCCGGACCGGCGCGGATCATCGTCCGCCACATCCTGCCCAACGCGCTGGCCCCGGTGCTCGTCT
>Ga0163159_1003582_pt1 | contig 11634 bp, 8 predicted proteins | sample BioMet9_FD_108702 | JGI IMG/M metagenome (GOLD analysis project Ga0163159, IMG submission 108702) | Microbial communities from bioreactor (seeded with sewage sludge) at Lawrence Berkeley National Lab, California, USA - Biofuel... | ecosystem: Engineered > Bioreactor > Anaerobic > Unclassified ... | reverse complement strand
CGGTTTAGTTTGAGCAGAAGTTAACAACCGAAAAATGGAATTGACAAATAATATAATCATCAACGGTTACCGGGGAAGTTTCCATCCCCGCAGCAAGCTAGCGGGGTATTCGACTGAAATAAAGTTCAGGATATTGAGCTAAGTTTCTGAACGAAAAGGAAAAGTTCAGGGCTCTAAGCTTGTTTTGCCCCGGATGGGAAGAGCTCAGGGCTCTGAATCATTGTTCCAGCCGACTTTATAGTTAAGGATCACTATTTCTCCCAATCTCAATTGAAAGGTTAACCACCGAAAGTGCGGAAAACACAGAATAAAGGAAATAGGGGTACAATTCTTCCGTTAAAGATGGGCCATCTAAGTACTTGAACTTACTTTATAACCACGGAAGATACGAAAGATTCGATTGATGTTTTAAAACACCTGAATGTCAGCAGTTCCTTTAAACCCATATTGAGTCCAGAATTCCTGTTTATCTTGCAGGTGTACTTTTGCATTCACCTCTTCTTTCATCTTTGTACCTCTTAATCCTCCGTGACTTCTACTAAAATTCAATAGCAATAAATTGACAACTAAAAATTTAATAATTATATATTTAATGTTACAAAAGTTAATAACTGAAAAACTAACCTTTCCTGCAAAATGCTCTTTGTCAGGTATGCAAAGCTGATGGAGTTTCTTTTTTCACATGAAATCCTGGAGAGAATGATAAATTGACGGGTTCAGTTTTCGCTCAGCAAAACTGTGCCCAATATCGGTGTGCTTTGACGTAACTTCCCCATAGCACGAAATCGTTCCATTCCTCAAGGTCTATCTCTGCTTCCCTTAAATAGATCATATTCTGAAAAGTTGAAAAGTCCATGTCGTATTTCTGCTTCATTTCAGCTATTTTCTTGTCGTAGTAACCGGTTTTTTGTTCAGCTTTGTTGTGCACAAAACCCTGTAAGATTTTTTGCTCGTCTTTGTTTAAACCGATTTTAGCCATACTATCTATAGGCTCAAGGAGTTTTCCAGGCATTTTTACATAACGACCATAATGACAATACTCAATGGTTTCCCCCAATATTACCACCTATTATTATTCTGTCCCTTTCATTTAAATGTATTTGTGTGCTTACTCGCTTTTTAAGTAAAGCTCCCTGGAGTTAAACAAAAATATACTTAGAAACTAAGAAATATTCCTTATAATTATACATATTAATGTTTTATACATTGTTTTCTTGTTGAATTTATGTATTTAAATATTTATAAAGTTTGTGGAAAACTCAGTAGATATTATAGAAATCCTGACACCCAGAAATTCAAGCATGTGGGTAGCTTTTGTACTAAGTTATAGACTAATACTTGATTTTGTAATAAGACCCAGAAAACAGTATGTTGGGGATAAGTTAGTTGAGTTAGTTAAAAAACATCCGATAAAATCCCTTGTTGTCACAGGTGGGTTGAACTTTTATAGAGAAGCTCTTTTGAAACATTTTGGAGTTTTGGGGTAGTCAAAATAAGAACAAATGGAGTACCTAAAAAAGTCAAGAAGACCACTATCTTTGGAAAAGCCCTTGAACAGAGCGAAATCTCAACAACTCTACTCGAAAGACAAAAACTGACTTTTAGGCAGGACAACAACAGAGTTTCAAGAAAAACAATAGGGTTTTCAAAAGCGAAAGGCTGGCATCCAGGTGTTTTAAAAACATCAATTGAATAAAGGTGGACCATCTATTTTTATGGGGAGCAGAATAAAATGGAAAGTTTTATAGATTCTTTGAACAACTAAATTATTCAATCTATATTTTTTGAAAAATACTATAAAGGACGAAAATATAATGAAAACAAAAAAATCACGCCTGGTTGTTTTAGCTTCAGCCATCTTTCTATTGCTATTTATTATGTTTTCATCTACTGCATTAGTAGCAACTCAAAGTTCTTCTTCCACGATATGTGCATAAATATCTAAGTTCCGTTGCAAAAAATCCAGATTTGTTACAATATCAGTGAAAATTTTCACAATTCGAAAAGTTAATCAATCTCACCACGGAGAAGATGATACGCAAAAGTGTGAATTATAGTATCAAACTGAGGATATTATTGTTTTTGCAACAGAACCCAACCATTGGATCATGTTACTTCATAGCTGGCATGTGTATGTTTTCGTACTTCGTTATAATGCCATCATTCAGCTTATACAAATTATTCAGGACAGATTGAAAACAGGAGTTAAAATGAAACTACCACTAAAAATAACAGGTGTCTTCTTAATCTTCGCTCTGCTGACATCGTGTGTAGCAGCAACTGAACCCAAAGATCTCCCGACAAAAGAAGAAATAACTGATTTTATTGCTAGTATACCAGTATCGGATAACTATATTAACACAGTATTTGATGCCGTGAAAGATGAACAGCCTACATGGAACTGTGATACATGGGAAGATAAAAATGGTAATCAGATGCTCAGCTTGTATTATGTAGATCCAGACTCATCAAAAGGATTCGATAGCATATACTTCAATGAGTTAGGGGAAGAGATCTCCATGCGTGGAGTTGAAGTCGATCTGGTAAATAAGTACATAGGAAAGGCTGTTTCTGATGAAAGCAAAGAGGATGTAACAGAAACTGAGGACGAAGAGGAAAACGATTCGACAACAGAACCTGAAAACATACAAACAGGTGCGGTAAACAATTATGATACAACTATTGTAAACACTTATGATAATTCACAAACTAACACGCAAACAACTACTGTAAACAATTATTATAGTAAAGAACCTGAAAATACACAGGAAGAGCCTGAAAACACACAAGAAGAATCTGAAAATACACCAGAAGAAACTGAAGACACATCAGCCGACCACTCGGAAAAATCTTCTGCAAGTGTTGACCTTCACGGCGAAAAAACGTCAGTCCTTAAGGGAGAAGATATCCTGCTCAAGCTTTCAGCCGTGAATTTTATCACAAAGCCTACCATGCATGTCCAGGCGATTATTATCCCTCCGTCCGGGATGAGTGTTTCTTCCTCCGAGTTTGTTGAGTCCGGCGCGGGACAGTACACAACTACATATGATATTGAACCCGGCAAGGGAAGGGATATTGAAGTGAGAATTGCAGCCAACCAGGTTGGCGATTTTACTGTCACAGGAAAAGTAGTTTATTATTTTGGAAGTAACAAAGAGGATGGAGAATATTACACGCTCGATCTTCCTATTCATGTAGAAGATTCAACCCCTGAAACACCCGTTTCCGAGGATAAGTCCGTTACCATTCCTATTCCTGATACACCTGGATTTGGCGCGGCAAGCCTCGTAATGATATTGATAATGGTATTTCTTTTAAGAAAGGAGTAAATAAAAATAGTTTAAAGAAATGTGTAAAAGTTATTACTCAATTTAGAAAAACTCCTGCATTTCTTTTTTAGAAAAAAGGGAGTTTTTGTGTTTACAGTTTTTATACAGTTTTCAATATATTATCTCAGGATGGAAATCAACCTATCTCCAGAATTATCAACAATTCTGGCTCAACTTTCAAAGAAACGCTATTTTTGCTTTGATTTTCTCCCAAACGCACATGATATTCTTTGAATAACAGGCACATGATGTAAAATTTTCAAATCGCAGTTATCTGACCTCATAGGCTGATGGAAAAGCATCTATGAAACTAAAAAAACATATATGAGACTGAAAGACGGAAGTTGGAACTTATACAATTAAAAAAGCTACTTTTTTACAAGAAGTACAGGATCACAGGCAGTAAGATGACCCCCATTGCATGGGATTTTCTGACATTCATAAAGGAGGAGAGCATCCCTATTGGGGTTGAGATCAAAAAAATAAAAAAACCGAAAAGTCCTGTGAACAGATAAACCATTACTCCAAGTCCGATAAGGACACCTGCACAGAGTTTACTGTAGTTAACTTTCTTTAGAAAGAGATGGGCATTGTTTCCTATCCAGATCGTAGAAAAGTAGGAAAAAAGCGCAGTTAATACCATAGCGGCAAAAAAGAGCAGCAGTACAGGTAAATTAAGTGTATTTGTCTCCAAAATAGTTTCTATGGCAACCATTGCCCCACTTCGGGTTCTTCCGATTACTACAAAAGCGACCAGCCCAAAAATAGCATTCGAAGTGTTTACTCCGGAATTTGAAATTATGAATTCCTTAGAGCTCTCAAGCGTTGAAGGGTTACTGGCATAAGGGTCAGAATAAAGGGAGGTTTTTAACCTTCCTAAATCAGGTTCTGAAATTTTTTTCTTAAGCGGAATCCTGTCAAAATCAACTTTTGCAACAAGGCCTGTAAGGAGTGCTGCAATCGCTGAAGAGAGGCCTGGCAGCCATGCAACAAGTGAGCCTGCTGCGCTGCCTGTAAGGATTCCTCTGAAAATTCTTTTTCGAGAAAGCTTGAGTGCCGACACGGACTCCTCGGGAATTTTCGAGCTTGTGAGTAGGCTTATTATTAGTTGGGAAGACCCAAAAAGCCCACTAAGCAGAGGTAGGAGTATCGACGGCTCTCCAAAATTAACAACTGGAACCATCAGATATTCCCTATCAAAAGCAAAGAGTCCAAGTACGCCTGTGATCAGAAACAAAACCAGAGCAAAAATTTTGTATTTATATTTTGCAAATGGGCTTTTCTCCTTTGAATCTTCAACGTTTTCACCTTTTTCACTTGCAAGCATTAGAAAGACGATTAAAATAAGAATCAATCCCATATGTGCTTCAACATAAGGATAAATGGCCTTAAAGAAAAGCGAAAACGGAAGTACGAAAATCAGGGACGCAACTACCGAGCCTGCGCTTCCCAGTGCTGAAAGTCGGACTGCTTCGGCTCCTGCTCCGTCAAGCAGAAGCCTGTGCCCTGGCAGGACCATTAACGCAGTATCTCCATCCGGTGCCCCTAAAAACACTGAAGGGATTACGTCATGAAAAGTCTGGGAGACAGCATTTGAGAGGATAATTACGGCAATGTAAAAAGGTGAAAGTCCTTTTTCAGCCAGAAAAGGGGCAAGGGCTATAAGGGCAAGTGCAAAATTATTGTTATGCACTCCAGGCAAGAGCCCGGAGATTATGCCAAGCAGGTAACCTCCTAAAACTGATAAAAAAAGTAAAATTAATGAGATATCTTCCACCCGGCCAACCCTCTGAAACTTAACTAAATTTTTGTGATTTTGAGCTCACTTCTGTAAAGAGACATTAGAGATTATACTCGGCACTGTTTAAAAATATATCTAATGATGTGTGATTAACTACACTCTTTTTCTTTCTGACAAAAGTATTCTTAATATTGCCTAAGCAATATTTCATCTTTTTAGAGCTTAAAATGTAATTGTTACACTCAATTTGAAGAGAATGCCAAAAAATGTTGATTTAAGTATGAAAATTGCAAAAAATTAGTTCTGAGGAAAGGCGGTAACCAAAGAAATAATGCCTGGTCAGTTCTCATCCACCAAAAAGGGTTTACTAAAATTTTACAGTAGTCTACAAAAAGTAGTCTACAAATATTTGAATCATCTGTATTCCCAAAATTTACCTACGTTCCCAAAATAAAGGAGCCAAAATTATAGCTCACAAAATCCTCTGAAAAATCATATTACATTACAGATAACACATTACAGGTAGCATGTATTACAGATAAGCATACATTACAGATAGCATACATTACAGATAAGCATGTGTGACATAACGTCTCATCATTCTGTGGCTATTAAAATAATAAGCTATCATGCCTATGGAATTGTTGATTAGCTTAACCCATTCATCTTTGCGGTCGTAGTACATGGGGACTATAATATAATACAGCTTATTGTAAAGGTCGCTGAGTTCTGCTGCTTTTGCTTCTTCTTCTGAAAGTTTGTCTTCGGGCTGAGGGCCAATTGCCCATCCTGTTACACCTTCAATCCAGCCTTCAATCCACCATCCATCGAGTACGCTGAAGTTTACAACTCCGTTATGGGCAGCTTTCATACCGCTCGTGCCGGAGGCTTCATAAGGGCGGGTTGGTGTGTTCAGCCAGAGATCAACCCCGGAGACCATTTTCGCGGCAAGATCCATATCATAGTTTTCCAGAAAAACAATCTTGATTTCTTTCCTTAAAATTTCAATGTTTTTAAAAATATCTCTGATAAGCTGTTTTCCGGCTCCGTCGTTAGGGTGGGATTTGCCTGCAAAAATAAGTTGAATTTTACCCCGCCTGTTTATTTTTTTGAGCATTTCAAGGTCGGATAGAACCAGGGTTGCCCGCTTGTATGCAGTCATGCGCCGTGCAAAGCCGATTGTCAGGCTCTCATAGTCCATACCCACACCTGTCCTTTTGTTTACTTCATCTATAAGGGCTTTTTTTGCGTTCCAGTGGGCTTCCCATATCTCAGTGTCCGGAATTCCGTCTATCCGTACCAGAAGTTCAGGTTCATTTGCCCAGCCAGGCAGGTAGCGGTCATACAATTTCCTGAAATAAGGAGAAGTCCAGGTATATGAATGGACACCGTTTGTGATCGCCTGAATTTTGTAGCCCGGAAAGAGTTCGCTCGAGATCAGGCTATGTCTCTTTGTGACTCCATTGATATAGTTCGATAGGTTTAGGGCAAAAAGGCTTGTGTTAAAGCGTTCGGCTCCTCCGAATCTCCTGAGAACATCCACACAGTTTTTGTCCCGGATCAGGTCTTCTACAAGCCCGTAATCAAATTTATCATGTCCTGCTTCCACAGGGGTATGTGTTGTAAAAATACAGAGCTCCTTTACTTTCACAGGGTCAATGCCATTACACCTAAGGAGTTCCAGGCCAAGCAGGCTTGAATGGCCTTCGTTCATGTGGTACTTCCGGATTTTGAAGCCCAGTTCATCAAGCATTCTTACTCCCCCGATCCCAAGTACTATTTCCTGCTTGAGCCTGTAGCGCTGGTCTCCCCCATAGAGAAAATCCGTAATTTTGCGGTCTTCCGGGTCATTCCCCTCTACATCAGTATCAAGGAAGATAATGGGTACACAGCCTCCTGTAAGGCTTTTACAATTATACAGCCAGGCCCTGATTTTAACTTCCCTGTTTTGGATTTTTACGCTTACCTCTGCTGTGAGATGTGTCATAAAATGAGCAGGATTCCATTCTTCGGTGTGCTCGATCTGGTTTCCGGAAGAGTCAAGAATTTGTCTGAAATAGCCTTTATTGCTTACCAGTGTTACTGCTACCAGTGGAATGTTCAGGTCCGCTGCCGAGCGAATAGTATCCCCTGCAAGTACGCCCAACCCTCCAGCATAAGTAGGGATTTCACTGCTGAGCCCTATTTCCATAGAAAAGTAAGAAATCTTCTGTCCTCTCAATACTCCCTGAAGGTCATCCATATTCTCAACTCGCCTCTTTTTATCTTTCGTAGAGATATATCTAAAAATATATCATCGGTTATATATCAAATTGACCTTGGAAATTATATCGATATATAATTGTACCTGAGGCAGAGAGAATAAGGACCGTTACAAATGTGAGATAACAAACAGGTCTATAGTCACGCCTGTAATTGTTACAACAAAAAAACTTCATTGTACCTCATTGGGCAGTTACATTATTTAGCCTCGTGACCATAGAAATAGAATAGTTAGTAACTAAGTTGTAGTAACTAAATTGGTTGTCAATCTTAATATGATATATATTTTTCTTAAAGGTTTTCTCATATATGTGTATCCTTTTCTGTAAAATCATTATCTAGATTCCAATTTTCAAGTCTCTACCTTCTGATGCATTCTAAAACTCAAATAACAAGCTTTTTAATTTATTGCGTACTTCTATATTTGCAAAGCACAAAATGTAAATATCCGAAATTTATTCAAAGCTTCCTGTAAGAGATTTTTAAACTACGGAGAACGGGATGTCCAAAGTGGTTTCGAACTCGGCTAAGAATGGGAATGGCAGGCAGAAAGCCTGTAAATACCTGAATGAAGTAGCTTTATGTAACGCTCTTGAGATGGCAAAAGAGCTGGTCTCGGTAATAAATAAAGTTCCTGTTACGGTTTTTCTCTGGAGGCCGGAGAAGTACTGGCCTGCTGAATTTGTCTCAGAAAACATAAAGAAATTCGAGTATACTGCTGAAGAATTTACATCCGGAAAACTTCTTTATGGCAATATCATACACCCTGATGACCTGGGAATGGTTGAAAGAGAACTCTCAAGGAGAATAGAAGAAGGTTACGTGGACTATTCTCAGGAGTATCGTATCCTGACGAAATCAGGTGAGATACGTTGGGTTGATGAAAGGACTTTCATTGAAGCGGATAAAAATGGAACTGTAAAGTACCTTATGGGAATAGTTATGGATGTTACTGAGCGGAAAAGAAAAGAAAAATTGCTCTACATCCAGAGGGATCTGGGCATTGCACTAAGCACTTCCAGTTCCATGAACGAGACTCTAGAGAAACTGCTGGATTCCTGCCTCCAGATAGATGAGATCAATGCTGGAGGAATTTATCTTATCGATGAAGAAACAGGAGATATGACACTTGCCATTCACCGTGGTTTTTCTCCTAATTTTGTCGAGTATGCCTCCCATTACAGTGCCAATTCCCCTAATACTAAACTTGTTATGATAGGGCAGCCTGTATACAAACAACATATAGACCTTCTTCTCACTTCGAGAGATGACGTACTCAGACATGAAAATCTCAGGGCTACCGCAATTATCCCCGTAAAATCAGGAAAAAAAGTTATTGCAGCTTTTTATCTTGCTTCGAGCCTTGAACTTGAGTTTCCAGATAGCGTCCGTACCGCCCTCGAAACTATTGCGACGCAATTCGGAGTTTTTATCTCTCGTATCCGCCTGGAAGAAAAACTAAAAGAATGCAGAAAGAAGACAAAGTCTTAAATAAGATATCTTTTTGCTCTTTTCAGGATGTTCTTTTCAGGAACCAGCAGTTAAGAGGACAAAGACGTATAGGTAAATTCCCTGAAACCTAAAAGATATCTTCGGATAGAGCATTCACGCATTAGTAAGCCTGTCTTTATGTCTTCTTCAGCTTCTATCAATAACTTATCAGGAGTTTTATTGGCAAAATAGACAAATTACTTCACTTATTGTAAGTGCACTATTCAAACGTGAGATAAGAAAATAGGTCTATAAATAGAATAGTTATTAACTATACTGGCTATTAATCCAGATGTTATATATATATTTTTCTCTTAAGTTATATCATATCTATGTGCTTTTTTTTGTAAGATCTTTGTATAGATTCTCACTTTTAAGTCTCTGCATCCTGATACATTTGAAATCTCTAATCACAAGCTTTTTAATTTATTGTGTACTTCTATGCTTGCAAAGCAAAAAACGTAAATATCCGAAATGTGTTCAGAGCTTCCTGTAAGAGATTTTTTATCTACGGAGAATGAGATGTTCAAAGTGGTTTCAAACTCGGCTAAAAATGGGAATGGTAGGCAGAAAGCCTGTAAATACCTGAATGAAGTAGCTTTATGTAATGCTCTTGAGATGGCAAAGGAGCTGATCTCGGTAATAAATAAAGTTCCTGTCACGGTTTTCCTCTGGAGGCCGGAGAAGTACTGGCCTGCCGAGTTTGTCTCAGAAAACATAAAGAAATTCGGGTATACCGTAGAAGAGTTTACATCCGGAAAAGTCATGTATGGCAATATTGTGCATCCTGACGACCTGGAGAGAGTGGAAAGAGAACTCTTAAGAAGGATAGACGAAGATTACGTGGATTTCTCTCAGGAATACCGCATCCTGACAAAATCAGGCGAAGTGCGCTGGGTTGAAGAAAGGACTTTCATTGAAGCCGATGACAATGGAATTGTAAAGTACCTTAAGGGGATAATCCTGGATATCACTGAGCGGAAAAGGAAAGAAAAACTGCTCTACATCCAGAGGGATCTGGGCATTGCACTAAGCACTTCCAGTTCCATGAACGAGACTCTTGAGAAACTGCTGGATTCCTGCCTTCAGATAGATGAGATCAATGCTGGAGGAATTTATCTTATCGATGAAGAAACAGGAGATATGACGCTCGCCATTCACCGTGGTTTTTCCCCTAATTTTGTCGAGTATGCCTCCCACTACAGTGCCAATTCCCCAAATACTAAACTTGTTATGATAGGGCAGCCGGTTTATAAACAGCATATAGATCTGCTTCTCACGTCAAGAGATGATGCGCTCAGACATGAAAATCTCAGGGCTACCGCAGTTATCCCCGTAAAATCAAGAAAAAAGGTTATTGCAGCTTTTTGTCTTGCTTCGAGCCTTGAATTCGAGATTCCGGATAGCGTGCGCACTGTCATTGAAACCATTGCAACACAATTTGGAGTCTTCATATCTCGTATCCGCCTGGAAGAAAAGTTAAAAGAATGCAGAAAGAAGAGAAAGTCTTAAATAAGACTTCTTTTTGTTCTTCCAATCCTTTTTAACTCTCTTCAGTCATTTCATATTTTCTTTTGGCCTTTATTTTAACTTCCTTCGGCCTTTCTTTAACTCTTTCAGTCCTGCGTTATCTCTGTAAGTCTTATTTCACTATCTTTTTGATATACTCTGGGAAAAATCATGAAGCTATAACCTTGATACTACCACCGACTGAAGATATAAGTAAAATTTATAAATTTTGTCCCTCTAAACTGTATGGGGGAAAGACAGGATGAACCGCGTTTTTCCTTTTTTGTATTATAGGACTAAAAGTTTGTTTAAGGACTTTTAATTATTACATGACTTAATACTTATTACAGAGTCTATTAGAGAGTTAGAGAGTCGGAAATTGTATCAAGATTGGAAGTCATAAGATTGGAAGTCATAAGATTGGAAGTCATAAGATTGGAAGTCATATCACGGGATTAGAAAGACTACGCCGAATTTATAGTATTAATGGTAGAACCGGGGTAAAAATCCAATCAATTGGGGTTTTAGTTGAGAGCTATAAACATTTTGGTGGGGACTATGGCAGAAAAGCTTAAAGATAAGATTTACGAGTACCTTTCAAATCATTACTACCTGAACCTTGCAACCGTAAGCCCGCAGGGCAGGCCAATGGCACATACAATGGCATATGTATCCGAAGATGCTATTGTATACGTGGCAACCAATAAGAATACCCGGAAAGTCCAGAATATTATGCAAAATCCTTATGTAGCATATACTGTCGACGAGGATGATCCAGACTGGTTTGATATGAAGGCCCTTCAGATTGAAGGAAAGGCATCAATCGTTACCAATGAAAATGAACTCCGAGAAGTAGGGGAAATAATGGCAGCCAAATTTCCGGTTGCTGCAGACATGCCCCCTGACCCGGAGAGTATCATGATAAAAATCGAGCCGGAAGTTATCTATTATCTTGATTACAGCGTTAAGTTCGGGTACAGGGAGCAGGTGAACCTATAAAACCTGCATTTTAATTTTTGGGAACAGCCAGTGCTGAAAATAATCCCTTCGTACTTAATGTGATTTCTTTTCATGCTTCTGAGATCTCCTGAACTCTTCTATGCAATTGTCTTAAAGTTTGTGAGCAATCAGACGATAAAAGCCTGGCCGACGAGATTGAATAAAACTTGACTAATAGAACCCTAATTTGACAGATTCTGCTAATTAATACAGTATTTTCTTACACAAAACACGTTGTATCGACACATTACATATTGGTAAACTGAAAAATGTAAAAAAATCATAAGATGCGGGATAAAACTT
>Ga0163159_1003580_pt1 | contig 11638 bp, 8 predicted proteins | sample BioMet9_FD_108702 | JGI IMG/M metagenome (GOLD analysis project Ga0163159, IMG submission 108702) | Microbial communities from bioreactor (seeded with sewage sludge) at Lawrence Berkeley National Lab, California, USA - Biofuel... | ecosystem: Engineered > Bioreactor > Anaerobic > Unclassified ... | reverse complement strand
CGGTCTGTTCTGCTGGGTTTTACGGCGATTGCGTTGCTTTTCATGCGGATTCCTCCTTTTACCAAAATCCTATGCCCGTCATTTTATTGGCGGTCTTGTTGGCAGCCAGCACCAGAATAAACCCAACCACAGACTGGAACAGGCCGATAGCGGTGCCGTAGGAGAAATCCGGGATGGATGCCGCAAGGGAAACCTTGTACGCGTAGGTCGAAATGACCTCGGACATATTGATGTTGTTCTGGTTTTGCATGGCCAGCACTTTTTCGTATCCCACGTTCAAAACGCTGCCCATGTTCAGGATCAGCAGAATCGTTACCATCGGGATGATCGCGGGGAGATCGATATGCCAGATGCGGTGCAGCACGTTGGCGCCGTCGATGATGGCAGCCTCGTGCAGCTGCGGATCTACGCTGGACAGAGCTGCCAGATAGATGATCGCGCCGAAACCGACGCCCTGCCATACGCCCGACCAGACGTAGAGGTTTGCGAACTGACCCGCGTCGGCCAGAATGTTGGATTGGGTCAGGGTGAAGTAGAGCTGGCCCAGCGCGCCGGTGCGGGTGTTAAACAGCATGTTGATCATGCTGGCCAGAACGATGGTGGAGATGAAGTAGGGGAAATAGGATACCATCTGCACCGTTTTTTTGAACGCTTCTTTACGAACATAATTAAGACCAAGCGCCAGTAAAATCGCGCTCGGCATGTTCACCAGAATCGAATAGATAGAGAGAACCAGCGTGTTGCGGAGCGTTGAGATAAAATTGTAATTTGAAAAGAAACGGATAAAGTTGCCCATGCCGTATTCGTCCGCCCAGGGGCTTCCGAAAATCCCCTTTCGCAGCGCGAAGTTTTTAAAGGCTAATATCACGCCGCCCATCGGGATATAATTGAAGATGATAATGAATGTCACGGGAAACAGCAGCATGAGATACAGTTCCCAGTGAGTGGTGAAGTATTTTCGCTTGGAATGTTTTTGAATAGCATTGCCTTGCGACATTTTACAACCTCCTCCTGTTTTATTTTTGCTGAGTATAGCATGTTTAAAATGGTAAGTAAATCACCAAATATTCAACGTGTGCACTTTTTCACGGGGATGGCGCAGAAGGTGGGAAACATATGGTTTACCGACATTTCTGTACTTTATATTCAAAATTTCGCCTATTTACAAGTCGAAAATTTTAGTTTATCGTAAATCTAAATGTATGCACAAACAAACTCAGAAGAGCGCTATTCTCCAAACCTGACGGGGGGGCCTGTATGGGGAAAAAACTGATGAATTTTACTGCTCATCGGGAGGCATGGCAACACCAGAGATTGTATTTATCCAATTTGCGAACCTATATTATCGTTCTGCTAACTCCTTTGATTGTAAGCTTCGTATTTTATACTATCTCGATTAATGAAACGCAGAATTACGCCCTTCAGATCAATAACGGCGTTCTGCAATCCGCTTCGGAAACGATCAACCTTCGCCTGCAGGAAGTGGACAACATCGCCAACGAAATTATCAACAACACGGCTGTCCGTTATTTTCAGGCCAACACGCACGGCTTTCAATACCCGTATTCCTACCGGATTAACGAGGCGCGGAACGCGCTGAGCAACTACAGCCTGACGCAGCATTTTATTTCGGATTACTTTCTGTTTTTCAACAACTCACGGATCGTTCTGAACGGGAAAATGATCTATCAATATGAAGACTTCTTTAAGAACTATTTTACTCTTTCCCAGGAGCCAACCCCTGCCCTGATGGATCAGATCACCGGATGTACGATGAAAAACGGTCTTCTGCCCGTGCAGGAAATTACGCTGAATAAAGCAACGACGACGAAAACGACCACCGGTTGGTATTTGATGCGGGTACAGCCGCTGCAGGGCCACAATGATGGTTACCTGCTGATTTTGATAAATCAGGATTCACTGCTTTCCATGTTTGAAAGCATCAACCTCGGCAACAACGGAGCGATTTTCATCCTGAACAGCGAAAACCAGCTGCTCTGCAACACGGAGCTGGAGGATGGCAGCGGCGATCTGTTTGCCTCCCTCTCCGCGCGGATGGCGGAGGAACCCGACGCTTCCGCGTTTTATCTGAACAGCCCAAACGGAAAAATGCTTGTGAACCGTTTTCATTCCGACGCGCTTACCTATATTTCCGTTCAGCCGCTTGAAATCATCCTGGCGCGCGTGAATATCTACCGCAATCTGATGATCGGCTGCCTAATCTTCGCCATCCTTGTAGGTTCAGCACTGAGCGTGTGGCAGGCGAAGCGGATTTCGTCCCCGATTTCCGCGATTCTGCACGAACTGGGCATAGACCCGGATGATTCCAGCGAAGCGTTCCGGTCCATCCGTGAGATGATCGTTCAATTGCAGGATAACAACAAAAGCCTGTTTCGAATCGCAACGGAGCATAAGGCTCTGCTGCGTTCTTCTTTTGCCAGCCGACTGCTGCAGGGCGGTTTCTCCAACGAAGCGGAAGCGGCGCGCGTGTGCGAATACGTGCTTCCGGGCTATGCCGATTTTCAATCCTCCCGCGTGGTGCTGCTGCGGCTGGAAGCGGAGGACGACGGGGACTCCGACGACGTGAATTTAAAGATGCTCGCCTCCATGAAAATCGCTTTGAAAAACGAGATTGATAACTATTCAGGCAAATCCCTCTATTATGACGTTGATGAAAAAACGCTGGCCTGGATTCTCTTCAATCTGGAAAAAGAGGAGATCAACGATCTGTACAGGCGTTTCTGCCATGCCTTGCCGACGAACCTGCAACAGAGACTGTTTGCCTTCGGCGGCGGTGCCATCACGCAATCGCTCAGTAAAATCACCCGTTCCTACGAGCAGGCACGCACCGCGATGCTGGTGCAGCCGGTGACAACGGCGGAAATGCACCCGGGAATTTATTGGATGGATAACATTCCTGGTAAATTGCAGTACTTCCTGCCCAACGACATTCACAACAGCCTGATTGAGGCGCTTCATCAGGGGGATGGCGAAGCCGTGACCCAGATCCTGGACGAACTGTTCCGCGTGAACTTCCGTGAACGGCCCATACCGTATCAGCTACACGGCATCTTCATATCCGAGCTGCTCAGCGTGGCGATGAGTTGCCTGCCGATGCTGACATCAAAGGCGCGCCTTTCGGATGAAGCCATGATGGAGCGCATCGAAAAGATTGGCGCGGCACAGCCGCAGGAACAGCAAACCCTGATCTATAAGCTCTTTAACGATCTGGCTAAATCCGCGAAGGATGGAACCAACGAGGCCGGTAAACAGTTGATTCAGCAGGTGACGCAATACCTGAAGACGCATTTTCAGGAATGCGATCTGTCGCTGACCAGCATATCCGACAATTTCGGAGTGAATATCTCCTCACTGTCCACCGCTTTTAAGCAGCAGACGGGGAAAAACCTGTCCAGTTATCTGGAGGATCTGCGGATTCTGGAAGCGCAGCATCTGCTTCGCACCACTAACCTGACCATCAACCAGATCGCCGAAAAGGTAGGGTACCCTTCCGCGAACACGTTCTGCCGCGCTTTCCGCCGCAACACCGGGTATAATACCTCCACCTACAAAGCCATGCTGCAGCGGCAGAACCCGTAACGGGCGCTGGCACTGCCGTTTTCGCAGGCAGACGGCTGCCTGACGCATCCATACAACAGGAGGATTTTTTCGACATGAGGGAGTTATGGTATCGGAAACTCGCGGCTAACTGGAACGAGGCGCTTCCGCTGGGAAACGGCTTTATGGGGGCGATGTGCTATGGTGGAACCCTTGCGGACCGGATGCAGCTGAATAACGACTCCGTATGGTCGGGCGGGTTTACGGACCGTGTGAACGCTGACGCGCGGCAAGGCGTGGAGCGCGTACGTAATCTGCTGGCCGAACAAAAGCTGGCACAGGCTGAAGAACTTGCCGAGGAAACCATGGTGGCCACGCCGGATGGCGAGCGGACCTACGAGCCGTTGTGCGATTTGATTTTTTCCGTTCGCACGCCCGGGCATCCGCGTTTCCTGATGCCGTTATTTTTTGCCAATATGCAGGGGGCGAACACGGGTGCTTTGGAGCCGAAAGAAGGTGTGGCAGGGTACCGGCGTTCGCTGGACCTGCAAACCGGCATTCACCGCGTAAGCTACTCGCTGGATGGGGTAGCCTTTGACCGGGAATGCTTTTTCTCCTATCCGGCGCGGGTGATGGCGTTGCGGGTATCGGGCGGCGAAACACGGGTGATGCTTCGCCGGGCCAGCCATGTAACATCGCAGCGCGCGATTGACGCGCGAACAATCCTGCTGGAAGGCACGACCGGCGATAATGGCATCGCCTACTGCTGCGTGCTGCGCGCTGCCGGGGGAGAGGCGCACGCATCCGGCGATATGCTGCGCCTGAAGGGGGACTGCACCCTGTACCTCGCGTCCGCAACCTCCTTCCGAGAAGGGGAACAACGCCTCCCGATTGCGCTTGCGCGGCTGGAGGAAGCGGCAAAACGGGGCTACGAGACGCTGAAACGGGAGCACATTGAGGATTTTGAGCCGCTGATGAACGCCTGCCGCTTGTCGATCCGGGCAGAAGATGCGACGCTGAATGATCTGCCGACGGACGAGCGCCTTATGCGGGTAAAAAACGGTGAAAACGATCTGGACCTGATCAACGGCCTGTTTGCCTACGGCCGGTATCTGCTCGCGTCGTCCAGCCGCCCCGGCAGCCTGCCCGCCAACCTGCAGGGCATCTGGAACGAGCGCTTTCTGCCGCCGTGGGACAGTAAATACACGATTAACATCAATACGGAGATGAACTACTGGCCCGCGGAAAACTGTGCGCTATCAGAGGAGCACACCCCTCTGTTTGACCTGATCGACCGCATGGTTCCGCACGGGCGAGACGTAGCCAAACGCATGTACGGCGCGCAGGGGTGGATGGCGCACCACAACACCGATCTGTGGGGCGACTGCGCCCCGCAGGACAACTGTATTTCGTCCACGTACTGGCAGATGGGGGCCGGTTGGCTTTCCCTGCACCTTTGGGAGCATTACCTGTATACGCTGGACCGGGCGTTTCTGGAGGAGAAATACCCGATCATGGAGGAGGCGGCACTGTTTTTCAAACAGACGCTGCGGCAGGATGAGGCGGGGGGCCTGACCGTTTCGCCTTCGCTTTCGCCGGAAAATACCTACCGCCTTCCGGACGGGCAAACCGGGTGCCTGTGCTGCGACGCGGCGATGGATCAGCAGATATTGTACGAATTGTTCACCGCGATTGTGGAGGCGGCCCGGATTCTGGGCAGGGACGCCGCCGAATACGCGGCGCTCCGCGAGCGGCTGAAACCCGTTCGGGTTGCGCAGGACGGACGGATTTGCGAGTGGATGGAGGAGAATAAGGCGGAAACCGAGCCGGGACATCGCCATATCTCCCACCTGTTCGCCCTGTTTCCCGGCAAGCAGATTACTCAGGAAAAAACGGAAGCCTTTGCCGCGGCCCGCAAAACGCTGGAGGCACGCCTGCAAAACGGCGGCGGGCATACGGGCTGGAGCCGGGCCTGGATCATCCATTTTTGGGCGCGGCTGCTGGACGGGGCGCAAGCCGGGGAAAATATCCGCCTGCTTCTGGCAAACTCTACACTGCCCAACCTGCTGGACAATCATCCGCCGTTCCAGATAGACGGAAATTTTGGCGCAACCTCCGGCATCGCGGAGATGTTGCTGCAAAGCCACGAAGGTTTCCTTCGCCTGCTGCCCGCGCTGCCACCCGCCTGGAAAAGCGGAAGCGTTCAGGGCCTGCGCGCCCGCGGGGGATATACGGTGGATATGGAATGGGAGAATGGCGCGCTGAAACATGCCACTGCGCTGGCGGCATGCGACGGCGTATTAAAGCTGTGCGATGGACGAAACTATCCCCACAGGGCGGGAGAAAGCATAACAATCGCATAAATACCCGGGAACGACTGATAAGGCAGACAAATGATCCCCACTGACGCAAACCCTTCCGGGTTCGATAGGGGGAGGACTTGTCTGCTTTTAATGTGTGTGGATCGTGATGAGCGTGGTGCCGGACAGAAAAACAATCCCCTCTTGTAACAGGGAAAAAACGAGGTATAATGATAACGGTAAACGTTTGCCAGCGAGGAGAAGTAGCTTTGATTACCATCAAACAAATTGCGGAACAGGCGGGAGTGTCCGTCGCCACCGTTTCCCGGGCACTCACGGGCAGCCGATCCGTTCAGCCCGAGCACCGCGAACGTGTGCTGCGAGTGGCTCAACAGCTGGGATATGCCCCCAACACGGCGGCCCGCTCACTGGTGAAAAAAGGCACCGGGGCCATCGGGGTGATTGTGAACAACCTCCACGACCCCTTTTTTCACGATCTGCTACTGGGGTTTGAATCCGGCGCGGAGGAAACCGATTACCGCGTGGTATTCTGCAGCGTAATGGCGGATGATTCCGAACGGAAACGGGAGTATGTGCGCTACCTCAGCAACGGGGTGGTGGACGGCGTTATCCTGTATGGCACCTGTTACCTGGACGAGCCGTTTATCCGGGAGCTCCACGCGACCAACTTTCCGCTGTTCCTGATCGAGAACGACATCCGGGGGCTGGAAACCCACCGCCTCCTGATTGACAACCGCCATGGGGTTTTTAACGCCGTGCGTTATCTGTATGGCAGAGGGCACCGCCGCATCGCGTACATTGCGGGCAAGCAGGACCGGAGCGTGTGCGTGGAACGTCTGGCCGGGTACGAGGAAGCGCTGCGCAGCCTGGGGCTGCGCGGGGGTCTTTCGCTGGTGCGCTATCTGGAAACCGGCTGGGAGGACGGGAGCAGGATCATGGCCGGGTTCCTCGCCATGCCGGAGGAGGAGCGCCCTACCGCTGTGCTCTGTTACGACGACGTTACGGCGGCGGCGGCCATCCAGTGTGCGGTGCGGCAGGGCGTGGACGTGCCCGGTGATATTTCTGTAATGGGGTTTGATAACCAGACAATCCTCGCCGGGTATGCCGGTCCGCCGATCACCAGTGTGGCCCAGCCGCTGTATGAAATCGGCTACGACAGCGTAACGCTGCTGTCCCGATTTTTGCAGGGTGACCGAAAGGATCGAATCACGCGGGTGTATACGACGAACCTCGTGGAAAAAAGCACAGTGGCGAGTATTTAAGAAAGAGGCGGACGCATGGGCGAGAAACGGTATGTGATCGGTATAGACGGCGGAGGAACTAAAACGGATTGTGTCGTTGCGGAACTGGGAGGGCGAATCGTCGGCTTCAGCAGAACGGGAGGCTCCAACCACCAGATCGACGGCATCGAAACCGCGATGGAAAACGTATCCCGGGCGGTGGACGAGGCCTGCGGCCATGCGGGAATCCGGCGCGAGGAGGTGGCGTTCGCCTTTCTGGGCATGGCAGGCGCCGACCTGCCGGAGGATTTCGCCCTTCTGCGCGCGCATCTGCCGCTGACGCCGATCCCTTTTGAATTTGTTAATGACAGCTGGATTGCCTTTTTCGCGGAAGCTCAGCAGGACTGGGGCGCGGTTTCCATCTGCGGTACCGGCGCCAACCTGGGGGTGCTGAAACCGGACGGGTCACTCCTTTCGGTTCGCGCGCTGGGCTATATGTTGGGCAACTTCGGCGGAGGGCAGCAACTGGCGGAAACCGCTCTGCATTTTGCTTTTCGGGACAGCGAGGGAACGGGCGAACCCACCCTGCTTTCGTTGCGTCTGCCGGAAATCTGCGGGTGTGAAACGATGGATGAGCTGGCGCTGCGTATTTATCGGAGCGATTACCGTTACCCCCGGGAGTTTCCGGTTCCGAAGCTCGTTTTTGATCTGGCGAACGAGGGGGATGCGGTTTGTCTGCGCATTTTGCAGCGGCATGGGGAGGAGCTGGGCGAAATGCTGGGGCGGCTGATGACCCGCGCGGGGCTGGCGGAGCAGGCGGTTCCGGTCGTACTATCCGGCTCGCTGTACACCCGGGATACGAACCGGCGGATGCTGGAACCGCTACAAACCCGGCTGTCGGCTTTTGTGCCGCGGGCAACCTGTACGCTGATTCGCAGCCAACCGGTTATAGGCGCGCTTTTCCGTTCTTTTTCTCTTGTTGGAAAACGTTTGCCAGCCGAACAGAAACAGGCGCTCAAAGAGCAGCTGGCGGCAATACCCGGCCTGTAACACGCCGGAACGCCGGGGAGAGCATATGAACGGGAGGCGCAGCCACGTTTTATTTCAGCGCTCTGCCCAAAGGCCGACCCGGGGGAAATAAGTCGGTGGATTCAATACTTTTATCGGGAGGCAGTCAGATATGAAGATCGCGATTATTGGGGCTGGCAGCAGCTATACGCCGGAAATTATTCAGGGGTTATTACATTCCAAAACCTTCGCGCCGCTTGAGGTTGCGTTTTACGACCTGCCGGAAGGACGCGGCCGGGTGGAAACCATTTGCGGGCTGGCCGGACGGATGGCAAACAAGGAAGGCGTTACGGCGAAGTTCACGATTGCCGATACCCTGCCGGAAGCGCTGGCAGGTTGCCGGTTCGTCGTAAGCCAGTTCCGCGTGGGGTTGATGCAAGCGCGCATTCACGACGAGCGGATGCCGCTGGCGCTGGGCTTGCTTGGGCAGGAAACCACGGGGGCGGGCGGCTTTTGCAAGGCCATGCGAACGATTCCCGCAACGTTGAATCTGGCCCGCCAGATGGAACAGACCTGCCCGGACGCTTGGCTGATCAACTTCACCAATCCTTCGGGGATCATCACCGAAGCGGTGCTGCGGCATTCGTCCGTCCGTTGCGTGGGCCTGTGCAACGTGCCTTATAATATGCGTATCGACGCGGCGCATGCGCTGGATGTGCCTGTGGAACGGGTAGCGATAAAAATGACGGGCCTGAACCACCTGAGCTACATCACGGAAGTACTGCTGGACGGAGAACCCATGCTGCAAACGATGATTGACCGCGGCCTTTTTACCAGCCAGCTGGTCAAGAACATTCCCAGCGTGGAAGGCGTGCAGGATTTAATCGCTCTGCTGCGGCTGGTACCCTCGCCCTATCTGCAGTATTACTATTTTGAACAGGAGATGCTCCGCCGGGAGCGGGAGGACGCGGAAGGCCCGGGCACGCGCGGCGAGCAGATCGAGGCGATGCAGGACGAACTGTTTTCGTTGTATGCCGACCCCACCCTGTGCGAAAAACCCAAACAGCTGGAAATGCGCGGCGGCGCGTATTACTCCACCGTTGCCACGTTGCTGATGGAGGCGCTGTGCAGCCCGCAGGGGCTGGAGATGCCGCTTTGCTGCCGAAACGGCAGCGCTATCCCCGACCTGGAGCCGGACGCGGTGGTGGAGATCAACGCGCTGGTGAACCGTAACGGCGTGCAACCGCTGGCGGCCGGGCCGCTTCCGGCGGCGGTTCGCGGGCTGATCCAGAGCGTGAAGGCGTATGAAAGCCGCACGGTGGAAGCGTCGGTGAACCATTCGCGAACAATGGCTGTCGAAGCGCTTATGCACCATCCCCTGATCCATGGCTATGGAAACGCGGTGGCGATCGTGGACGACCTGTGTAAAACCTTTCCGCAATTCGTGGGAGAAATGCGATAAACCCACGTTTCCGTTCCTGATCCCGGATGGTTTGAAAAAGCACAAAAGGGACAAGCTGAAAAGAAAAACCGACAAAGCCATACGAAGCATACTTCACTATACTGCAAATGGAGGCGAGAGATATGCCTCAGAACCGCGCGAGGTACCACTTCAACAAAGAATACAACCTGATGTTAATGCAACTGGGCAACTACCTGCTCGCACAGGTGGGGGACCTGAAGTGCGAACCCGGTTATCAGGTGGAACCGCATCAGCAATGGGTAGATGAAATTTCCCTGATCGTTTCGGGGGATGCGGTTTTTGAAGCGGACGGAAAGGCGTACGAGGTTCACAAAGGGGACTTGTTTCTCAACGGTCGGCACGAAATCCACGCGATCCGTTCCTCCAAAATCGACCCGATGCGCATGCTGTACCTCGGTTTTGATTTTGCCAGCCCGTTACCCAACACGTATGCCGAGCTGAAGGCGTTCTTTGACCGGCCGACGGTGCGGATTGTGCAGGGCACGCTGGAGATACAGCAGACGTACATGAACCTGCTGGACGAGATTGTGCGCCGCGACGGCTTCTCCCAGATTTTGATGGAAGGATACCTGAACGAGATTCTCTGCTCCACATACCGGCTGGCGCATACTGAGCCTAAGAACTGCTACCCGCTCAACGACGCGGGCGGTGAGAACGCCAAGTTGGTTCATGATGTGATCCTCTACATGGAGACGCAGCAGGGAAATCTGGATCGCCTGCAGGATTTGAGCCGGGAGTTCGGCTACAGCTACGCGCACATCGCCCGGGAGTTTTCCGCCGTGACCGGCGAAAGCCTGAAAGCGTATCAAACCCGGCTGAGGTTTGCGCAGGCACGTGCGGATATGATGCGTGGCATGAGCGTGACCGAAACCGCGGAACGTGCGGGATACGAATCCATCCATGCCTTCAGCAAAGCGTTTAAGAAGTTTGAAGGCGTGACCGCGTCCGAGTTTCTGCAGAGTGTCCGGGATCAGAAGGAATAGGGCGAAGAAACGACACTGCAAGGATGATGCCTCTTCACCCGGATGCGTTTCGGAGCGATCGGGGATCGGCGCGGGGAAAGGAGAGGCGCGATGAAGCTGGGTTTATTGGCCGGATGCCTGAACCCGCGGGAAGCGGAGCATTATCAGGAACGAATCTGGGAGGCCTCCGGTGGCGAGGGAAGCATCACGCATGCCTGCGCGACCAGAGAGGCGCCAAACCACAGAATCGGTCGGCCGAGGTGTATGCACCCGGGTATGGTTCGCGTGGAGACGCCGGAGCAGGTGATCAGGGAGTGCGATGGGCTGATCGTATTCCCGTCGGAGGATGGCCAGGAAAACCGGACGCTTTGCGAGATGTCGCTGCAAAGCGGAAAACCAACTTACATCCGCGGCTTTTTTACCCCGGGTGGGGAAACGGCGGAGTCGTATTTCACGATGGCTGAAAAATGCGGAACACCCTGCTGGGCGGCGTCTCCGTTGCGGTTTGCGCGCGAGTTTGAGAATCTGCCACCGGCAGATACGGTCAGTTCCTGGGGGCCGGGCAGTTTCCGATCGGCGGGGATGGATCAACTGGAACCGCTTATGATGCTGATGCGGCAAACACCGGAACGGGTGATGGCGTTGAAGGACGAAGCTTGCGAGCGTTTGTCGGTTGCTTTCGAGGGCGGCCGATTTGCCGGGATTGCCTGCTTTATACAGGGGAGCCCGTTCCAGATGAATCTGGGGATGGGCGGGAAAATCCTGACGGTGCAATCCGATTATTTCAATGCCTTTATCCACCAGCTGGTTCGCTTTTTTCGCACCGCGGAGGCGCCGGTACCTCGCGGGGATACGCTTAGAACCCTGCATGTAATGGAAACCGGAGTTCGCGCGCTGGCTTGCCCGGGCGAGTGGATCGCAATCTGATCTTTCGGCAGCCAGTTTGCCGAATATGGAGGAAGCTTACAACATGCCCAAGATACTTTTTCTTCCTTTGGACGAGCGCCCCTGCAACTACGCTTTTCCGGCGCAGATGTGTGAAGGCGGCGACGTGGAGTTGTGCCTGCCGCCCCGGGATATGCTCGG
>Ga0163159_1003570_pt1 | contig 11663 bp, 7 predicted proteins | sample BioMet9_FD_108702 | JGI IMG/M metagenome (GOLD analysis project Ga0163159, IMG submission 108702) | Microbial communities from bioreactor (seeded with sewage sludge) at Lawrence Berkeley National Lab, California, USA - Biofuel... | ecosystem: Engineered > Bioreactor > Anaerobic > Unclassified ... | reverse complement strand
TCCGCTGTTTATTTTTCGGGGTGTTGCCCTTATAAATTCAGTTTAAGCATATTCAAAAGCACAGGTATTGTTGAAATATGGAATAAATCCGGAAAATAATCAGTTAGGTATTGCCTTATAAGCCATCAGTCAGGCGGCGGGAGTAAAAGGGACTGAAAAGACAAACCGGAGGCTTTCGCTGATTGCGGAACTCACTCCATTAAAATCAACATCAAAAATAAAAATAAAATTAATACTACGATATTACTGTTTAAAATTTATTATAAATTTTTTTTGGCCGGCGCAAACCCGCATGATGTATGAATTTCAAAGGGTGCAGACATTCCCTGTTTTATAGATATAAACTATCATTCCTGGTTTATGCAAACACGAACATCTTTTGAAACGAGTCCCGATTTTCGGGACGAGTTCCATCCGACCTTAATCTAAAATTATTTACGGATGAAATCATTGATAGATAACGTCCCGTACGGGACTTGTGAATGGATGAGGTTACTTTTATTTTCTACCGATATTAGGTTCCGAGTACTCGGGACTATCCCGTAGGGATAAAATATGGGTAGAAGATTGTTTATAAATTAAAATTAACCTGAATCCCGTATGGGATGATATAAAAATTCGCCGGACAATAATGATTTGTTAGTTATAAAATCCGAAAGGATTTAATTTGAATAGCACCGAATGCAATTCGGGGTATGAGTCAATTTTATCGTCAGGAACCCGGAAAGGGTTCAATAATAACCATATTGAACCCCTATCGGGGTTCTTCGTTTGCAAAACATTTTTACCCCCGAATTGCATTCGGGGCTATTTATATTTAACCACTTCGTGGTTTTATTAGTTTTTCAGCAAACCCCATTTACGGATGAAATACCGGAAATAAATATGGAATATCTCTTCAAAAAGAAAAAGCCTTACCATTCCATAAAAGGTTTGATAAGGCTTTAGTCCTAAATAAAAGCGATGATTATTGCTATTTTAGTATGGATATTTTTTTATTCCTATTCCGAGATTTCAGTTATTTTGGGGTAAGCTCAAAAATAATTCTTGAATTACTCATTGTTTTTTACCTGCCGGTGGCACATACGACCCATTGGCATCGCCATAGCAAATCCCGCTAAAGTTGTATGTCATGTGAGAAGTGGTGATCATCACCGGCTGATTGTTGAACAGCCAGTCGCCTGCGGGAAAAGCATCAATCAGATGGGCTATGCGTTTTTTTATCAAAAGCACATCCACCGCCGTTACATCACCCGACCCGTTGACATCGCCCGAATCAAGGTAAATCCCACCTAAATTGATAATATGGGCAATATGCTTACGGTACAACAATACATCGCTTGCCGTTACTCCTCCCCAGGGTTTGGCTGGCGAACACTCCATCGTATAGCTGCCATAGGGAAAGTTCTTCAACTGGTAAAATCCTTCTACGTTGGTGGTTGAATCACTGATAATGGAATCTCCCTGCATCAGTTGAACATGAGTATTGCTTAGTGGAGTAGAATCAGTATTGACATAAGTGATTGTCCCGTCAAGGATAGTATGAATAATATTGGTTGATTCAGTACTGCGGTAAACACAAGGATAGCTATTCATGGCCGTATATATGTATCCGGTTCCATCCATAGCGAGCAAATCCGCACCATTAAGCAGTAATCCTGAATTAACAGCTTCAAAGGTTTGTCCATTATCCTCTGACCGTAAAATACCACCGGGATAATAATCGGCATTACAAGCAGCAAAAATGTTTCCCTGAGAATTGATTATCATTTTCACGGCACTTATATTATTCTTGAGCAATGTCCATGAAGTGCCGGATCCATCGTATTTATAAATACCTGCGGCATTTGCACCGGCAAATACTTCACCTGAAGAATTAACTGCTACTGTCATAATCCATTTATCAGGTAAGCCGATATATTCCCAGGTCGTTCCATTATCGGATGAACGGTAAACGCCACCTCCGCTAAAATAATGAGTTGTGCCCATATAAATGGTTCCGTCAGGTGCCCTGGCAAAATCATATATGGGTTCGTTGCCAGATGTTTGGAAAACAGTATCCCAGGTTTCGCCATTATCCAAGGAGCGTAAAATAACACTATTTCCCGCAAATACCAATCCATTTTCAAAAGCTTTTATAGCAGACCAATTTTGTACACCACCAATATAAACCGGATTCCAAGTATTGCCATTATCAATAGATTTAAAAATTTTCCCAGAACATCCCGCAAGAATTTCACCTGTCGGTGTTATTTCCAAAGCATGAGGGCAATTATTTTCCAGTCCCATAAATTCCCAATTTGAACTTCCTGGAATTAAACGATAAACGCCCTTTCCATCTGAATTATAAAAAGTGCCAATATAAATTGTACCATCAGCGGTTGTTGCTAATGAAGAAATTTCAACACCAGCCGGTGCACCTAAGGGTTCCCAGAAGTTTTGTGTATGGCCGGAAAATACACAAAAGAATAATAATATGGTTGTAATTAGAGAGGGTAAGTTGCGTTTCATATATAGTTATTATCTGTGGCGGCAATATTAAAAATATTTTTAATCGGGTTTTAATATTTTGGTATTTTTTTAAAAATTATATTGATATTAAAGTTCTAACGGGTTATTATCAGAAAGATGCAAAATATTTTTTATCCCGAGTACAGGTTTTTATTAGTAAAGTTTGTATAGAATAAATACATGTATTGTAGCTTGTTTGATTCGATAGATTAAGAAAATGAGATAAATCTAACGACAGGCAATCAACATTACTTTCATCCCGACTATCAATCGAAATATGAGTAAACTGCCCTTCCAGTTCAACTGGCGGGGCAGTTTACTTGATACATATTAAGGGATTTAACCAGGCAGAGAGGAAGAGAGTTATCAAAAAATGAGACTAAGCAAGACTACAATGTAAGTATAAAACTTGTGGACAGCTCACCCGATTCTACATAAATATTCCCTCTGTGAAGCCTTAATATCTGACGAGACAAGGTCAACCCTATTCCCGAACCATGTTCTTTGGTTGTGAAGAAAGGAATAAAAATCTTCTCAGTTGTATCTTCAGAAATTGGTGGACCATTGTTAGAGATACGGATTATCGGGCGATTTTGTTTTGAAATTTCTACAGATACCCTGATTTTACGGTTCTCCGGAATCTCATCCAGTGCTTCTATAGCATTGTTCAGGATGTTGAGGATGACCTGTGTTAATAGTTTTTTATCACCAGTCAAATCCTTTACGTTGGGCTCAATTTCAAGTTCGAGATTTACCTGCCTGTTTTGCAATTGTTCTTGCAAAAGAATACAGATGTGCTCAAGCCACTCGCGGATTTGAAATGAGGTAAATTCCGGCTTAGGTATCCGGGTAAGTTTCCGGTAGTTACTCACAAAATTCATCAGTCCGGAGCCACGCTCTTCAATAATATCCAATCCCTGAACCACATTTTCGATGGTCTCCCTGTCAACCCGGTCAGATTGAACAGGTTTTTCTTCTTCAACGAAGAATTTTCGCAGCGTACCGGTGAGTGAAACAATCGGAGCAATGCTGTTCATTATCTCGTGAGTAAGTACCCGGATCAGGTTCTGCCATGATTCAAGCTCCTTTTCGTCAAGTTCCTGCCGGATGTCCTGAAGGGATATCAACTTAGAAACCTTGCCACAATAATGAATCTCTTTTGAACGAATCAGGAGGTTAACCTGCGATTCGCCGGTAAAGCGTTTATAGGTATATGCCTTGCCGGGATGAACTTCTGACAGGATGCTGAAAAGCTCGGGATTTCTCAGCGGAATCAGGTGAAGTGGCGTATAAGAAGGTATTCCAATATATTCAAACGCTTTTTCGTTCATAACCTCCACTTCATTATTTTGGTTAACAGCCATAAGCCCTGTAGTAGCATGCTGAATAAAGGCCTGATAGTATTTTTCAAGGTATGTATTCTGCATTTTAATTTCACCGATCCGATCATTCAAGCTATTGAGACTTTGATATAAATGACGAAGTGATTTCTGGCGAATAGTGGTTGGAAATTTCAGAGAAGAGTCGTCGTTTCTGATGGCATCAAAAAAAAATGCAATATGGCGGTTCGATTGATTTACATTGTTGATGATAGAGAATGCCGCAAATGGCACCGGCAAAAGAAAAAATAAATACCATAAGTCCAAATTGTATGCACTAAAATAGCCTGCTGCCAATGCAGATATTACCATAATTATTGTGGCAATAATGGTAATCAGTGTAATTCGTTTATATCCCATACTTTTTTATTTTTGTGTAGAGTGTGGTACGCGAAATTCCAAGGTTTCGGGCAGCCAGGCTGAGACTCTGACTGTTTTTTTTCAATTCCATTGCGATCATTCGTTTTTCCATTTCTTCCAGCGTTAGTGTTTCCTCTTCGTGGAAAGGATGGTGCAGGTTCAAATTAAGATCACATGAAGTTATGGTGTCATCTTCACATAAAATGACCGCTCTTTCCATGGTGTGTTGCAATTCTCTGATATTTCCTGGCCACGGATAGCTCTTCAGTCTGTCAATCACTTTAGGGTGAATATTCGTGCAGTTTTTCTTGTATTTCTGACAATATTTACCGACAAAAAAATGAGCCAGAACATCAATGTCTTCAATGTGTTGCCGTAAGGGCGGAACTTCTAATGGTATGGTATTGATTCTGTATAAAAGATCCTGTCTGAAGGTTTGTTCCCTGATCATCTGGGGCAGATTTTTATTGGTTGTGCTTATCAGTCGTATATCAACCGGACATTCTTTATTGGACCCTACGGGAATAACCACCCTGTTTTGTAATACATTCAATAGCTTTGATTGAAGCTGTAACGGAAGGTTCCCTATTTCATCCAGCAACAATGTTCCCTTGTTGGCAAGCATGATTTTGCCTGTACGGTCGTCATAAGCATCGGTAAACGAACCTTTGATATGACCGAACATTTCACTTTCAAAGAGAGTTTCTGACATCGCCCCGAGGTCAACGGTAACCAGCAATTCATTGTGTCGTTCCGATAATCGGTGTATCTCTTTGGCGATTAACTCTTTTCCGGTTCCATTTTCCCCGGTAATCATAATATTGGCATCAGTACATGCAACTTTTCTAACCATGTTAAGTATATTCTGCATCACTTGGGAAACACCGATAATCATCCGATCATCCCTGTTCAGTTCGGTTTTCAGGTCTTTCTCCCGTTTCCGCAGATCATTAACCGTCAGTTTTGATTTCCGGAGCTTCAGCGCTGACTTCAACGTCGCCAGTAATTTTTCATTTTCCCATGGTTTGAGAATAAAATCCGCAGCACCTTCGTGGGTGGCTTTTACTGCAGTTTCAATATCCCCGTATGCAGTAAACATTACCACCTCAATATCAGGTCTTCGCTGCTTTATTTCCCTGAGCCAGTATATTCCCTCATTCCCGGAGCTTTCGCCCGATTTGAAATTCATATCCAGAAGCACTACGTCAATGTTTCGGGTTTCAATTTCATGAATCAGGGAATTAGGATTGGAGATGATAAAAACCTCTGAAAACTCAAATTTCAAGAACAGGAGCAAAGCATTCAAAACACCTTTGTTATCATCAACAATAAGTAACCGACCTTCTTTTGTTTTTATTTCCATAATCACGTTTTTCAAGTCCAAATGTACAGAATATTTACAAACAACTGTTCAATTTGTGAACAAAAAAATTAAAGGTATTTTATACTTCTCTGTATTTCAGAGTCTATATCCGATTGGCATATATATTGCAATTTATCTGTAAAATTTAAAATTACGACCATGATAAAAACAATTAATCTCACCAAACAATTTAAGTCTGATGAAATTGAAACTACCGCGCTGAACCATGTAAACATGGAGGTAAAAAAGGGGGAATTCGTTGCCATTATGGGCCCTTCGGGATGCGGAAAATCGACCCTGCTGAACATCCTTGGGATGCTTGATAATCCGAGTGAAGGCACCTATATTTTCAACGATGTTGATGTTTCAAAGTACAAGGAGAGCAAACGAACGCTATACAGGAGAGGCAACATTCAATTCATCTTTCAGAGTTACAACCTGATAGACGAGCTTAATGTCTATGATAACGTGGAGCTTCCACTACTTTATCTTAAAAAATCCGCTTCGGAACGAAAAGAAAGGGTAATGGATATTCTTGAACGCATGAAGATTGGACACCGTAAAAGACATTTTCCGCAACAATTATCAGGAGGACAGCAACAGCGTGCAGCCATTGCCCGTGCCGTTGTGTCATCTCCGCAACTTATTCTGGCTGATGAGCCTACAGGAAACCTTGATTCCAAAAACGGCATTGAAGTAATGAACATCCTTTCGGAACTGAACAAGCAGGGAACCACCATCGTTATGGTTACCCATTCACAACGGGATGCTGCTTTTGCCCACAGGGTGATCAATTTGTTTGATGGTCAAATTGTATACGAAGAAATATCGCAAAGACAACCGTTACTTTAGTTATGAAGTGGTTCCGGATATTTCTTCTCATTTTTCCATTAGTAATTAATTGTTATGAATCCGAGCATGCACAAAGGCATCATTAACAATAAAAATTTATAAAAATCTTACTATGAAAGATTTAAAATTTGTCCTACAAATATTAAAGCGCAACCCATTCATGCTTATCACGAACGTGATAGGGCTTGGAATAGCATTAGCTACTGTGATTTTTACACTCACATACATACGTTATGAGTTGAGTTATGACAGGCATTTTAAAACCAGGGACAGGGTTGTAAGACTGTACAGCCGAATTACCGATAATACAAGAACCGAAGTTTATGGCATCTCCTTACGCAAGGCATATACCCAACTACCCGGGAAAGTTCCAGAAATTGAGTCTGCTGTTCAATTATATGGAGGTTTGCAAACATCTGTTCAAAACAAAGAGAACAAAATAGAAAAAGTTGGGATTTTCTACGCTGATCCTGAAATTTTTAAGGTATTTGGACTGTCGCTCAATTTTGGTGATGAAAAAACAGCGCTGGTTGCGGAAAAAAGTGCGGTGATCACAACTTCTCTAGCCGAAAAACTGTTCCATACAACCAATTGTATCGGAAAATCAATTGAAACGGATGGTGAACAAGTGATGATTACCGGGGTAATGGATGAAATTCCGAAAAACTCACATTTGAGTTTCGATCTGCTGGTTTCCATGTCCACCCTTAATATGAAATGGTTATCTGCGTCTCTCGAATTTCAAACATATTACCTACTTAAACCCAATATTGATTCAAAAGCGGCAGGCGCTAAGATTGCCAGTGCATACGATATTCTTATGCAGAATTGGGCCAGGACGTTTTTCGCAAAGGTACAATCGGGGGTTGAGCCTCTGACCGATTTATACCTGCATTCCGCTGCAAGTTTATATATCCCGAACCATGGAAGCACAAAACAAATGCTGATGGTTGGATTGATAGCACTGTTTGTCCTGCTCACAGCATTGGTCAGCTATATTAATTTGTTTATTATACAAGGTGAAAAACGCATTACCGAAATTTCAACCCGGACCATGTTTGGCGCCACAAAAGCGAGCATTGCCAAACTGTTTTTTTTAGAAACAGTTATCGTTTTTCTTTTTTCTGCCATCCTGGCATTTCTTATTATCTATAAATCAATGATATACTTATCAAGCTTATTGCAATCAAAAGTAGATATTCCAGATTTATTATCATTTGGCGGTATTATTTCTTTTGTGATTGTTTTCATCGTGCTTCTTGTGGTTACATCCGGTTATCCTATCCTCTATCTGTCAAGAATGAAATATGCGTTAGGATTGAGGGGAAGAATTTCAAGTACGGGCAACAACAACTGGCTTTCGACGGCATCGGTATTTGTACAATTTACGGTTGCTTTTTTTTTTATCAGTTGTGTCGTTATTATAATATCACAATTAGGATATATGCACAATGTGCCATTGGGGTTCGAAAGGAATAATGTTATCACGATTAGCAATTGCAGTATGCCAATCTCGAGGAAGTATGAAAGTGTTAAAACTGAATTGTTGCAGTTACCTTTCATTTCTAATGTTTCTGGTGGAGAACACTTCATGGGCGAGGGATGCAGCGGACAGTTCATAAGAACCCTGGCTGACGGGGAAAATGGCAACAAAGCCATCAATGAATACCGCGAAAAACCAGGTTTTGGAGAACTCATGAAATTTACGCTGATAGACGGACGATTTTTTCGCCAATCCATGGCCGACAGTCAGGCTGTTGTTTTAAACGAATCGGCAATAAAATATCTGGGTTTAAGGCCAAAAGCCGGACAATATGTTTTTTATAAGGATAAACGTGTTGAGGTTATTGGTATCGTGAAGGATTTTTATTATATGACCAATCCGGGTGAACCCATTGCTCCTTTAGTAATTGCAAATTGTCAATGGGGAAGTCCTAATATTTATATCAGAAGCAGTAACAAATTGAACAAAAGTCAATTGACACAAATTAAGTCAATCATACACCGCTTTGATAAAAATTATATTTTTAACTATAGCACGTTGGCGGATATTTTTGATAGGATGTATAAGAAAGAAAACCGGCTTACAGAAATGGTATCCATCGGAGGAGCCGAAGTGGTTATCATCAGCTTGATAAGCTTACTGGCTCTGACCATTCTTAAAGTATCACGCCGTACCAAAGAAATAGGGATTCGTAAAGTGAATGGGAGTTCTGTCGGACAGATACTCTATGTTCTGCTCAAGGACACACTGATTATTGTTGTTATTGCCATTTTCGTTGCTTCAGTTGGAAGCTATATTGTTATGGACCGATGGCTTGCTGAGTTCGCACTACATATCCATTTACACCCTGGATATTTTTTAATCAGCACGTTGTTTGTGTTAATCATAGCCATTGTTGCCATAATCTGGCAAGCCTTGAAAGCAGCAACACAGAACCCGGTGGAAGCGATAAAGCATGAGTGAATAAATCCTTTAAAACTACAATCATGATAAAGAATTATTTAAAAACTACAATTACCCATCTCATTAAAAATAAAACGTATTCGTTAATAAGCATCTTGAGCCTGACCATTGGACTGGCAGTGTGTGTTTTGCTATTATTATACGTTCAGTATGAGTTGAGTTACGACCGGTATCACAAAAATGCTGACAATATTTACAGGTTGTGCAATCCGGAACACCCTTATCATTCGCCTCAAACTGCGAAATTTTTAGCCGATAATATTCCTGAGATAAAAAGCTATACCCGAATTCTACCTCGGCAAAATTGTATCGTCGAATATAAAGACAAACGATTTAAAGAAAACCAGATTGCATATACCGATCCTGCTTTTTTCAAAATATTCTCTTTTCATTTCAAACAGGGGAATCCGGAAAACGCTTTACAACAACCATTAACTATAGTAATCTCCGAAAAAATTGCACATAAATATTTTGGAAATGAATATCCAATAGGCAAAGTATTAACGTTGGATAATGAAGCCAATTATACCATTACAGGTGTGATGGAAGATATGCCTCAGAATTCTCATTTTCGTTATGAAATGATTGGGACACTTGCTGGTACTGAAAAGGAAGGCGCAATGAATAATTGGGGATGGCAAAACTTTCTGGTCTATTTTCTGTTCCCCGATCATTTCTCTAAATCTGAAGTTGAGGCAAAATGTAATCAGGTAATGAAGACTATTAAAGCCCCGAACTTTACGCCATCTGAATTTACAATACAGAAAATCAAAGACATTCATCTCTACTCCTCTCATTTTAAAAATGACATTCAACCGCAAAACAGCATTATGTACGTCCTGATTTTTTCTGCAATTGCTTTTCTGGTTCTGCTCATTTCCTGCTTTAATTATATTAACCTGGTTACTGCTAATTTTACCACACGCGCAATGGAAATCGGCATGAGGAAAGTATGTGGGGCATCACGGAATCAGCTCGCCATGCAATATACCTTCGAATCATTAGTAGTAGTCGTTATTTCGTTTATTTTGTCACTTCTTGTTGCTGGTTTAAGTTTACCGTTATTTAATGAGTTATCCGGAAAAGAATTGTCAATTCAGGCATTGAATAATCGAGATGTTTTCTGGGGCCTTCTTGGAATTCTGTTTGTTGTAGGGATTCTGGCTGGATGCTACCCTGCTTTTATCCTTTCATCTTATAATCCTACCAAAGTGTTTAAATCATCTAAAAGTGGTGGAACATCAAAATTACAATTCAAAAAAATCCTTATAGGCACTCAATTCACCATCGTTATTGTTTTGATAACAATTGCAATTGTAATGTTTCGCCAGATCAGATTTCTTCAGCACCGCGATTTGGGATTCGATAAAGAATGTATCCTCACATCAGATGTTAATACGTTTGAAAATGAAAGGAAGTATATGACATTAAAACAGACACTTCTTGAACAGAATTTTGTTGTCAGCGTTTCTACAGCCAGCCGTATTCCTTCAGGAAGTCTTAACAATTGGGGAACTGTATTACCACAAGGGCAAAAGGAACCGATAAAAATTCCCTATGTCCATGTTCATTTCGATTACTTTAATACATTGGGCATAAAAGCATTAAAGGGACGATTATTTTCAAATGTATATAAAAGGGATACTAGTGAAGCCGTTATTCTAAATGAAGCGGCTGTAAAAAGTTTGGGAATACAAGGATATCCAATAGGACAAACGATTAAATGTAACTGGCCAAAATCAGATAGAAAAATCATTGGTGTTGTCAACGATTTTAACTTTGAGTCGATGTACGAAAAAATTAAACCTATAGTTTTTGTCATTAAATATGATGAGTGCTGGCAACTTATGATTAAAGTAAAGCCATCTGATATATCAAGTTCAATCAGCAAGATCAATGAAATATGCAAAAATTTCTACCCGGATCAGATATTTGATTTTCGTATTTTAGACATACAACTTGAACAACTCTATCAATCCGATAAAAAGACTTTTCAATTAATGGGATATTTTGCATTACTGGCAATTATTTTAGCCAGCATGGGATTATTTGGCATGGCTACTTTTATCATAACCAGCCGCACAAAAGAAATTGGTATACGTAAGGCAAACGGAGCCACTGTTTTGGAAATAATGCAAATGCTTAATTTAAGTTTTGTGAAATGGATAGTCATAGCATTTGTAATAGCCACGCCGATAGCCTACTACTTTATATTCAGATGGTTAGAAAACTTTGCTTATCAAACCACACTAAGCTGGTGGATTTTTGCACTGGCTGGTTTTCTAGTCATGTGTATTGCCCTGCTGACAGTGAGCTGGCAAAGCTGGCGGGCGGCAACACGGAATCCTGTGGAGTCTTTAAAATATGAGTAAACTTATGTGAATATAAAACTATTTTCCAATTATTTATACTGGACATTCTCTGCCTTCAGCACATAGCATCACAGTAGGCCACAGTTCAACTAAAGCCATGCCTAAGTTTTGCGACGTGCTAATGTTTTTGAGCATTAACTCTGTATATAAAGCATTTATACTCATTTTAAAATAAATATCATTTTTTTATCCATTAAGTCTAAAAATCACATAAAAAAGGGGCTCATCAGAGCCCCTTTCAAACAAACTTAATTTACTTACAAAATCAGTTATTTAATTATCACCATTTTCTTAATCAACGTTTGGCCACTGTTGGTAACAAAACGTACAAGATAATTACCGGCACTGTAACGGGAAGT
>Ga0163159_1003568_pt1 | contig 11664 bp, 9 predicted proteins | sample BioMet9_FD_108702 | JGI IMG/M metagenome (GOLD analysis project Ga0163159, IMG submission 108702) | Microbial communities from bioreactor (seeded with sewage sludge) at Lawrence Berkeley National Lab, California, USA - Biofuel... | ecosystem: Engineered > Bioreactor > Anaerobic > Unclassified ... | reverse complement strand
GCCATATTCTTTCGTTCACGATTGTCATCTCCTGTTTATATTTCTCTGTACGCTTTTTCTTTAACTGTATACAGTATAATATGATTGTGGAGACAAGTATGTTGTAAAAACAACGGGTGAGGAATTCTTAGAATTAATTATTGTCCTTATTTTGAAGATTTAAGCTCTTCCATATATCTTCTGCCTTAACAGGCAATTTACTGGCAGTAACACCAACAGCATTATAGATCGCATCTGTAATAGCCGGACAAGGTGTATTTATAACAACTTCGCCAATAGATTTAGCACCAAATGGACCTGTTGGCTCGTACGCCGGTTCAAATATTATTTGAATATGCGGTATATCCTTTCTGGTTGGAATTCGATATTGAAAGAAAGAGTTGTTTCGTATCTTACCTGTGTCTGTATACTCCGTGTCCTCGTACAGTGCCATGCCTATTCCCTGCACGATACCACCCTGTGCCTGAGCGCAGGCCAATGCAGGATTAATTACAGTACCGCAATCAATCACGCCAAGGAAATCAGTTACCAGAACTTTTCCTGTGGAACGATCCACCTCAACCTCTGCAAAGCCAGCCATAAAAGGCGGTGCAGAATATATACAGCAATGATCAGCTGTTGCTGTCAGCCAGTCACAATCAGGCTTTAATACCAACTGTTCGCTTAGATCCTTTAATGATATAAATATTGTTTCATCATTTCTGCTATGAACACCTTGTCCGTCAAGCCAGCAGTCTTCAGCCTTTATCTTGAGCCGGGCTGCTCCTTCCTGTATTATTTTTTCTTTTAATGAAAGGGCAGCTTCCATCACTGCCTGTCCTGATACGTACGTAGTACTCGATGCATACGATCCTTTATCATATGGAGAGTGGTCCGTGTCAACTCCTTCCGGAATAATCTGATTAATTGAGCATTCCAGTACTTGCGCAGCAATTTGTGACAACACTGTATCACAGCCCGTGCCAATATCGGCTGCACCAATCTGAAGTGTATAAAAGCCTGTATCATTCAGATGTATCGTTGCACAGCAGACATCCTTCATTGGGACACCTGAACCTTGCATTGTAATTGCCATACCAACAGCACGTATACGACCATTTTCTGTTTCTTTCGGTTTGCACCGTTCTTTCCAATGGAAGCGCTGACAGCCTGTTTCAATGCATCTTTTTAGTTTACTGCTTAACAGAACATCCCCGAAATATGCCGGCATTTTTTCACCTGCTGCAGGAATATTGATTATTCTAAAATAAGCCGCATCGATTCCTAACACATGTGCCATACGATTTGCCATAGTTTCTACGGCGTAACAGCCCTGTGTTGCTCCAAATCCTCTGTAGGCTCCGGCTGGCATCAGATTTGTATAAACAAATTCAGCCTTATGTTTGTATGCTGCATGTGCATATAACGGGATCGTCTTATGACCGACCAGAAGACTCGTAGGATATGACTGTTCTCCATATGCACCCCCGTTTGCCAGCACATCCAATTCAATTGCACGAACTATGCCATCCTTTGTTGCGCCCATTTTTACATGCAGCCGCATCTGATGCCGGCTGTTTGAAGCTGTAAAACAATCTTTACGGGAAAGTATCAGTTTTGAAGGACGACCGGTCTTGTTCGTTACAAACGCCGTGATTACTTCAGTAACCAATGACTGTTTTGCACCAAATCCCCCTCCTACCCTTGGCTTGATAACACGTACCTTCGACTGTGGAAGATTTAAAGCCATCGCAATAATTCTTCTGCAGTGAAAGGGAACTTGTGTTGAACTAATAATAGTTAATCTATGCTGATAATCATAGTAGGCGCATGTTCTAAATGTTTCCATCATTGCCTGTGCATTAGCTTTTGTGTAAAACGTATCTTCTAAAGTAACGTCACACGACTCAAATGCCGAATCAGCATCCCCGTAATCAGAATAATGACTGCAGATCAAATTTCTGCATGGATCACCACCAATTGGAACATTATTGTGATAGTCTGGTTCTGAATGAATAATTACAGAAGAATCAAGTGCTTTTTCAAAGTCAGCTACAGCATCCATAACTTTATATTTAACTTTTATTTTTTTTAATGCTGTTTCCGCAGCCTTCTCAGTTACAGCTGCAACAATAGCTACAGGATCCCCGATATACCGTACGTGGTTTTCCAGAATGTAACGGTCATATGGTGATGATTCCGGGTAGCACTGTCCTGCATATGTGAAACGAATCTGCGGTACATCTTCCCACGTCAGCACGCATACCACGCCTTCTGATTCATATGCTTTCGATACGTCTATACTTTCGATCATCGCATTTGCATATGGACTGCGAAGCAGTTTAATAATAAGACAATGTTCCGGTGCAATGTCATCTGTATAGACAGCCGCACCTGCTGTAACTGCCTCGGCATCTTTTTTAGGAAAAGAACAGCCTACTGACTGTTCATTCATTGTTCTTCCTCCTTAGATATTTAAGTATCCCCGCAGTCTGTAATTGATAACCTGAACAGCGGCAGAGATTTCCCGCCAGATATGTTTCAACTTCTTCTTCGCTGGCATCCGGATTTTCCTTTTCCAAAGCCAGCACTGTCATAATAAGACCAGGGCTGCAATATCCGCATTGTTCCGCACCTTCGGCTGATAAATACATACCCAGGAGATTTGCTGAACTGCCTGTTCCTTCAATCGTAGTTATTCTTTTCCCCGCTGCTCTGCATGCAGGGTATTTACATGAAAGGACCGGAAAGCCATCCACCCAGACAGTGCAAATACCACAGCTGCAGGAATCACAGCCCTGCTTAACGCTGTAATACCCATTACTGCGCAAAAATTCAAGTAATGTTGCATCCGGTTCTATAATGCCTTTCCACTTACAATCGTTAATATATAACTCTGCAGTCATTACAGCACCCTCTCATCTACCGCGATTTTTCTGATACAATCACATATCAGCATTTCTGCAAGGCTCTTTCTGTATTCTTTACTGCCGCGCATATTACTGCCAAACGTCATTTCTTCCACGGCTTCCATCGCCGCGGTTTCCGGCAATACGCCTTCTCCTGCTGCCAGGGAAGCCTTTTCAGCCAGCTGTGCAATGCCAGGCCTTGCTCCTATTACGATCCTGTACTGTCCCCTGTCAACACTTACTGCTGTATTAATAATCGGAATATCATTAAAATTTGCCCTAAAAGAAGCATACTGTGCTATATTTCTTTTTTTAGGGAGCTCAGCATACAGGAGTATATCTTTTTTGAAGCTCTGCTTATTATTGATAAAAAATGACAGTGCTGTAATACCATGTTTATAAAAACTAAGCTTTGCATCAAGACATAAAAACGAAGCTGTAATATCAGAAAATCCATAACACCCGCAGATACTGCCGCCTACAGTAACCATATTCCGGAACTGTACACCTGCAATACCTTTAAAGCAATTCTGAAAGTACTCACCATATATTTCGCTGATCATACGATTCGTTTCCAATTCCCGAAGTGTACAATTACTGCCAATACGAACTGAATCTTCCAGTTCATCAATATAATTGAGCTGAAGCTTCGACAAATCTATGGCTTTGCAGATATGACGTCCACTCATCTGAGTCCAGATACCGCCGCCCAAAATGCAGTTTCCTTTCCGTTCATTCAGTGCATTGCAGGCTTCTTCAATACTCTTTGGCATTACGTATTCTTTTACTGTCCACATATTTCGTTTAGAAATCCTCTCCTGCTTTATATCAATGTCATTAATATTAATTTTCTTTAAAAAGTGAAAGAAAGACTTGTTTTTCTCCGTCTACGATTCCTTCGTCTGTTATGATCGTGCCCGGTAATACTGGTAATGCAATAGTTGCTATTTTCAGCAGATAGCAGCTGTCATCACTAATTTTTTTCAGTGCCGCTTCGGTATCTTTAATCTGATCTGCAAGCTGGCTGGCAGGCAGATCTGACATCAGTCCCATTACCGGCAGCGGCAGCAATGATAATATCTTCCCTTTCGATGCTACTGCTATTCCTCCGCCGCTTTTCTTTAATGCATGGACAGCCAGCATTGCATCATAAGGATCCCGATATACCATTGTAATATTATGACTGTCATGTGCGATCGTCGACACAAGTGCACCTTCTTTGATGCCAAACCCCTTCATAATTCCAATTGTATGATTATGTCTGCCATAGCGATTAAAGACTCCGCAGAATTGATAATTATCAAGAGAACTTATATCGACATACCCCGAATTCACCGGTACTTTTTCATAAAAGCCCTTGTTGAAAGATGTTCCCTTGTACTTGCTTTGAATTACTAATGCTTCTGTCTCATCTGTGCAATGTGCCGGTACTTTGATCTTAAAATCTTCCAATGATATATCATAATCAAGATGAATACTGTTTTCAAAATGCAATTTCTCTGGATTATGATTCTTAAAGCAGTATTTTCCATGTTCAGCCACAACGTTTCCACCAATAAAAACTGCTTCCGGACAGCTTCCATTCAGATTTTTCAGCAATTGCAGATCTGCCGTATAACCAGGTGCTACTGCTCCAAGATCACAAAGCTGATATTCCCGTGCAGCATTGTAAGTAGCAAATCTGTATAATTCAATCGGATCCGCGCCATACGATATTGCTTCCCGAATAATCCTGTCTATATGACCTTCTTTAAACAAGACTTCCGCATGCACATCATCCGTGCATAGTGAAACATTGTCTTTCCATCGCTGAGTATTCACAACGGTAAGATTCTCTTTTAAATAATTAGAGAGAGAACTGCTTTTGAGATTAACATGCATTCCTTTTCGCTGTTTTAAAGCACATTCCTCCCTGTCACGACATTCATGATCACTCTGTGCACCTGCTGTAATGTACGCATTTAAACTTTCACCAGTCAGCCGCGGAGCGTGACCTTGAATAAAAACTCCACGTTTCAATCCTTCCTGCAATATACCATGCATTCTGTCTTCATCCTTGCATACATTCATATAATCCATCACTTCACCGATGCCTATAATGCCTGGTGTATCAAGTAATTCCGAAATTTCTTTTTCTTTAAACACTGCTCCGCTGTTTTCCAGATTCGGAACAGCAGGTACACATGAAGGAGCTAAAAAGAACTGTCGAAGCTGCGCCTTTTTCGCATTATCCAGCATAAACCGTACCCCTTGAATTCCATTGACTTTTGCAGTTTCATGCGGATCTGCAACAACTGTAGTTGTTCCATGCGGCAAGACTGTATATGCAAAATTTTCCGGCGTCATCATGGTACTCTCAATATGAATATGTGTATCAATAAATCCTGGTACCAAATACATACCCTTTCCGTTATAATAAGCTTTCGCGTATCCTGCGTCCTCTGCAGCACCCTCTCGAACCTGTATAATAACTCCTTCTAATATGTCGACACTCCCAACAAATAATTTTCCGGTAAAAACATCGAATACTATTACATTTCCTATTGTAAGGTCACATTTTATCATGTGGTTTATTGCTTTCAGATAAAGGCTACGGTTTTTTCCAGTTACTTCCATTTTACACTGCTCCTTTATTCTCTGCTGTTTGTATTCCCATCATTAGTTTGCCAAGCTGTTCTTTATCGAATTCGCTCTGTGTTAAGCTGGCTGATATCTGTCCATTATAAATTACAAGTATACGATCCGATACTTCTATTAATTCATCCAAATCGGTTGATACAAGTAAAATCCCTGTCCGTCTGTTCCGGGCATCAATCAGACAATTCGTAATGAATCCTGCCGCACTGATATCCAGTCCCCGATTCGGATGAACTGCTATCAATAGTTTAGGATTCCATTCAAGTTCCCGCCCTACAACAAGTTTCTGCTGGTTTCCTCCGGAAAGATCCCCTGCTGCCTGGTCAATCGACTGCATTCTAACATCATTTTTTTTGCAGATATTCATGCCCCAGCTTTGTACATAATGCCAGTCTATTAATCCGTGGCGGCTGATTGGAGGCTGATCGTAATGCATAAGTATCAGATTGTCACTCAGATTCAGGCTTTTTACCATTCCCATTTTCAGACGGTCTTCAGGAATATGGGCTACACCAAGTCTCAAAATACTTTTAACTGACAGCTTAGAGCAGTCTTTATTGCATATTTCAACCTTTCCGCCCGTTGGCTTCAGAATTCCTGTAATACATTTTATCAGCTCGGACTGGCCATTTCCGTCCACCCCGCAAATACCAACTATTTCACCTTCATGGACCTGAAGATTAACTTTTTTAACGACAGAGGCTCCATCCGGACGAGTGTAATTTAAATCACTTACCCGCAAAATTTCCTCTCCCGTATTTTCAGGTATTTTTTTATGTTCCTGCTCAACTGCTCTGCCTACCATCTGATATGCAAGCTGATTTTTATCTGTGGATGGTGTAATCGGTATGGAGTATACAGTTGCTCCTTTTCTGAGCACTGTACAATTTGTACAGACTTCTGTTATATCCATCAGTTTATGTGTAATAAAAATTACAGTACACCCTTCCGATGAAAGCTTCCGGATCATCTTAAACAGATTTCGTGATTCCTGCGGTGTCAGAACAGCTGTAGGTTCATCTAATATTAAAAGTTTTGAATTTCTATAGAGAGCCTTTAATATCTCAACCCGCTGCTGCTCTCCGACTGAAAGTTTTCCGACTATTGTCCATGGATCAATTTCCATATTGTATTGCTGTGACAAGTGCCTGAATTTTTCGGCCTGCTCTTTTATATCAAGTACAAAAGGATTTTCTGATTTTCCAAGAATAACGTTTTCAATAACTGACTGCTCTGGAATCAGCATAAAATGCTGATGTACCATACCAATCCCCTTATGAATCGCTTCCTGAGGTGATAAGAAGCTGACTTTTTCTCCATCCAGCCATATTTCACCTGTATCGGCACGATAAAATCCACTTAAAATATTCATTAAAGTTGATTTTCCCGCGCCGTTTTCACCTAGCAGGGCATGTATCTCACCACGGTTTACCATAAGCTCCGCGTTGTTATTCGCGACAGCACTGCCAAATGATTTGCAGATATTCTTCATTCTTAAAAATTCCATTTTTATCCCTGCCTTTCATAATTAGTACCGCTGCAGGCGGGACGATTGGATTTTTTCTGATAAACACAAAGTGCTATCAAAGTTATGATATATGGCAGCATCGCCCATATTTCCGTTGGCACAGATTGATTAATAACCTGCAGGCGATACTCAAGAGCTTCACTTGCCCCAAACATCAAAGATGACAGGAATACACCGACAGGAGTATAATTTCCGCATGCAACAGCAGCTATTACGATATATCCTCTGCCAGACACCATATTCTCTGTAAATGCGCTTAGCTGACCGGTAGAAAGAAAAGCTCCTGCAAACCCCGCCATAATGCCCGTATAAGCAACGGCTCCAAAACGAATTCGTGAAACATTTAGTCCCACGGTATCACATGCCATAGGATTATTTCCTACACTGCGCACTTTCAAACCGATATTTGTCCTGTTCATGATAAAAGAACAAAGCGGGACTAGAATATATGCAATGTAAACAGGTATCGGCTGGTCAAACAATGCACTTCCGATAAATGGTATTCGGGACAGCAAAGGAACCGCCACCGCATGAAATGTATCAATTTCAGGTATATCACCATTAACACCGAAGATTCCTCGATAAATCAATACAGTCAGGCCAATGGCTAAAATATTAATTGCGACACCGACAACAATCTGGTTGGAATATAATCTGACTGAAAAAAACGCAAACAGCAATGCTACCAATAATCCGCCTGCCATTGCCAGAAGCATGCCAACCCACACAGAACCGGACATCCACGAACCAATTACGCCAGCTAATGAACCAACAAGCATTATGCCTTCAATGCCTATATTAACGACTCCTGCTCTTTCACCAAATACTGTTCCTATACCAGCCAGCAGAAATGTGGTTGACATCATTATCGTTGACCTTAAAAATTCACTTAAGAAAGTCACTTGACTAATACCTCCTCAGCTAATCCGTTATGCTGTTTTTGGATATCTTTTTACACCGAAACAGCTTTTCATACATCCTGCGGCCAACTACAAAGAGAATAATGAACCCTTGCATTAAATAAATCACGGCACTGGGGACTTGTGAAAGCATCTGCATTTTGTTCGATCCATTACTCATTACTCCGAACAATACTGAAGAAATCAGGATACCGACAGGGTTATTTTCTCCCAGCAATGCTACAGCTATACCGTCAAATCCTATATTTCCCGCAAAAGACTGCAGCAGTCTCTTTTGTATAGCCAGAATTTCTATCGAACCGGCTAAACCTGCAAAAGCTCCGGCCAGCAGCATTGCCGTTAACTGAACCTTTTTCACCTGAATTCCGACACATTCAGCAACGGATCTGCTTGCACCTGTTACTTTAATTTCATAACCCGCTTTTGTTTTATTCATAAAAAAAGCATAAAAGACAATTGCCAGAAGAGCGATAATAAAACCTATATGCAGTCTTCCTGTTGCTGAAAGTCTTGGCAGGACAGCGCTGGCTGCTACTGTTCTCGACTGAGGATACTTCGAAATTGCATCCATATCTTTCAGGGGACCATCTACCATACAATTTACAAACTGAACAGCAATTTCATTCAGCATAATCGTTGTTATGATTTCATTTGCATGAAAACGGCTTTTCAACAGACTTACCAGTCCTCCGTACAATGCGCCGCTTACAGCTCCTGCTGCCAATGCAAGAAAGATATGTAAAAAGGAGGGAATTCCTTGTAAATAGACGCCAACTACAGTACCCATGAGTGCACCTGCATACAATTGACCGGAAGCACCTAGATTTACCAGGCCTGCCCGTATTGCTACTGCAAAACTAAGACCTGTAAAAATCAAAGGAACCGTTTTAACCAGACTTTCTCCAAAAGCCGCTGTACCTCCGACAGAACCTGCAAAAAGCTCTACAAAAGCCTGAACTGGATTATATCCAACAAGAAAAATAACAATTCCGCTGATTACAAAAGCCAGTATTACCGCCAATACGCCATTAAGCAGGCTCCTAATCCATTTATAATTAACTTTCATTTAATAAATTCCTCCTGATACAAAGAGATACAGCATTATATAAGACTGCTGTATCTCTTCGTATTTTTTACCATCATGAAGCGGTCGGAACATCAATCTTCCCGTTTTTCAGATCATCATATACCTGCTGTACCTTTTCTTTGATTTCATCTGTAATTTTTGCATTGTTCTGCCATTCTCCCATAGAAACGACCCCTTCTTTAGCACCATATTCATAAATATCTGAAGGAAGGTTTCCTTCCAGATATTTTTGATACATGCTGTAAACAGGAATACCGTTATCCATAATGACTGATGTAAGGAGCGTTGAAGGCGCAACATCTTCATAGCCAGGTCCCGGTGCAATACAGCTTACACTGTTTTCCTCAGCTGCCTGAATCGGACCGGAGCTGGCAGCATTTGCATTTGCCGCAATTACATCTGCGCCATTATCAATCATTGCTTTAGCTGTTTCTTTTGCCGCCGCTGTATCAGAAGAATTTCCTGTTATTACAGAATCAACCTGTGCATCAGGATTAACATATGAAACACCGTACTTAAAACCTGCTTCAGCATTTAAAAGCGGTGTGATTTTAACACTTGAAACAAGACCGACGGAATTACTTTTGGTTACCAGACCAGCAACAATCCCCATCATAAAACCTTTTTCTGCATCAGACATATGGAAGCTGTGAACATTGCCCGTATTCGTATTGCCGCTGATTATAATAAACGTAACATCCGGAAAATCCGCAGCTACCGACACTGTCTGGTCTTCAAAAATATTGCTGCCGATATAAATAAGATCATAGCCTGATGACGCATATGTGCGGATACTATCTTCCACCTGTGAAGTATCAACCTTTTCCTGATAAGAAATTTCAGCTCCATCTGCTTCGATTTTTTTAAGCCCGTCATACGATGTATAATTCCAGCTCTTATCCGTAATAGATCCAGGCAATATCATTGCAACTTTATGAGATTTCGAATCATTTTTTGAGTTTGCAGATGAAGAGGAACCTGATGCGCTGCCTGCGCTGCTGCCAGAAGTGCTTTTTGTGCCGCATGCTGTGATAGAAAGTATCATCAAAGCTGAAAGTATAATGCAAATAACCATTTTCATTCTTTTCACATTCATAATACATCCTCCTATATACTGTTTAACATCTGTACCAGAATCAAAAAATCAATATCTCCCTCCTTTTTATGATTCATATATTTTCCGAATCCTAGTATTTTCAATATACTATGATTCGTATAAACGTATAAACGTATTACCTTGCTATGGGCATGCTGAATATTTAAAATCCAATTATAGTACCTCTCTGCTTCACCCTGACAGAATTGAATTTTTATATTATCTATATGCCTGTTTCCTGACTTCGGAAAAGCTGTAAGTGAATATAATCCGTATTATAATATGCTTTACCGTAAATACAGGGAATATTGCTTTGATCAAAAGCACATGCCGTAAGACACAGTATGCTGTTACAATTCAGCAACTGTTTATCCTTTGGTTTGCCGCTATAATGAAGTTCATTCAGCATAATTTCATTTGATATTGCACAGATATCAACAATATCATGTTTAACTGTCTTACCGGCATATTGAGACAGCATATCAAAATTACTATTCTCATCCCATTCTGCCTGTTGAGGCAGCTCCTGGAAAAGATAAACAGGTATCCAGGCAACACTTATAATTGCCGGCCTTTTGTCCGCAAAATACATTCGTTCAATACGATACAGCTGGCTGTCTTTGCCAATGTGAAGGAGCTTTGCAATATCTTCATCTGCCTTTTCCTTTTCACACATCAGCAGCTTTGTCATTGGTTTATATCCGTTTTTTCGGATTACAGCACTGAACTCTGCCATCGCACCGATATTTGTTTTGATCTGAAGCGCTTCTTTATTGACAAAGGTGCCTTTTCCATGTATACGCAATATCAGACCTTCCACTTCCAGATCTTTTAATGCGGATCTTACCGTAACACGACTTACAGCCAGCTCACTTGCAAGCTGCTCTTCGGGTGGGAGCTTATTTGAAGCGGATATATCCAGATTCATTATATATTGCTTCAGATTTTCTTTTGCATTCTCGCTCAGATTCTTCTTAACAACCGGCTTTATCATAATAAGTCCTCTCCTGTAAGGTATTACCTTTATACGTTTTATTATATTCACTTCTTACCATTTGTCAATATCGAAGTAATTGAATTACGCTTGATCTTTCGATACGAAATATTATTTCCGGGTAAACCGCAGTGCAAGTTCACTGTCCTGCTGCTCCCACAATGTATTGGCATCTTTTGTCACCGTCAGGACAAAGTCTGTTCTGGAATAACGTGCGTCTCCATACAGTACCTTTCTGCAGGAGCCGTCCGTCCGGTATGCGTCCGGATCAGGATTATCTACAGCATACGCCTCATAGGTATTATTCTGAAAGATGATATACAGATACTGGGATTTGCCTTCTGAATCATCGTAATTTCTGGCAAGTCCAAAGGCATGACCCTCATCATCAACGTCAACCGTTATCGAATAATACGGCGAAGAGTCCCAGTCTATTTCATCACACACCCATTCTGTTCCGCTGTAGTTCACCGGCATAAAACAGGACGGATCCAGTGCCTGCGTTCCGGATGCT
>Ga0163159_1003563_pt1 | contig 11679 bp, 8 predicted proteins | sample BioMet9_FD_108702 | JGI IMG/M metagenome (GOLD analysis project Ga0163159, IMG submission 108702) | Microbial communities from bioreactor (seeded with sewage sludge) at Lawrence Berkeley National Lab, California, USA - Biofuel... | ecosystem: Engineered > Bioreactor > Anaerobic > Unclassified ... | reverse complement strand
GAGGAAGGCCGGGAACATGGGCACATAGGCCAGGAGCAGAAAGACGATCTGCGCGGCAAAGAGCACCCAGAAGTCAAAGCCGGTCACGGCGGAGATCAGGCAGAGCACAGATGCGACGACGCCGTTGGTGATGGAGGCACCGTTGGGCATGCCGGTCTTGGAGTCCACGACGCCCATGAAGCTCGGAAGCTGGTGGTCCTTGGCGGACTCGGTAGCAACCATGTTGACGCCGAGAGACCATGAGACCATGTTGCCAAACAGCGTGACGAGAAAGACGATGTTGACTATGGCGAAGATGGGCGAGGCCTCGCCGACCATGACGGCCAGCGCGTCAGAGATGCCGGAGTCGACGGTGAGGTCGGCGACGGGGATAGCAACACCGATGCCGAAGGCGGAGATCAGGTAGACGACGGCGATGGCGATGCCGCCCGCGATGATGGCCTTCGGAATCTGCTTGGCAGGGTTCTCCATGTCATCGGTGTAGGTCGCGAGAACCTCGAAGCCCATGAAGTTGAAGAGAATGATCGAGAGATACGTGAGCGAGTTGGTGTCGCTAAAGTTGGGGAGGTAGGTGCTCACGTCGCCCGCATTGGCGTTGCCGTTCTTGCTCATGTACATGAATCCGAGGATGCCGAGGACGATGGCGATGCCGACCTTGAGGATGGCACCCACGTTGACGAGCCACGCGGAGTCGGACGTCTTGGAGAAGCTCACGATGACGACAATCCAAATGAAGGCGAGCGCGATGACGAGCGATGGAATGACGCCCAGTTCGCTGCCGATGAGAAGGCCGATGGTGCTGGGAAATACGAGCGCGAGCGAGGCAATCCACAGGGGGAAGTTAACCCAATAGCACCAGGCGACGAAACCGGCCACCTTGCGCCCGAAGGCGCGCTTGACCCAGTCGTATACGCCGCCCTCGTCATCCGGATAGGTGGAGCCAAGTTCGGAGACGATCATGCCGTAGGGGAGCAGGAACGTGATGATAAGAAGAATCCACCAGAAGTACTGTGAATTGCCGATGGCGGCTGCCGGAGCGGCGGCCTCGGCGACGAACACGACGCAGATGATGTTCAGGATCGCGTCGAAGAGGCTGAACTTCTTGGTCTTTCCAGCCATATCAGTCCTTTCCTAGAAAGCGGGCGTCCCGACTTGCTGTCGAGGGGGCTATCCCTAGTTAATCACAAAAAATACTCTGTAACTACATTGAAACTACTTGTTTTTTACGTGAAGGCTACTTGGACTGGGGCGCCGGCTCCTGCTGCGTGATGCAGTGGATGTTGCCGCCGCCAAAGACGACTTGGTCGGTGCGAACGCCCACGGCCTTGTACGTGCCCTTGCCCCAAGCGGCGTCGAAGGCGGCCTGAATCTGCTCGATGGCCAGCGCGTCGTTCTTGTCGCCATACTGCGGAACGATGACACCGTGGTTGACGATGAGGAAGTTCATGTAAGAGGCGATCAACGGCTCGTCGGCCACGCGCGGCTCGGCGTTCTCGTCGATGTCGATGGAGTCGCAGGACGCCTGGTCCATGTGGAGCGGCTCGGCCGGCATGACCAGCTTGGCGACCTCGAGCTTGCGGCCCTTGGCATCGGTGGCCTGCGAGAGCGTCTCGTACGCAGCGCGCGCCTCGTTATAGAAGGGATAGTCGGGGTCGTCAGACCAGATGCAGAGCATCTTGCCAGGAGCCACGAAGCAGGCGACGTCATCGATGTGTCCGTTGGTCTCCTCGGGGTCGATACCATCCTTGACCCAGATGACCTTGGAGACGTTGAGGTACTTCTTGAGCTCGTCCTCCATGTAGCCCTTGAGCTCGTTGGACCACGGCTCGTAGTCGGTCACACTGGCATTTCTGCCGGGATCGAGCAGACACATCTCGGTGGTCACGAGGGTGCCCTCGCCGTCCACATGGATGGAGCCACCCTCGACGATCAGCGACTCGGGGCGATAGCGACGTGCGCCGGAGAGCTCTGCCATCTTGAGGGCAATCTGCTCGTCCTTGTCCCAGGGGAAGTAGAGGCCGTTGACGAAACCGCCGTAGGCGTTGAAATGCCAGTGGATGGCGCGGACCTCGTCCGCGTCATTCACGACATAGGTGGCACCGGTGTCGCGGACCCAGGCATCGTCTGTGGTCATCTCAAGCACATGGACGTTCTCGTCGTTCTCGAAAACGGCCTTGGCGTTGGCGTAGTCGACCTGGTTGACGCACATGTTGACGGGCTCGAACTGCGCGATGGCACGGGCGACCTCGGTGTACTGCTTCTGGGCCGGCTTGGCGCCCCACGCCCAGGTGTCGGTACGGTGCGGCCAGGCCATCCAGGCGCGTGTCTGCGGCTCAAACTCGCCGGGCATACGGAAGCCGTCTGACCTGGGATCGGATACGGACTCAATGATGGTGCGCATGCTAAGACCTCCGTTACGTAGATGGTGAAACCCTCATACCGGAAGAGGCCCTGCGACCTCCTCCGGCACAATTGCCTGATACTACCTGGACTGGAGCTCGTCGAGCTTTGCGATGGCGGCGTGCAGCTCCTCCTTGGCGGAGTAGTCGACGTTCTCGTCGTTGAGCGGGGTTCGCTTTCCAAACGCCGCGAGAAGGGCGCGGATGGAGTGCTTGCGGTTCTCGGCCTCGACCCAGCAGAGGGAGCGCTCGGGGCTGTCCATGACCTCGTCGGTTACCTCCTCCCCGCGAGTCGCAGGCAGGCAGTGCATGAACTTGGAGTTGGGGCCAGCGTAGTTCATGAGGTCCATGTCGACCTGGTACTTGGGATAGAAGACGTCCATATAGGAGACGCCGGACTCCTCGGCGTCATAGAGGCCGTACCAGACATCGGTATAGACGAAGTCGGCGCCCTTGATGCTCTCGACGTCGTCGGAGATGGTGATGGTGCCGCCCGACTTCTTGCAGTTTGCCTGTCCGATGGCGAGAAGGTCGGTCTTGTCGTTGCCTACCTGCAGGCCACCGTCGGTGATCTGGTGGCCCTTGGGCCCAAACTGAACGAAGTCCATGCCGATGATGGAGCAGGTGAACATCAGAGAAACGCAGACCTGGGTCGCGTCACCGATAAAGGCGAGCTTGCAGTCCTCGATGCGCTTGCCCTCGGGGAGGTTCTCGAGCATGGTGAGGAGGTCGCCCATCTCCTGCGTGGGATGGTTGTACTCGGACATGCCGTTGAGCACGGGTGCCGCGGAGCCCTGAGCGAGACCCACGACGTCCTTGTGGCGATCGACGCGGGCCATCATGATGTCGAGCAGCGAACCCATGACGCGCGCGGTGTCACCGAGGGACTCATGGCCACCGAGCTGGATGGTGCCGGGGCCAAAGAACTGGGCATGGCCGCCGAGGTCGCACATGGCCGTCTCGAACGAGATGCGCGTGCGGGTGGAGACCTGCTGGAAAATCATGCCGAGCGACTTGTTGCGCAGAAGGTGCGGGTAGTATCCGTCAACCTTGATGGCCTTCTTCATGGCGATGGCGAGGTCCTCTATGGCGAGGATCTGCTCCTTGGTGAGGTCGTTGGTGTCGATGAAGTCCTTGGGCATTGCCATGGCGCCACTCCCGTCTGCCGGTATCCCGACAACGTGGACGCCCCGCGGCGCCCGATTGCTTTTCCTTCAGTTGCACTATCTCGCGTCGCCGGTTCAAATGCCAGAATAATTGGGTTTAGTGGATGCTGGTAGAATTACTACTTGCATAAACTCGCATTTCGTTGCACCTTTATCTCTATGCGTGCTGCTGCGGCGCATGGCCGACGGCACTTCCTGCCACGGCGGCGCCGAGAAGGGCAGTTCGAGGCGCGGAGGGAGATTGTTGGATTGAGCGTCGTCATCTTCACCTACACCATCGTTCTCATCATGGTGTGTGTGACCGCCGCGATTCTCTCGCTTGCGGATTTCTTCGTCAGCCGCAAGCAGGCCGTGCTCGCCCGCGTGGGCTTCTTCGTCTTCTACATCCTCGACCTCGTGGGCATATTCGGCTCCGAGTGGATGGTCCAGAACGTCCAGTTTAATCCGAGCGCCTACTACGCCATCGAGAACCCCGTCCTCAAGACGATTCTCAGCGCCGGCGTGCTTCAGTGCTTGTGGCTCATGATCACGCACGTCCTCGATGAGCATGATCGACGCGTCCAGCTGGTGCCGACCTGCGCATATCTGCTTGGCTGCGCCGTCGTGCTTGTCGCCATGCCCTTTGGGCCGCTCCGTCAGTGGGCGTACTACTCCATGCGCCAGGCGTACCTGATCTTCGCGCTCTGCTATGCCCTCGCCAAGTGGCGAAGATCCACTGACGAGAACTACCGCCAGCGCCTAGACAGATACCGACTGCCCCTCGTGATTATTGCCGTGCTTGTCGGGTGCATTCTTCTTGAGGACACGCTCGTGATTCTGGTGCTGCCCATCCCAAGCCAATACACGGAGTGGCTCACGCTGTTTCTCTCGTCGAGGAACTTCTCCGAGAACGCGATGATGCTCTATGTGTCCTACCTCTGCATCAAGAAGGCCGTTCGTCAGCTGCAGCTTCGCTCGACCCAGGCGCCGACAGCCACCGCAGCAACGAGCGAGGGGCAGAAGCTAGACCTCATGAGCCATATCGAGGACCAGCTGCCCGTCTACGTGAACACCCACAAGCTGTCGGCACGCGAGAGCGAGGTTCTCGCCCTGGTCCTGGAGGGTATGGACAACCGCACCATCGCCAACGACCTCTTCCTCTCCGAGGGCACCGTGAAGACCCACGTGCACAACATCATGAAGAAGACCGGGACGTCTTCTCGAGACGAGCTGAAGCAGAGCTTCTGGGCCGAGTAGCTGCAGGTGCCAGAGCTGCCCCTACCTGGAAAAGGTGACAGGTATCTTTTCCAGGTTTTACGCTAATAGTGGATGCGAGTACCAGAGATACCCCTTACGACCTCGGGCGCATTGTCAAGAGAGCCGATGATGGCCGTACGATTGGGACGGTTCTCGCAGAAGCGAAGGGCAGCGCGGACCTTGGGGGCCATGGTGTCTTTTCCAAACTCACCGGCATCGAGAAGGGCATGGATCTCAGGTACGGTCACGTCACCGAGAGGCCGCTCGTCCTTCCCGCCAAAACCCGTGCAGACATTGTCCACGGCGGTGAGAAAGACAAGCTCATCGGCATTGCAGTCGTCGCCAAGGAGCTCGGCGGCGTAGTCCTTCTCGATGACGGCAGGAATGCCCACATAACAGCCCTTATCATCAGGGTCTCGAATGACAGGAATGCCTCCCCCACCGCAGGCGATGACGATGAAGTCGTTGTCGAGGAGGTTGAGGATGCTCTCGAACTCTACGATGCGCCGCGGCCGAGGACTGGCGACCACGCGTCGGAAACCACGGCCGTCGTCGACGAACCTGAAGTCGGGATGCTGCGCTGACTGGGCATCTGCCTGCGCCTTGGTGAGGTGCGGGCCAATCTGCTTGGTCGGATTGGCGAGCGAGGGGTCATCGGGCTCCACCTCGATCTGCGTGATGACGGTGGCCACGTGCCATTTCTTATCACCCTTGTGCATCTCGGCGCCGATGGCCTGCTGGAGGTGGTAGCCAATGTAGCTCTGCGTCATCGCTCCGCACTCGGGCAGGTCGATGACGGGGATGTCCTTGTCATCGGGTGCGGCGACGCCAAAGGCGCGCTGGACCATGTTGACCTGCGGTCCGTTGCCATGGGTGATGATGACCTCGGCGTTGGTGTCGATTGCCTCGAACAGTAGCGGCGCCACCTCTCGTATGCGGCTGAGCTGGCGGTCGAGACCATCGCCGAGGGCGAGGCCACCAAGTGAGATGACGATGCGCCTGGGTCTGTCGGTCTTGCTGGTGACGGGCATGTTCCTCTCCCCTCAGAGGGTTGCCATGCTAGTAGTGGATGCGCGTGCCGGAGGTGCCCCTCACGGCCTCGGGCGCCCTCTCGAGCGAGCCGATGATGGCCGTGCGGTCGGGGCGGCCCTCGCAGAAGCGGATCGCCGCGCGGACCTTGGGCTCCATGGAGCCCTTCCCGAACTGGCCCTCGTCGGCGTACGCGCGGGCCTGGGCGACGGTAAGGTCGGAGAGGTCCCTCTGGTTCTTCTTGCCGAAGTTGACGGCGACGCGGTCGACGGCGGTGAGCAGCACGAGCACGTCGGCGTCGCAGTCCTCGCCGAGGAGCGCGCCCGCCATGTCCTTGTCGATGACGGCGGGGACCCCCCTGTAGCAGCCGAAGTTGTCGGTGGCGCGTACCACGGGGATGCCCCCGCCGCCGCACGCCACGACGATGAACTCGTTGTCGAGGAGGTTCAGGATCGAGTCGGACTCCACGATGCGCCTGGGGCGCGGGCTCGCGACCACGCGCCGGTAGCCGCGGCCCGAGTCCTCGACGAACTTGAAGGTGGGGTCCTGCCTCGCCTGCGACTCGGCCTGCTCCTTGGTGAGGAAGGGGCCTATGGGCTTGGTGGGGCTCCGGAACGACGGGTCGTCGGCGTCGACCTCGATCTGCGTGACCACGGTGGCCACGTGCCACCCCTTCCCCGTCTTGTGCATCTCGGCGCCGAGGGCCTGCTGGAGGTGGTAGCCGATGTAGCCCTGGCTCATGGCGCCGCACTCGGGGAGGTCCATGACGGGCACCTTCTCGTCCTTGCTCGACGAGATGGCGAACGCCTTCTGGATCATGCCGACCTGGGGGCCGTTGCCGTGCGTGATGATGATCTCGGTGTCCTCGTCTATGACGCCGAGGAGCGCGGGCGCCGCAGCGCGGACGCGCTCGATCTGCTCCTTGGGCGTGTCGCCGAGGGCGTTGCCGCCGAGGGCGATGACGACGCGCCTGCGCTTATGGATGGACTCAGCCATAACTCTCCTCCATACGATGGCCAGATGCGACCTAAGTCGTTGACGGGACACATGGTAGAGTGCCTGCCGCATTCTCGCTCGGCAGGGCGTGGACGGCTCATTTCTCGGACAAATGGTACATATTCATAAGATGATAATATACTTGCAAAATAATACATATATATAACTATATAGTCTGTTATATGCATCTATATCCACACTAAACCAAACGTGCAAGAAGCCTCGTCCCTATCGCCCTGCTCGTAGATTTTGGTTTAGGCCGTACTTTGCTAAGGACAACCACCTGGGCCAACAGGGAAAGAACCCTCAGATTCGTTTGTCGCTGGTCATCTGAGGGGCGAGAAAGCTATGCCAGAGTCCGAGCCTGTATCGCACGGTGGGATTTTGCACGTAAACCAACCGTGCGACACAAACCAGGGCCGTTGTTGTATCGCACGGTGGGATTTTGCACGTAAACCAACCGTGCGACACAAACCGGTCGCATGGCCATCTGTGGGCCGCACTTCTCCCTAGCTCTTGTCGACAGGCTTGGGCCTGCGTGGTCGGCGTGGACGACGTCGGTCGACGTCGGGTCCCATCTTGGCCTTGGGTAGCCCGAAGCCGAGGGTCCTCGCACGCTCCGCAGCACGGCTATGACTCACGTGCCGGATGATCTCGCCGAGAAGAACGACGACGATCACACCTATGAGCAGCGGAATCTTGTCCAGCTCAGTCGATGATCCGTTGAGTGGGATGCATGCCACGACGATTGAGAGGACGAGTTCCACCACAGGTACCCAGCAGAACAGGCGCATCGCCAGGCGTCCGCCCGGCACGCGGAAGGGACGCGTGCGGTCGGGATCAATCTCGCGCAGCTTGAGGAAGGCGGGAAACATCGGGATGTACGCAGCAAGTGTGAACACGATGTCAAGCGACAGCGCGATGGAGAAAACTCCCACGCCCACGTATTCGAAGAGTGGCTTTGCCAGCACGAGGGCGCTCGCGCAGATGCCGCTCATGATGCACGATCCAGCGTGGCGACCCTTGGAGTCCTCCCTGGCATAGACGCGCGGAAGGTTGCCCTCCTTCGCCGCCTGGTTGGTAACGGAGCTCACGCCATGAGACCAGCTGATCATGTTTGCAAAGAGCGAGAGCAGAAAGCCCACCGAGACAAGCATGAAGGGCAGGCTTCTCTCGCCAGCCATGACGGCCACGGCATCGGCGATACCAGAGGCCAGGCTGATCTCGTTGTGTGGAACGGCCGTCGAGATGCCCAGCGATACGAAGAGGTAGACGGCCACGATGGCGAGGCCGCCACCGATGATGGCCTTGGGCATGTCCTTCTTGGGGTTGTCCATCGAGTCGACGAATGTGGCAATGACCTCGCAACCCATGTAGTTGTAGATGATGATCGAAAGATAGGTGAGCGCGTTTCCGTCAGAGAAGTCGGGCAGCATCGATTGGGGCGTGAGCGGCTCCGCAAAGCCGTGCGTGTTCCCATACCAAATGCCCAGACATCCAATGCCCACGACCATGACGATGTTGAGGACGGCTCCGGCGTTCATGATCCAGGAGATGTCGCCGACCCCCTGCATGCTCGTCCACACCACAAACCAGATGAAGGCCATCTCGATGAGGATCTCCGTCCAAAGCGGCATCTCAAAGCCGAGGATTCCGTTGATGGTGGTGGGAAAGAGCACGGTGATCGAGGCGAGCCAAGTGAAGTAGTTGACCCAGTAGTACCAGGCCTCGCGCGTGGCCCAGCGACGACCCATGGAATCGCGCACCCACTCATAGACGCCGGCGCCTTCGGCATAGGTGGTGCCGAGTTCGGCGACCACGAAGCCATAGGGCATGAGAAACGTGACGAGAAGGAATAGCCACCAGAAGACAGCAGAGTTGCCGATTGCCGCCGCGGGGGCGCAGGCCTCGATCGTGAAGACGACGCAGATGATTGAGAGAATGACGTCTCTGAACCTGAGTTTCTTCCTCGCCACGCGCTCTCCTCGCCATCCGCGAAGCCAAGTCCGAACCTATTGCATCTGATAGTGACCCACCATACGCTTCCTGCAAGTTTATGCAGGTTTAATTCGGGTGGACGTGGTCAGATGATTTGTCCCATCATGCGTTCCTTGCAAACCGCTTCTCGTACCCCCCCCCACCCCCCCCCCCCCCCCCCCCCCCCCCCCCCCCCCCCCGACATGCAAAGTCCATCCATCTTAGCCACCTCGTGAACGGTGTCCCCCATATGAGGCGGCAGGAGGAGCGGACCTCCTGCCGCACGATGTTCCAAACTCTATGCGACGTCTTTCTCAAGAGAAGAGAGGCGCTTGAGCTCCCAGACGGCAGAACTCAGGCACAGGATTCCCGTAAGGGTATCTGCCACGACGAGTGCCCACCACATTCCATCAATTCCCATAGCAGAGCCCATGAGATACATGAGTGGGCAGGAGAAGACGACATAGCGAGAGAGTCCAAGCACCGTGGAGAGTGCAATCTTCTCGACTGTCTGGAAATAGGTGCTCATCATCATCGAGGTATAGCCCAGACAACAGGCAATAATGGAGATGCGCGTCGCCCCAGCGGCGAGCTCGGCAACCTCTGGATTGAAAAAGGCGCAGATAGGATAAGCGGCGATCCAGATGATGACCGTAAGAATCGCAACCGTTACGATTTCGTACACAAGCGAGGATTTGATTGTCTGCTTGAGACGACCGATAGCCTTTGCGCCGGCGTTAAACGCGGCGATGGGCTGCATGCCAAAGGCGAACGACTCGGCGACCATCATGATGATGTAGATAACATATCCGGAGATGACCGCAAAGACCGCGAGGTAAGTCGTTGCGTTGCCACCACCGAAGATGCCGAAGAGGTTGTTGGCGACGGTGTTGTAGACGAAGGTGCCTGCCTGAACCAGAAAGAACGGAATACCAATCTTGACAATCTGACCGCAAGTTGACCAGTCGAGCCTGGCGTCCCTAATGTCGACATGGAGGTCGGAGCGGTTGCCGAAATACCAGAAAAGGCCAATAGACATAAAGCCGATGGAAAGACCGTAATAGACGCCCGCGCCCGCGACTCCGAAACCAAACACGAAGGTAGAAAGGGCGAGCCAGACAATTGCAACAACTGCCGAGACGGTCCAGATGTTCGCGGACTGCTGGGGCTTCTCGTCGACGCGCATGACTGAGGTAATCATCTGCCCCATGATAGTGAGCGGCAGGAGCACACCAAAGGTACGGATGCCGCCAACGCAGTCAGCTAGAATCTCGGGGGTCGCACCGAAAAACGTAGCAAGCTGGGCGGTGAAGACCTCGAAGATCACGAGGATAATCACGCCGGTATACAGAGTGAGCCAAAAACCCTGCGAGAACGCATGCTGGGCACCGCTCTTGTCACCTGCGCCAAAGGCATTGCCGACGATGGTTGGCACTGCAGTGCTGAAAAGGCTGCCAAAAGCAAGGTTGATGTATTCGACCGACATGATAATACCCACACAGGCCAAGCCCTCTGCTCCAAGGCCGTTGCCCATGATAAGTCCCTCGAGCACGACCATGATGATCTGGGCAATCATTCCCTGCATGGTGATACGGCTATACTTCCACACAAGCCTGTTGATTGGTGCCACCGCAAGCTCGTGGTCCTCCTCAGCCTCGGTGGCGGCCCTCGTCTTCTCGTCTGCCATATGTGCGTCCCCTTTCAAACAATGGCTGCCATACGGGACGTGCGTCCCTCGTGAGCACCATAGTCAGGGGTGGATGAAGGTTAGACCAGACTACAAGGAGGTTAGCTGGGCGAAGAATGGGGTTATTCTCGATTACACCCCGTGCTTTCACTTCCATGCTGACAATACAAGCGCCATGCCGCGTCAGTAGTGCCAAAATGCTGTCATGAGATCCTGTCGGCTGGTTGTTCCAGCCTTGCTGTAGATACGGTGCAGGTGTGCCTTCACGGTACCCGTAGAGATGAAAAGGTCGCTTGCAATCTCTTGGGTACTCTTCTTGAGCAACACGAGACGGAGTACCTCTCGCTCTCGCCGACTGATGCCGTGGTCATCGCAAAAGCGAGGGAGCCTCATATCGATGTCGGAGACATAACGGTCCGTATCAAAGTCTCCAGTACCCTCGGCAGGGTGCTTTGCATAGACCGCCATAAGATCGCGTGCACTTCTAATAATCCCTACCGCACACACGATGGCAATCACATTTTCGGTGATATTACGCTCGGTAAGATGCCAGAAGAACGAGTGAAGGGGCGTGCCCATCATCGTTTCTGGATGGAAGCACATGATAAAGAAGTAGTCTTCACAGAGCATAATGACAGAAAGTGCGAACATCGCCCTGAAGAACGTCTTCGAGCGCTCAATGTCAACGCGCTCGTTCTTGGTGGCATGCACCTTGTACCACCAGAATCCATACCCCACCGAGAAAATCACTGCCAGGTCACGCCAGCCCCAATAAAGCATGTTCCGGACGGCGCCCGTAAGGTCACCGATAGGAGCAACGACGACGGCGACCACGCCGAATACGAGGGCGAAGGTGATAATCCGGCTCCTGTTAAGAGGTGCATGCACGCGCTCACACGTCCATGCCCAGACAAGGGTGATGAGGACAACGTCCAAGGGCAGGGTAAGCCATGGCCACTGGAGGCCGGCATTGAAGTACGCCTCTAGGTACGGTTTCTCCCCCATGTACTCACCATAGAAGATAATCGCGACTTCAAGCGCATAGCAGACAAGGGCCGCCGCCGAAACCTTGATTATCAACTTTATCCGAACACCTCCCACATTCATCCGCACATGTGCGGATGAATGTGGGAACCCGATACCCTGAGGGCCGGATCGGCCGGCCCCGGGAGATCGGAGGACGGCATGT
>Ga0163159_1003562_pt1 | contig 11681 bp, 11 predicted proteins | sample BioMet9_FD_108702 | JGI IMG/M metagenome (GOLD analysis project Ga0163159, IMG submission 108702) | Microbial communities from bioreactor (seeded with sewage sludge) at Lawrence Berkeley National Lab, California, USA - Biofuel... | ecosystem: Engineered > Bioreactor > Anaerobic > Unclassified ... | reverse complement strand
GTTCTCCTCGATGACCTTGGCGACCTTGTTGATAAGACCGCCCGTCGGACAACCGGTGAGCAAGATGCGCTTGGCGGTCGGGCTCACCGGGCTCTTTCCCGCCTGTTGGTCGGCGACGCGCTCCTGCGCCAACGCCTCGACCTTGCTGGCGAACTCGTCGGTATCGAAGCTGAACGTGCCCGAGAGAAGCGTGCTCATCAGCTCCACGCCGGTCATGGCCGGCGGCGTGCTCTCCTGCACGTCGTAGAGCGAGACGAGCGCGCGGCGCAGCCGGTTGCGCTTCTTCGCCGCGCGGCGCAGGTCTTCATCGGTGATGACGACCCCATAGAACTGCTCGAGCGTCTCTTTGAAGTACTTGACCTCCTCGTACCAGGCATCGGGTTCCCAAGCGCGCCCCTGACCTTGAGGCAGATGCAGCACATGCACATCCTTAAGGTCGCCCAGAAGCTCATACATCTTCTTCTTGCCATCGCAGGTGGTCTCCCCCACGATAAGGTCGCTGAAGTAAGTGAACGGGCACTTTTGGGACAGTGCGAACCCATACGTCGATTTGATGAGCGGGCAGAGGTTGGCCGGAAGCATTGTCTCGGCGACCGGGATGGTCTCGGGGCTTGTACCGCACAGCCCTACCGCCGCAGCTCCCGCCGCCTCGACCACTTCGAGCGGCGCATACGAGCACAGGTAGCCCACGAGCCGCCCACCGCCCTGCTTGTATTCCTTGACCTTCATGAAGCTTTGCTTGCGTTTCTCGTTGAATTCCTCGTAGGTGCGGGGAAGCGTTGCTTCTGCCTGCATATTTGCGCGTTCCTTTCATAGATTGAATGATCGTTGTCGTAAACCAGTGCCGAACAAACCGATGTCGCGCGAAGCAGGGCGGCAGCTTCCGCAGCTGTTCGCCCGTTGTCAGCGCTCGATTGCCCTTCGAACTCGGCAGCCTGCTACCCAGCGGCCTCCGCGCCCAGAAGGGCGGCACCGAGGGCGCCGGCGTAGCGCGCAAGCGGTTTGGTCTCCACCGGGCGGCCGAGCCGCGCCGCCAGGCGTTCGACGATATACGCGTTCTCGCAGAGCCCGCCGGTCAGAAAATAGGTGTCGGACGAGAGCTGGCCCACCATCGTGGCCACCTTCGAGACGACCGATTCCATCACGCCGCCTGCGATATCGGGCAGGGCCACGCCATTGCCCACGAGCGAGGTGACCTCGGATTCGGCAAAGACCGTGCACATGCTCGAAATGGTCACGGGCTCGCCCTCGCGCGCGAGGGCGGCCAGCTCTTCCTGCGTCACGCCCATGCGGTCGGCCATGACCTCCAGAAAACGTCCGGTGCCCGCCGAGCACTTATCGTTCATCAAGAACTTCTTCACCTTGCCGTCAACGACGGCGATTACCTTCGTATCCTGACCGCCCACATCGACGACGGTGCCATCGCGCTCGAACAGGAAGGCAGCCCCGCGTCCATGGCAGGTGATCTCGGTGACCACGCGGTCGGCGAAGGGCACCGACACGCGCCCGTACCCGGTCGCCGTCACATAGCTGCCCTCGCACGCGATACCCTCCTGCGCAAGTTGTTCCTCGATGCGCCGCGATGCATCGACGCTGTTGAAGCCAGTCGGCGTGACGAGGGTCTTCACGACATGCCCGTCCTCGAGCACGGCCGCCTTAGCCGCCGTCGACCCGATATCTATCCCAATCGAATACACGTCTCGTCCCTTCAGTACATCTCGATCTCGAAGATGCCCTCGTAGGGCAGCGTGAAGATCCTGATGGCGTTCAGAAGAGCCTGCCGTTCGCGCTCGTCCACGCGCCAGGCTAGACCGCAACCCGCCGATATCTCGGAGGGAACCGGGATAATCCGCCCCGGGAATCCCTTCTCCGCCGCCTCCGATTCCATCTGCATGGCATCGGCCATGGTCGAGAACGTCACCACGGTCTTGAGGCTTTTCTCGCGTTTGTTCTCCACCATCAATCCCCCTCGAATTCGTGCGCTAGGTCACTCACAGCCTCGATACCGCGCTCGATCTCATCGTCGGTGTTGAAATGGCTGAAGCTGAAGCGCACCGCCCCTTGCCGTGACGTGCCGAGCGCTTCGTGCATAAGCGGGGCGCAATGGGCGCCGGCGCGCACGCAGATGCCATAATGGACGCTGAGCGCGTCGCTCACCGCCGCCGAATCCACATCGCCGATGTTGAGCGCCACGATACCGCAGCGATCGATGTCCGCATGGCCACCATACAAGGTCACGCCCGGAAGCCCGCGCACACCTTCCTCGAAGCGGGCGGCAAGCTCCTGCGTGCGCGCGCGGATGGCGTCGATGCCGGTCCGCTCGATGTAGGAGAGCCCCGCGGAGAGCCCCGCGATGCCGTGCGCGTTGAGCGTGCCCGCCTCGAGGTGCTCGGGCATGAAGTCGGGATGGTGGCGGTCATAGCTATGCGTACCCGAACCGCCCACCTTGAAAGCAGGAATGTCCACGCTTTCGGCGAGGCACAGCCCGCCGGTACCCTGAGGCCCGTAGAGGCTCTTGTGCCCGGTGAACGCCACGACGTCCAAGCCCTGCGCCGCCATGTCGATCGGGATGAGCCCGGCGGTCTGCGCCGTATCGACCGCCACGAGCGCCCCATGCGCATGCGCGATGGCGGCCAGCCGCGCGATGTCGTACACGTCGCCCGTCAGGTTCGAAGCATGCGTGAACACCGCCAAGCGCGTGTTCGGCTGGAACAGCGCGTCGAAGGCGTCGTAATCGATGCATGCGTCGGGTGCCACCGGCAGCACGGAGAGTTCCACGCCTTCCTCATCCTGCTTGCGGAAGAGCGGGCGAAGCACCGAATTGTGCGAGGCGGCCGTCGTGATCGCATGGTCGCCAGCATGCAGCAGCCCGCAGATGACGATGTTGAGCGCCTCGGTCGCGTTGCTCGCGAACGCCACATGCTTCGCATCCGGTCCGCCGAGCAACCGCGCCACCTGGCCGCGGCAGCGGTAGACAGCCATGTCGGCTTCAAGGGCGGCATCGTGCGCGCCCCGTCCCACACCGCCGAAGCTTCCGATGGCCGCCGCAACGGCTTCGGCTACCTCGGGCGGCTTCATCATCGTCGTGGCTGCGTTATCGAAATAGATCATCGATGCTCATTCCTGCTACGGGCGCACGACCACGCCGGCCTCGAGCTGCTTTTCCACGATGACGTACATGTTCGTGGCTTCGCCCACGACAAGCTTATCCTCGAGACCGTAGAACTTGAGGCAGGTGCCGCAGCTCATGATCTCGACGCCCGCGTCCGCAAGCGCCTTCAAGTCGTCGAGCGCCGGCGAGCCCTCGCAGGTCAGGTGCACGCCGCCATTGTAGAAGAGCACGCTTTTCGGCAGCACATCCTGCTGCGTGAGCGCGAAGATGAACGCTTTCATGAGGTTTCCGCCCAGCGTGTCATCGCCGTCGCCCATCGTAGCCGACGAGATGACGACCACCGGCTCACCGGCTCGCATGACGCTCGAGCATTCAGCTTGCGCAGCGATGCTCTCGGCGGTCTTGCCAAGCGTGACCTCGTATGCGTCTTCTCCGGTCTGCGTGCTCGCGAACGTGCATTTCTGCGCCTTGGCCAAACTCTCCAAGTTGTGCACGCAGGTCTCGTTGTCCACGAGAAGCAGCACGCTGCCCTCCCCTTCAATGCTGGCCAGCGCCTTCTTCGCCTTGACTACCGGTACTGGGCACTTGTCTCCCCGTGCGTCAATCGTCAGATCCATTTTCGTTCCTTCTTTCTCGCTCGTGCAGCCATGAAGCCGCAAGCGGTTTCATGCCCGCTTCCTTATCAAGCAATGCGCTCTCGCCCATCAGCGGACGCGAGCGCATCGCCGCTTTCCTAACAGTAACGATCCCGATGAGGGTCAATCTGTCGCGCCAAGGGAACGATATCCTCGAAGAGGATAGCGCCGTCCCGCGCGATATTCTCCACTTTACACGCATCCTCGCAGGGAATCAGCAACGAGACGCCGCAGGACGACCGCGCCGCACGCGGTGTCGGCGATATGCGTGCCGCCACCCCCTGAGCTCGTGCAGCTTCGAAAAGCTGCAGCGCGTCGGTGTTGCTGGAGAACAGCACGTAGCAATCGACCGGCTGCCCCGCGCATTCCCGCCGCACCGCCTGTATACGCTCGTTGATATCCATACAGCTCTTTTCCATTTCCCGATCATCTCGTATAGAGACCCCGCATGATTCGAATGCTCAGGCGCCGCCCGTCCACCGCAGCGCATCAGAGAGCAGCGGAGAGGAGGCGGAACACCGTCAATCTCCGTTGCAGGCTTTGACCGTTTTAAGCAGAGCGCGAACATTGTCCGACGGAGACCCCATGTCGAGCCCGCAGGCTGGCGATATGATGTCCGAACCGTTCTTCATCGCGCTGCGCGTGAGCGTGGCTACCTTCCCTTCCTCCCTGAGCGCGATTGCGAACGTGCTCACGTTGCCCATGATCACGCGGCCGGGCAGGTTCTCCCGCGCCTCCCTCAGCGGCACGACGGCGTCGAACGACAGCGCGTTGCTGCCTATCCTGCGTATCTGCGGATACACCGCATGCATCTGTCCGCAGATATGCACGATGGTCCGCGCGCCCGCATCGCGCATGGCCTTTTGCAGCCTATCGATGGAGGTAACCGCGTATTCGCCGAACAGCCTCGGCCCCATTATCTCACCGGTGCCGCTCGGATCCGAGATGGCGATGACGTCCGCGCCAGCTTCAATTTCTGCCAATCCGAAACGGATGAGCTCATCGGTGATGAAATCGAGATACTCGTGCGACAGCGCGGGTTCCTTGCTCAGCTGCTTGTAGAAACGCGTGGGCTCCATGACAGAGCTAGCCACGCTGACCGGCCCCACGAGATTGCCAACGATGGGCACGCCCTGGGTTTCCTCGCGTAGAATCCGGATAGCATCGAGCACCACTTTGCAGCGGCCGCTCCCCAAATCCATGGGCTTCACCTGCGGGTAGTCGTGCACGTCATCGATGAGATAACCGGTCACGTGAGGCTCGATGTGCTCCTTGCCCATGACCACCTGCGCGCCCAGCGCCTCTGCTTCCACAGTCATGCAGAAGGGCACGCCGCAATTCTCGAAGTAACCTTTCTCATAGGCGGTTTCGGCCAGACGGGCCATCATGCGCGCATCGTGGTGCGCTTCGGGCAAATAGACCTGCGCTTCCTCCTGCAATCCCACAGTCACCATGTTCATCATACCGCCGGGGCATATGCACGGCGGACGATCCGCCTTGCCGCCATCCAATACCGTCGTCAGTCTTTCGCTGGCTGTCAGCATGTCCGCATCTCCCTTCCTTTCCGGACCGGGTACTCGAAATCTTCCTGCTTCACCGCAACGCCAGGCGGCAGCACGATGATGTCTTCGTCCCATCGTCCCGTGATAAGCTTCTCCAAAACGCCGATGCTGCCCCGTTGCGTCCTCAGGGCCAAACCGAGCAGAGCGGCGCATTCCCGTCCATATGCCATGACCGGTGCCAGGGCGAAGCAACCGTCGTCGATGACGGACACCTCGGTATACGACTCGTACATCATCCGCATGACCCGATCGGCTTTGCGCGCGCCATGCTGTCGGGCTATCCGCTCCCTCTGCCCCACGACGCCGCAATCGTCACGTGTCCAGCCGCCGGTCAGATACATGGTTCCCGCTCGGCCATAGCCACGCTTCGCGCGCGGGCCGGTGCAGAGCATCATGTTGACGCAATCGTCGAATCTCGGCATCGCCAGCACGGCACGCACCGTCGAAAGCCCCACGGCGCCGTTGCCGCAAAGTCCGAAGGCGAGCAGGACCGACGTGGCGCCGCGCGCTTCTGCGTCATCGATCCTACGCTGAAGCTCGCATCTGAGCCGGTCGGGATGCTCGTGAAACCCGCGGTCCACCCAGTCGACGCGTATGTCGCCACCCTGGCTTCGGAGAACCGCGCCCACCTCGTCCTCGAGCATGGCGCAGGCAATCAGGACGCTGCCCTTCTCGGGTGCGCCACCGGTCACGTATATGTCTTGCGATTCCGTCACGCTACACCAGCACGAGTTCCTGTATCCTGCCGCTGGAGACGGATACGCCGATGTTCTTGATGCATGCCTGCCCCGCCATCTTCACCTCGCCGCGCAATGACAGCAGCGCCTCGAGGAAGTCGACCTTCTCGCCCAGATCGTGCATCTTGACCTCGGCGCACCCGGTATCGATGAGCGCGTAGGCGATCTTCGGACACATCTGGACAACCATGTTGTCATCGATGTGCTCGAGCAGCTTTTTCGCAAAACCAGCGGTGAAGTCGTGGGTGGTTTGCGCCATCATCTTCGGCCCGAGGATGTTGAGCGTTCCCGCGGAGTCGGAATAGGTGATGATCTCGACCCCGCATTCCCGCGCGTTGTCGACGTATGCGAGCAGCTGCTCTCCGAGCTTGTTCATGATCGCGAGGGTCGTCTCGGGGTCTTTCCGGTACATCTTGAATACCGTCCGCGATTCCATGAGTGACTGCATCTGAGTCCAAGGCCCCACGATCTCAAGGCAGACATGCTCGCCTTCCTGCTCGAGAATCCGGCAGGCCTCCAGCACTTCCCGAATCCGGCCGCAAGAGAAATCGATCTCCGGCAAGCCGAGCATGTCCTCGGCGCTCGTGCAGATGAGGTTGCGCGCGCGGGGCCCCGTGTTGGCATCGCCGTAGTTGATATCGGCACCCATCGCCTCGACCTCGACTGTGCGACAGAACGGCAGCAGGCAGAACCCCGCGCCATCATGCACCTTTACCGCCCGGGCCAGCGTCGCCATGGTCTCGCGATGCTTGTACGCGTCGGGAAACGCGAGGTCGAGCGAATCGGTCACCTCGGCGCTGATACCCACCGAGTTGGAATAGCTGCAATTGAAGTTTCGAATCTCTTTCATTTGCCAGACCTCTTCTCGGCGTCTACGTGCGAAGGGAAGATCAGGCAGTCCGAGAATAGACGCTCGTAGTTCTCGGTAGTGTTCAGTTCCACATAGTCCATCTCGTCGGCGAGCCGTTCCATGCCACGCTTGGCATCGCTCGACATCAAGGCCATATACGCGCCTGTCTTCGATGTGTTGCCTGCATATTCTATGCGGCTTTCCAGCTCGGCGGGCAAGATGCCGGTGCCGGTGATGCTGTCGGCCGAGAGATGCGCGCCGAACTGGCCGGCGACGATCGCCTTATCCAGGTCTTTCATCGCGATGCCCGCCTTCTCGAGCAGCGCCATGAACCCCGAAAGAATCGCACCCTTGGCCAGCTGCACTTGACGCACATCGCCTTGCGTGACCAGCAGGCGATCGGGAGACCCGTCGAGCATGAACGCCCGTTTGCCTGCTTCGTCCACGGTGATGAGCTGCGTGCGATAATCATCTTCGGGGAAGGCACCGATCTTCGCAAATGCCCCGTTCTTGCGCACTATCCCGGTGGAGAGCAGCTCGCGCATGACGGCGAGGATGCCGCTGCCGCACAGCCCTGCCGGTTCGCCATCGCCAATGACCGTGCACGAGATACCGTCTTCGCTCACCCTGATTTCCTCGATGGCGCCCTCGGAGGCGCGCATGCCCGCGCTGATGTTCATGCCCTCCAGAGCCGGCCCCGCAGCACACGAGCAACAGATGAGGCGACCGTCGTTGGCGAGCACGATCTCCCCGTTCGTGCCGATATCGATGAACAGCACGTTGCCGGTTTCGTGTTGAAGCTGGCAGACGTAGGCGCCCGCCACGATATCGGCACCGATATAGGCCGAGACATGCGGCAGGCAATATAGCCGCGCCCCCGCCGCCACGTCGAGCCCGATCGCGTCCGCCGGAATGTCCTGCGCACGCGCGAACACCGGCGCGAACGGCGCTTTGCCGATAGGAGTCGCATCGACGCCCAGCAGCATATGCATCATGGTGCAGTTGGCGCCCACGGTGACCTCGTAGACCGAAGAGCGGGCCACGCCCGCTTCGGCGCATGCCGATCCGATCATCTCGTTCAGGGAATCGACGATGGCTTTCTGAAGGTTCTCACGTCCGTTTTCCGGATGCTCAAGCTCGTAGGTGATGCGCGTGAGCACATCGAGCCCGTATATCTTCTGCGCGTTGATCTGCGATGCATCGGCCAAGATGTCGCCCGAGCGCATGTCGACCAGTTCGCAGACCACCGTCGTCGTGCCGATATCGATGGCCACGCCGTAAAGAGCCTCCGTCGTATCGCCGGGCTCGACTGCGATGAGCTGTCCCTCGTGCATAACCGCGGTGTATCGGCCCGGTTGCAGCAAAACGTGGGCGACGGCGACGACGCTGAGAGCATCGAGGCCCAGCTGGCGCGCAATCTGATCGGCGAGAGGCTCTTGGTTTTCGAGCGTCGGCTTCTCGATTGTCACCGTCTTCTTCTCTATATCGACCTTATGGGTGAAATCGGGCAGGATGCCTTCCGTGAGCACGGTGTGTCCGCGCTCCCCCTGCATCAATTCGACCGACATGTCCTCGGTAGGCACAAGCTGGCACGCCAGCCGTACCCCCGAATCCAGCTCCTTGCGGGGCACGAGACGCTTTTCCGTTTCCGTTGCGGGAGTCAGCGTATCCGACCGCACCCTCACGCGGCATTTGCCGCAGGTGCCCTTGCCGTTGCAGGGGTTGTCCACGACAACGCCGTTTTCGACCAACGCGTCGAGCAACGTGCTCCCCGGCTTGCATGCAAGGGGCTTGCGCCCCTGGTTGACAGTGATGAAAGGCACGGCCATGGCTACCTTTCAGCGTCCGGCTCGATGCCGACGAGTTCCTGCGCGAGCTTGACCGCCCCGACGGCATTGGCGGAGTACCCGTCCGCGCCGATCTCGTTCGCGAACTTCTGCGAGATCGGGCTTCCGCCTACGATTACCTTAGTGGATTCGCGGATGCCGGCTTCCTTGAGTTTCTGAACGACCGTGCCCATGCCGGCCATGGTGGTGGTCATGAGCGTCGACAGCGCGATGATGTCGGCATCGATTTCCTTCGCGGTGGTCACGAAATCGTCCAGCGGCACATCCCTCCCCAGATCGCGCACGTCGAATCCGGCGGTTTCGAGCATGATCTTAACCAGGTTCTTGCCGATATCGTGAGTATCGCCTTCGACCACTCCGATGACGACCTTCTTCTGGTTTCCGCCCGCGTCTGCGTTATCGAGGTGCGGGCGCAGCACGTCCAAGCCGTTGTACATGGCATCCGAGCAGAGCAGGACGTCGGTGACGAAGTACTCTTCGGCATCGTAGAGGTCGCTCGCCTTGTTCATGCCGTCGACCAAACCCTCCATGATGCCATCGTAGGCAGGATAGCCGTCGCCGATGTACTCGTTAGCGACGTCGACGACCTCTTCGTCCTCCATCTCGACGACGCACGTGGATAGTTTGCCGATAAGTTCTTCTTTGTCTGCCATTATCGCGTTCTCCTTATTGATAAATTTGATTCGTCCCCATCGGATGCCAGAGCTATTCGCCCCAGTTTGCCGGCGTGACGGGGCACTTGCCATACGTGCGCACCGCCGCCATCAGCGCATCCAGATTCTCGAGCGGGACCGCTCCGTTCAGATCGCAGCCCGTGCACAGGATGTACCCGTGCTCGCAGTCGTAACCTACCTTGACGCACTCCTTGACCGCCTTGTCGACATCCTCCGGCGTGCCGAGAATCATGGTTTCGACCGGGTCGACGTTGCCCACCAGCGGCATATAGGGCTGGATGTATTCCTTGGCCAACGCCAGCGGCACGCGGTTATCGATGGATATCATGTCGGGACCGGTCTTCACCATCTCGGGTATGATGTGCTTCGTATCGCCGCAGATGTGATAGCAGACCATGCCGTTGTTTGCATGGATGTTGTCCATAAGCTCGATGGTATAGGGCTTGACGAATTCGAGGTATTCTTTCGGGTTGATAATCGAGCCGGTAGCGATAGGCTCGCAGAACAGAATCATCGCCCCGGCTTCGATATAGCCCTTGTGCAGCTCTTTGAGCACATCGGTGCAGGCGCGCAGCAGCTTGTGGATGGCTTCGGGGTTCCTTCTCGTGGCGCGCAGGAGCTTTTCCACCGGGTAGATGCTCGACACGGCCGTGAACGGACCGGTGATGAGCACGCCGGTGGGAACTTCCTGTCCCATCTTATCGACGAGGATCTTCACGCATTCGAGATGCTTCTGGTAATCGGGGCTGTTCTCGGGCAGCGCGCGCGAGAAATCGAGCTTGTCGATGTCATCCAGATCGTCGAGAACGTGCTTCATGATGGCGGGAACGGCATCTTCCGGATCGCCCATGACGCTGCCGAGCTCCTTGCCGATCGTATGGAGCCCGTATTCGGCGATGAGCAGGTCGTTTCCGAATCGCTCGTAGTTCGCTATCTGGCATTGGGCTTCGCTCGCGCCCGTCGCACGCTTCTGCTTGTGCGTCATGCCGGCGGCCTTGCCGGACATCGAGCATATGAGCGGCATGGCCAGGATACGATCCATATCGCCGCCGGTGAGAAAGCCGTTCAGTCTCTCGACCGGCGTCATCTGATCGTCTTTGTGCATTCTGTCTCCCTTTTCGATGACATTCGGACAGCGCGCCCTGAGCCGAACGGGGTGACGTTCGGCCGTAAGCGCGCGAGGCTTCGCGTGGCACGCCGCAGCGGTAGACCCTGCGGACAGGGTCGCAGCGCAGCGCGCACGCCGGAGTCTCCGACGATGCGCACTGCGTCCCCCGCGCATCGTCAACCCGATTGGATGTTGATTGTTTCAGTGTCCCCGTTATGCGCCGAGCATCTCGACGAACGCGCCGATGCGCGTGCGCAACTGCTCCGCGTCGTTGTCCGTGTAATCCGTCTCGATGTGCAGCACCGGGAAGCCCGCATCTTCCACGGCTTTCTCCAGCGGAGAGGCTTCCACGTCGTAGGTCGTGCAGAACTTCAGGTTCGTGTTGATCACGCCATCGACCTGATAGGCCTTCGCCAGACGAACCACGTCGTCGACGCGGCCCTCGTTGGGAGTGAAGCAGGCGCAATTGTTCTTCATGTAGCGCTCGCACAGCGCACGGAATTGCCCTTCGAGCGTGGTCTGGGTTTCATCCACGAGGTTCTCGAAGTAGCGCGTGCCGGTGCAGTTCTCCTCGCAGACCACGGCGGCGCCGCTCGTTTCGACGAGGTGGTGCAGCTTCCAGTTGGGCACGGCGAACGGCGTGCCGGTGATGAGTATCCGCTTGGTGCCCGCAGGAAAGACGCTCACGCCCGCGGCGTTGCGCTGCTCGAGCTCGTCGGCGAGCGCATTGGCCTTCTCGGCGCAGCGGGCCGGATCATCGAAGAAGGCGATCTGCATCATGAGCAGCACATCGGTGCCGCTGATGGGGATGTTCGCGTTCTTGCGTGCCTCATAGACGCGCGCGAGCGCGCGACGACGATCGTTCAAGAGCTTGATTGCGTCGGCGAGCGCTTCGGGGGTCAGTTTATTCCCGGTGAACTCCTCGACCTTGGCGGCAAAGTCGGCGATTTCGCTCGTCCAAGCATCGTCGTCCTTCGGGCGCTTCATCTGCGGAACGTCCATCACGTACATCGGGACGTCTTTTGCCAGAATCTCGTAGGCCTTCTTCTTGCCGTCGCAGGTGGTCTCGCCCACATACATATCGGCGATGCGGAAGAATGGACAGGTGCGCTCGAGGCGCGCACCCACCGACGCCTTGATGAGCGGGCACACGTCT
>Ga0163159_1003561_pt1 | contig 11685 bp, 10 predicted proteins | sample BioMet9_FD_108702 | JGI IMG/M metagenome (GOLD analysis project Ga0163159, IMG submission 108702) | Microbial communities from bioreactor (seeded with sewage sludge) at Lawrence Berkeley National Lab, California, USA - Biofuel... | ecosystem: Engineered > Bioreactor > Anaerobic > Unclassified ... | reverse complement strand
CCAAACCGTCAGCCTTTGACTTGGTTCTGTTATAAACACTTACGGTATAACCGGCATCAATGAGATGTCCAGCCATAGAAGCACCCATAATTCCTGTACCGATAAAGCCTATCTTTTTCATTAGTAAGACCTCTCTTTCTCCCTTTTATTTTACACCTTAATCTTATCCAACATAATATTAAGTATTTCCACATCGGTTGATTTCATGCCGACTCTACCCATCCGTCCCACACTAGCAATAGTTTCTTCAATATCATCCTTTACCAAACCTTCGCCACTATGGAAAGCATGTTTATGCTTAGCCAAATGCAAAGCCATAATGGCAGTTTCCACAGCCACAGCGATTTTCGCTGCGCAAGATGGTTTAGCACCATCGCAAACCATTCCACCAATGTTAGTAATACTATTAGTAATAACGTCACATATTTGATTGTAGTCCATTCCCAACATATAAGCAATACCTGCTCCACTACCACAACCTGCACTAACAGCACCGCAATAAGCTGACAAACTACCAATAAAGCGTTTTTGGTGAATAGCGATTAAATTACTGACTACCAGTGCTCTATATAATTCTTCTTTACTCTTATTATAAAATTTGGCATATTCAATAACAGGAACAGACACAGTAATACCCTGATTACCACTTCCGGAATTAATAACTACCGGCAATGACGAACCGCTCATTCTAGCATCTGAACCAGCAGCTGCTCTGGCTCTGGCAATCAATTTAACATTGCTGTGGTCAAATTCTTCCATCAGAGTACGGCCCACCTCAGCCCCATAGTGGCCCTTTAAGCCTTCATCAGCAATTGCACTGTTTAGCTCAATCTGTCTATCTAAAATATCTTTAACATCGTCAATTTTAACGTTCCTGGCAAACTCTAAGATGTCTTTAACATTAAGCAAGGTCTTATCAGGCGTGTTCACAGCTTTCTCATCTTGCTTATAGTCTTCATCCTTGGAAAGTAAAATCGTACCGTTCTTTACAATCTTAGTAATATTGCTGTGATAATCTTTTACCACAACCTCAGCAGACTCTTTACCGGCTATTGCTTGCACCACTATATAAAGATTTGCTACATCTTCAATTAAGCTGCAATCACAAAAGCCATGAGCAATAAGCTCCTTACTTTTAGCAATGTCAGCATCTGTAACGGTTTCCAGTACAGCCAATTCTTTAGAGGCATCACCACCTACTACTCCCAGCGTAGCAGCAATATTAATACCTTTGCAACCACCGGAATTTGGCACTGTAACACCTTTCACGTTTTTCACAATATTACCACTACACATAACTTTAATATGATCAGGCATTTTACCCAAAACTTCTCTGGCCTTGGCACTGGCAAATGCAATAGCAATTGGTTCAGTACAGCCTAAAGCGACTACAAGCTCACTTTTTAAGATAGCCACGTAAGTATCATATATTTTTTGGTCCATTTCCAAACCTCCCGACAATCATATATTTAAATATTGCTAAATTAACCTTGCTGTATTAAGATAAAATTACCTTTTAAAGGAGGCATAGCCTTATGCTCAGTTTTTTAAACCTAAAATATTTTTTATTTTTAGCAGATGAAATGAACTTTCGCTCTGCCGCTAAGAAATTACATATAACGCAACAATCTTTGAGTGGTCACATTAAGAAATTGGAAACATATTTCGGTGTGACTTTATTTAAATACGGACCACCACTGGAAATTACTCCGGCCGGGCTACTTTTAAAAAAACATGCTCTAGAAATGTTAAAACAAGAACATTCCCTGGAAACCGATTTGCAAAATCTTAAGACTTTACAAAGAGGCACCTTAGTGGTCGGTTGTACCTACGCGAGAGCCCAATACCTCTTGCCACCCGTTATTGCAGAATTCCAGTCCAAATATCCACTGATTAATTTACAATTAGTAGAAGGAAATACGCCGGATGTGGAAGAAGCTTTGAAGAAAAATCTAGTAGACGTGGCAATTGGCTATGTTCCAAAAAACTTGAAAGATATTACCAGCTTACCTCTGTACAAGGATGACTTTCGCCTAGTGGTGCACCCTGAACTTTTGGCTAGGACTTTTCCGACCTACAAGCACCAACCTCTAATTTTCAAGTGCTATAACGAAGACATGGTTAATGACATCATGAGAAAATGCCCACTGCTTACCATGACTCCCAATACTACAATTGGAACCTTTGTCCATGAATACTTAAAAAATTTGGGAATCCAAGTTAAGCCCTTTCTTGTTACCAAAGACGTGAGTACCTTGCTTTCCATGTGCTATAGTGGGCTCGGTTATATGCTGTGCCTTGATACCTTTATCAACCATTCTTCATATGCCTTTTCCCAAAGGCATCTAATTTATCCATTAATTGGTGAAAAGCCCATCCAGATTGCGTTAAATTACCAAACTGCCAAACAATCTTCTCCCAACATTAAAGCTTTTATAGCAATAGCTACTGAACTTTTAAGAGATAAAAATACTAAGACAGTTTAATACGTATTTCGCCATTATTTAATTTGGTCAACACCTCATAGCCGTTTTCTGTAACCAGTACAGTATCTGAGTGCCGAACTCCACCCCACCTCTTATCCATTAGGCCCGGTTCCACAGTAATTACCATGCCTGGGGCTAGTGGCAATTCATTATCAGGCGCCAAGGAAGGGAACTCATGGGCAGAACAACCTACCCCATGACCAACTCTGCCAGGCAAAATAGCGGCAAAACCATACTCGGTATACACCTTAGCTGCTGCATTATACAAATCTTTAAAAAGCACACCGGGCTTTAAAATATCAAATATGCTTTTTCTAGCTGCCAGCATACCGTTGTAGGCATTTTGTTTAAAATCATCTAGTGTGTCAATAATGATAGTACGCTCATTTTCCGCATGATAACCATCTGTTTTAGCCCAAGCCATAGGTAACGTTAAATCGCCCTTTTGGGGATAATAGTGCCTTGGGCAATCGCAACCATAAGCAATGTGACCGTTGGATAAGCACCAAACATGTAGGCTATCAATCATGCCGCCTTCAGAAGTGCCGTAGCCACATACCTCACTGTCCCTATATTTTTCATGCCATAGCTTGCGCATAGCGTATTGTCCTTCTGTAGCTGCTTCTGCTTCAGAAAAGCCCTTAGCTAAATAATCTATGGTTGTTTTAACTCCTAGGTCTACCAGCTCAGCAGATTTGCGGATGCAGCTTATTTCATATGCATCCTTGATTATTTTTTGCATATTAATCAAAGATGAAACAGAGACAATTTCTTTAGGCTGTAGTTTTTCTGAGAATTCACGATACTGACTTACAGAAAGATAATCTAATTCCAAGCCTAATTTGCCATCTAAAGTTCCTAATATTTTTTTTATGGCATTTGTCATATTAACATCCAGCGGCACATTATCACCCCATTTGCCATAAAGCTGCACATTGTCAATGGCACCTTCTTCTCTGGCGTGAGAGGCTCTGATACAATGTGCTAAAAGACAAGGCTCTTTATCTACGTGCATCACAAAAAGGGCAGGATTAGAACATAGCACCGGATTAAAATTTGAATAATACATAACATTTTCAGGTTTTTCCACAACAATCGCCTGAATATTTTCTGCTTGCATTTTTGCACGCAGTTTTTTTATGCGCTCTTGTACAAAAGCTTTTCTATTCATCTCCATGACATGGACATCCTCCCTATTTTCCAGCAAGAAGAATCTCTTCAGATTCTTTCTTGACCTTTTTTACATAAGAAAGCATTTCCTTATCCAATGGATAGCGAATAACGCAACCTGGAGCTAAAATAAGGTGCTTGCCATCGGTAGCTTTAATTGTTTCATAAATTTCTTTGCGTAAAGCGTTCTTGTTATGATTCGTAATATCATAACGCTCAATGCCACACATAATAGTTTTACCGGTAAATCTTTGCCCCTCTTCAATTGTAGGCAAACTTTGCCATGCGTGCCAATTAAAAATTTGCACAGGATAATCCTTCAGCAAATCAAACATGATATCGTCACCATGAGCATGAAGGATATTGCACCAACCTTTAGATGCATTTAAAACCTTCTTGTCATAGGGTACACCATATTCTTCATAAAAATCTTCTTTGCTAACTGCATATGAACTCATTTGTGATGCTAAAAAAACGCCATCTGCTCCCATCGCAATAACTTTCTCTACCAGCTTGCAAGTAGTAGCGGTTATTTTTCCCAAAGCAGCGTGAATGTCTTTGCCATAGCCTTCTTTAATGTACTCCATCAACTTATTGCCGCATAATTTATTAGCTGTGGTAACAGGACTGAAAACAGTAAACACTATGGGAACATTTTCCCCCTGCAATTTGTTTAGCAAAATTTCCAGATAATGTTGCTCCCGCAGCAAGGCACCTTGATTTATAGGCAATTCTGTAATTTTTTGCCAATCCTCGCCTTTATTTATAGGAGTCGAAATAATCTTGGAAACGCCACCCTTGGCAATTTCCGAATAATCAATCTGGCAACCATAATCTTCAATACTGTACATTCCACTGTTCATGGTTTTTACAATGTCAACATCATATTCCTTATAAAATTGATAGGTCGCTTCCGCTATTTTTTCCGGGTTGCGGTCAATTTCCGGCATATGGCTCCACATGCCATAAGGTATTGTTTTACATTGTTGTCCTGCTAAAGCTGCTTTTATCAATTCTCTTTTATCCATTGTTATGGTTCCTCCAGTTTTTTTACCAGCAACTGAGTTGGTTTTTTAATAAATAATTACTTCATTTCTTGCCTAAATGGGCAAGCTGACCAATGATCTTGACCACATTGTTCCATGCTAATGGCTAATTGTGAGCATTCCTTTTTATTCATAAAGCATCTGCTATGAAAAGCACAGCCACTAGGAACATCAATGGGACTTGGAATATCACCTTGCAATACAATAGGCTTTTTTTCAGCTTCCGGATTGGCAATAGGTATAGCAGAAAGCAATGCTTTGGTGTAAGGATGTTGTGGATTGGCAAAAACTTCCGCGCTAGAACCATACTCCACAAACTTACCTAAGTACATTACTGCCACATGAGTAGCGATATGTTTGATTACTCTTAAATCATGGGAAACAAAGATAATAGTTAGTTGCATTTCCCTTTGCAACTTCATAAGCAAATTAATAATCTGAGCCTGAATGGAAACATCCAAAGCAGAAACACTTTCATCGCAAACCAAAAGCTTAGGTTTCATAGCCAAAGCCCTTGCTATGCACAAACGTTGTCTTTGTCCGCCGGAAAATTCATGGGGATACTTGGTAATCGCATCAGCAGGCAAGCCAACAGTTTTCAGCAAATTAGCTGCTTGCTGCAACGCCTCTTCTTTGGATGCTACCAAATTGTGAATAATAAGAGGTTCAGACAACATAGCCCCTACTTTTTGACGAGGATTAAGAGCTGCATAAGGATCCTGAAAAACGATTTGTATATTTCTTCTATACTGTTTTAATTCTTCCTGACCTAAGCTGGTTAATTCTGTACCGGCAAAGATAACTTTCCCTTCCGTAGGTGCCAAGAGTCTCAGCAAAACTCTAATTAAGGTTGATTTACCGCAGCCTGACTCACCAACTATGCCAAGTGTTTCTCCCTCAACTAAAGAAAAACTGACATCATCCACTGCTTTAACATACTTGTGCTCTTTGCTAAATAGGGAGCCTTTAACGGGAAACCATTTTTTTATATGCTCTGCTGCAAAAAGTATATTAGAAGACATGTTCAGCACCTTCTTCCCCATGCTCGTCCGCAAATAGCCAACAGCGCACAAACCCTTCTGCTACAGCAGTGGCAGGAGGCATGGTCTCATGGCATTTGTCTTGTACCTTAGTACAACGGGTACAGAAAGGACAGCCTTTCGGCAGATTGTATAAGCTAGGTACTGTTCCCTCAATTGTTGGCAGGTCCTTACCCGTATCCTGCATGGTAGGAACAGACCTAAGCAAGCCCTGAGTATAGGGGTGTTGCGGATGTTTAAACAATTGCTTTACCGGTGCTTTTTCTACTATACGGCCTGCATACATAACAGCCACCGTATCAGTATTTTCAGCTACCAAGCCTAAATCGTGAGTAATTAAAATAATAGCCGTACCAAATTTTTTATTAATGCCATTCAACAAATCCAAAATCTGGGCTTGAATAGTTACGTCCAAGGCAGTAGTTGGTTCATCGGCAATGAGTATTTCCGGCTGACACAAAAGGGCCATAGCAATCATGACACGCTGACGCATACCACCTGATAATTCAAAGGGATATTGTTTAAAACGAATTTCCGGAGAAGGTATACCAACCTCTTTCAGCATTGCAATAACAGCCTCTCTGGCTTCTTCTTTAGAAAGTTTTTTATGCAAGGTTATTACTTCACTTAGCTGATTACCTATGGTATACAGAGGATTTAAACTAACCATTGGCTCCTGAAAAATCATGGAAATTCTATTGCCGCGAATAGCATACATTTCTTTTTCAGTTAAATCCAAAATACTGGTTCCTGATAAATCTATCTTCCCTTTAAGCACAGCAGGTGGTTCAGGCAAAAGGCGCATAATACTTTTACAGGTAACGCTTTTACCACAACCAGACTCACCTACCAAGCCTAATTTTTCACCTTTATGCAACGTAAAGCTCACATCAGTTACCGCTTTAGCAGTTCCTCTTTTGGTGTTGAACGTTACGTTTAAATTATCTACATTCAATACTAGTTTATCTTCCATAACGTTCCTCCTTATACATCCAAATTGGGATCAAAGTAATCTCGCATCCAGTCGCCCAGAAGATTTACACCCAAAACAGTAAGTGTAATAAGAACGCCCGGGAAAACTGCATGCCAAGGATAACTGACGATATTAACACGACTTTCGGCTAACATTCTGCCCCAAGTAGGTATTTCAATGGGTACGCCTAAGCCAAGAAAAGAAAGTGAAGCCTCCATCAAAACTATTCTGGCCATTTGTAAAGTAGCAATAACTATAATAGTACTGGCAATATTGGGAAGTATATGCACAAAAATAATACGCATATTACTACCACCCAAGGCCCGTACTGCTTCCACGTATTCTATTTCCTTAATAGAAAGTACTTCTCCCCTCACCATTCGCGCATATTGTACCCAACAGCACAAACCGGCAATCAGTACTACGTTGCCCAGTCCGGAGCCTAATACTGCTGCAATGAAAAGAGCTAACAAAATAAAGGGAAAGGACAATTGTATATCAGCTATACGCATTACTATAGCATCGATTCTGCCACCGTAATAACCGCTGATACAACCAAGAATAACTCCTACTATGCCTGCAACAACAGTACCGGAAAAAGCCACCATTAAGGTAACACGGCTACCGTAAATCAATCTTGATAAAACATCACGTCCCAATTGATCAGTACCAAGAAAATATTTAGCATCATGCCCCGCTGTCCATACCGGATTTAACAATTTATGAACTATATCCTGCTCGAAGGGATTATGAGGACTAATGAGATTGGCAGTCAGTGCAAGAAAAACAATGAACACTAAAATCAAAGCACCTAACAGACCTGTTTTACTATGAATTAAGCTTTTTAGCATCTGCCTGCCCCCTATCTCATTCTGACGCGAGGATTAATCACGCCATACAGAATATCTACAACAAAGTTAATAAAAACAAAAGTCATTGCCAGAAGGACTACTGTCGCTTCCACTACCATGAAATCATTATTGGTAATGGATTGAACAATAAGCCTGCCTACTCCTGGCCAAGCAAAAACGGTTTCTACAATTACAGCGCCACCTAAAAGTGCAGCAAACTGCATACCAATCATAGTTAAAATAGAGCTTAGAGCATTTTTAAAAGCATGCTTCATAATAACAGAAAAACGGGTTAAACCTTTAGCCTTTGCCACTGTAATGTATTCCATGCCCATGATTTCAATCATATTGGATCTCAGTATCCTGGTAATTGATGCTGCTGAAAACATACCCAAGGTTATTGCCGGTAAAATTACTGAAGCAAAACCGCTTCTGCCACCTGTTGGTGTCAAATGTAAGTTCACTGCGAAAAGTAAAATCAGCATAATTCCAAACCAGAAAGAAGGAACACATTGTCCTAAAAGAGCAAAAAAACGAATAAGCATATCGAGTACTGTATTTCTTTTTATGGCAGATATTATTCCCGCCGGAATAGCAATAACCAAAGAAATAATCATTGCTACCACAGCCAATTCCGTAGTAGCCGGTACTCTATCCAATACTACTTTAAGTGCCGGTTCATTGTAATAAAAAGATTTACCAAAATCTCCCTGTACCGCACCTTTTAAGAAACGAAAATATTGCTGATACAGCGGATCGTTAAAGCCCATTTCCTGTCGTATCTGCTCTACATCAGCCTGCGACGCTGAAGGAGGTACCAAAAGTTGTACCGGATCCCCGGACAAATGGAGAACGCAAAATACCACTATGGTAATTCCCAACAGCACAAATATGGATTGCACTAACCTACGCCAAATATATGCAGCCATAGTTTTACCAACTTCCTTTAAATTTCTCTTACAATTTTTGATTAACTTTCTTTAAAAATAAAGGCGACACTAGGCCGCCTTTATCTGTCTTAACTTATACGCTAAAGTGGGGCAACGCTTCACATGGGTTTCCTAAAGTAGTCCACAATTCTTTATCTTCTATTACGAACAAAGTCGTGGAAACTGTCTTGGCAAGCACCGAGCCTTGAGGATGGCGACATATACCATTAATGCCATCTTTATGGTCAGAAAGAATACGGAACAAATCCTGAAAACGAATATGTCCGTAGCTTTCTTCCAAAAGCTGAGCAATTCGTTCCCTGCGCATAAAGGTAGAAGCATAGGCACTAGGCTCAGGATTAAGCTGTTTGAGCTCTTCCGAAACATAGTGATTAGTTCTAAATAATATTCCTCTTCCCTCGTCAAACTCGGTAACAATTTTGTCCTTGGTAATTTCTACAATACAAGCTTTGTCTTTATCAGCCAAAATTACATTGAGGCCATTCATAACCGGCAGCTTTTTGATAAGGCTGATGGCTTCGTCCACCGTTTGGCAATTTCTTAACAGAAGATGAATATTTAAAAACACTTGTCTTGACGCCGCCTGAGAAATATCAGGTTTAGCCTTGGGTGACCAAAAACCTGTAGTAGAAACACCCAACCCTGCTCCATTAATGCCGCTGGCCGGATATGTCACTGTGCCAATTCCTGTAATCTCAGAAACCATTGTCTGATCAGGGTAAATACGCTTAACCATTACCTGATCAATAGGTGCTCGCATATCCCTATTTTTAATTACATAGGTCTTACCGTCTGCAGTAGCCTTACCACGCGCCAAAATCATACTACATTCCTGAGAAAAATACTCTGTCATGAAATAAGCCGGAACATTTAATGTCACCAAATCTTCATAGGGAACCATGCTTCCGTCAGCAAGGCCTTTTATTTCTTCCTCCAATTCCGGAAAGTTTGCCTGCATATAGCTCATATTGTCATGAAGAAATTTCTTGTAAGAACTGTGGTTGGCAACTTTCTCTACTAAATGCTTGGCATACATAGCATTTTTAGCAATGGCCTCTTTTAGCGCCCGCCCTTGTTGTAGGCCTTGCTCATAAGCACCACCTTTAAGAACCAAAGAAACAATTTTACTCTCTGTCATTGTTATTTCACATCCGAATCTGTTACCACTACCATCTCATCAACACGTGGTTCCCAGTTGAGAACTCTATCAGAGTTGTAAGCATACAAAACCTGCTGTTGCCATAAGAAGATAGCAGGAGCCTTTTCCTTAGCCATCTTTTGAAGGTCAGAATCCAATTTAATACGAGTTTTATCGTCCATAGTAGTAATAGCTTTCATACGTAAATCATCAAAAGCTTTATCACTGAAGGAAGAATATCTTTCGCCGGTAGAGAAGCCTAATTTTGCTACGAGGTCCAGGTTGGAATATGGTCCACCTACGCCATTAATATAAAGAGGCGCAACCTTGCCACTAGTCAATTTATCACGTTGTTGGTTAGGTTCTTCTTGGATAACATTGCACTTAATACCTACCTTTTCCAGTTGAGCAGCAATAGCTTGCACAACATCAACACCATTCATGGTAGCATTGGTAGCAGAGAAATCAAAACTTAAACCTGTGCCATAGCCAGCTTCTGCTAGCAATTGTTTTGCTTTTTCAGGATTATATTCATAAGGTTGAACGGATTGGTCAAAGCCTTCATATTGTGGTGTAGAAATAGTAGCCACTTGAGTAGCATAGCCATCCAATACACCTTTAATAATAGCTTGTTTATCAACAGCATAGTTGATAGCTTGACGTACTTTTTCATTCTTCAGAGCATCATTAATTCTCATATTCATACCAATGAATACTACACGTGTAGTAGGCCCACCTACAACCTTAACATTTTTCTTATCTTTTAAACGCTTTACTTCAGAGGTAGGAATAGTAGCAGCAATATCCACTTCTCCTGATTCTAAGGCGGCAATACGGGAAGCTGCTTCAGGAATTATACGGAAAACAACTTCCTTAATCTTGGGAGCACCACCAAAGTATTTCTCATAAGCCTTCATGGTCAAACGATCGCCTTTTTTCCAATCTACGAAGGTATACGGGCCTGTACCAATAGGTTTCTTGGCAAATTCTGCATCGCCAACTTTTTCTACATAAGCTTTAGGTACAATCTTCACATAGCTTAAACGCAGAGGAAAACCTGCATAGGGAGTATCTGTTTTAATACGGAAATGCAAAGGGTCTATGACTTCCACCTTCATGAAAGCAAAGTCCGTACGTAATCTAAATTTCTTATCTTTATTAGCAATCGTATCCAAGGTATATTTAACATCATCAGAAGTTAAAGCCGAACCATCATGGAAAGTAATACCTTTGCGTAAGGTAAATTCCCAGGTTGTATCATCTATTTGCTTGTAGGACTCTGCTAAATCAGGTAGAACTTTGCCTTGGGGATCAACCTTAACCAGCCCATTGTACACATACGCCAAAATATTAGCCATAGCCGTACTATTGGCATTACGAGGATCCATACTGGAAATATCTGTTGTATTGGCAAAGGTCAGTTTCTTTTCACCACCACTTTTTGCTGCAGGCGTAGAGGAACCGCCTCCGCCGCAGCCACTAGCTGCCAGCATAGTCACCATTAATCCTGCCAACAACCATGAAGCAAACTTGCTCTTTTTTAACATGTAAATTCCTCCTTTAAAATTAACCCCACTTCTTTCTGGTCACAAAATAACAAAAAGAGGCATCTTTTTTTGGTAAAAGATGCCTCTCAAACTAAATACCTTAACTTTAACAAAATTGTAACAGGCAAATCTATACCAATCCATTTTTTGTAGGAAAAGCGGCTCTGCCTTCTGCTAACCAAATGATAACCCTATAAGGCAATAGGTGTCAAACGGTTATTTTGTTCATTCTTAACAGGTATTTAGCTGTTACATTTTTAGACCATATGGAGTCTCTAATTCATATTGATTTGGTATATTATAACACGTTTGTCCGTAAATTAATAGTTTAGGTTAAAACAAAACTTCCCAGTCCCTACGGTCATAAGCAAGGCGAACAATATCCACCAAGTCAAAGGCAGAATTGTAGCGATAAAAGACCAGTACCTTGCCGGCCTTCAGGCAACGTACCCCTTCCATATCCAGCATAGAGTCACGTACATTG
>Ga0163159_1003557_pt1 | contig 11697 bp, 12 predicted proteins | sample BioMet9_FD_108702 | JGI IMG/M metagenome (GOLD analysis project Ga0163159, IMG submission 108702) | Microbial communities from bioreactor (seeded with sewage sludge) at Lawrence Berkeley National Lab, California, USA - Biofuel... | ecosystem: Engineered > Bioreactor > Anaerobic > Unclassified ... | reverse complement strand
GTCATGGAAGCCGCGAACCCCAGCGCCAACATCATCTTCGGCGCCGCGTTCGACGACAAGTTTGAAGACGAGATGCGCGTCACGGTCATTGCCACCGGTTTTGATGACAAGAAGCAGCCTGCACAGCCTGCCACCAAGATCGGCGCCTATACCGCCGCCGGTGAAAAGGCAAAGCCTCTGCCTAACGAGGACATCGACGACATCGACGAAATCTTCAAGATTTTCAACAAGGACTGATTCAAAACCCAGGAGCCGGCGCGGGAGCGCCGGCTCCTGTTGCATTTTGCTCCAAACGGCCGTCCGACCGGATCCAAACGAAAAACAGGCATCCACAGATGTGGATGCCTGTTTTTGTCATGGTATAGAACAGACACGAATAGAAAAATGCCTGATACATCCGGAAATGGCCCGCTGGGAGCGGACAGCACCCTATCCATCGACGTGTCTGGGCGGAGCGGTAGACTCCCTGATGACCAGCGTCGGATCAACGGTGACATGGAGAGAAGTGCTGGATGATGCGCCGGAATGACTTTCCATGATAATCCGGATGGCTTCCTGGGCAATCTCTCCAAACGGCTGGCAGATGGTAGAAAGAGCTGGCGTGACCATTGTGGCGAGCTCAATATCATCCATTCCCAAAAGGGAAATATCGTCCGGCACCTTCAGGCCAAAGGCATCAAATTGCTTCAGGAGGCCCGTTGCCATAATATCGTTTTGCGCCCAGATCGCGGTGGGCATATTCTCTTTCTTAAACGCATGGAAAAACTCCTCGGCAGCCAGCATGCCGGTTTCAAAGTCCGACAGATCCTGCTGCGCAAAGCTCCAGTCAAGCTTTGCGCCATAGCGCGCAAGTCCGTCCTGGAATCCATCCAGACGGTCGCGGACCCACTGCGCGACTCTGGGTCCTGTAACCGTGGCAACGTGACGATGCCCTAGAGATGCGAGATATTCGCTTGCCAGCACACCGGCTTTGTAATTGTCGACGGATACGTTGGAGAGAGAGGCAACATTGATGCGCCGGCCGACAACCACGACAGGAACTTTCCGCTCCTCCTTTGCAATCAAAGACTGAACGGCACGGCTCTCGTCGTAAATTAAATAAAGTATGATTCCGTCGATATTGCGCTGGAAGTAATTATTCAGCAGCGCAGTCTCCGTTTCAAACTGATTATGGTGGTTGCCCAGGATCAGCGTATACCCCATGCCCTGCAAAATGCTGCTGATATGCTGAATGATGCTTGCGCTGGTGTAATGCACCGCGTCAGGCACAATCAGCGCAATCTGCTTGCTGCTTTTTGAGCGCAGTCCGCTTGCCATCAGATTCGGGCGGTAATCGAGCTTTTTCATGGCGACCTTGATTTTGTCTCTCGTGTTTGGGTCGACAAGCTCGGGCGTGTTTAAAACACGTGATACTGTTGTAGTTGAGACGCCGGCCAAACGAGCCACATCTTTCAGCGAAGGCATTACTCTCAACCCTCCCCGTGATTTGTTTTATTTACTATACTCCGGGAGACTGAATCCTGTCAATAGGATTATGAGAAGGATTCCATGGAGAACGATTTACATGAAAACGATACCGAAATAAAAATTATATAATAAAAATATGATTAGCAGAATGGAAAGAAAGTAAAACGAAATATGCTGTTTTAAACGGAAAATATGGATATTTTGTGATTGTGCACAAAATTTAGAGTGCATTTTGTCCCTGAGAGCCGTTGACAATTTAAATTCACGTGTGCTAAGATACCGGTATGGTAACGATTTCATTTAGCAATACGGGATCAAAAGAAAATGAAATCGAACAAATTGATTTGGGGAAGGAAATGGATGTTTATGAATCTGCTCGAAATGAATCCGCATGAAACTAGATTTATCCCATTGATTGGGAGCCCGATTGGCGGTTCCACGGCGTCTTACCTCTACAACAAAATATTTGCGTCGTTTGGTATAAACGCCATGTCTTATCCTGTGGAAGTAAAAAAAGGGGAGCTTCCGGAGTTTCTCGCGGCAGCCAAGTATATGAATACGCCGGGCTGCATTTTAACGTCTCCCCACAAGCAGGATGTTATTCAATATATTGATGATGTCGACGAGGCGTCGCGCGTATTCCGGTCTGTCAACGTGGTGCGTTTCCATGAGGATGGGCATACGGAAGGTCACGGCATGGACGGAAAAGGCGTCATCGGCGCTTTTGATGACAACGGGGTGGACTTAAAGGGCAAGGAAGTCGTGATGCTGGGCGCCGGAGGCATCAGCGGAATTTTTGCCACGGAGCTTGCGAATCGCGGCATTAAAAAGCTGACCATTCTGAACAGAACGGTCGAGAAAGCGCGCTATGTGGCGGAAACACTGGCCTCCAGGTCAAATGTAATAACAGCATCCGATGTATACACACCGGAGAACGCCAGAAAAGCCGTTGAAACGGCGGACATTCTGATCCAGGCGACAACGCTTGGCATGAAAGGATCCGGCCAGGATCATCCGGACCTCTCCTTTATGGAGGCGCTTCCGGCGGATGCCTGGGTTATGGAGGCCGTATCGAATCCTCCCGAGACGTCGGTTATCAAGAAAGCCAAGGCTTTGAATCTCCATACGGTTATGGGAATGGAAATGCTGGTCAACCAGGTAAAAGCCCTGTGCAAGTTCCTGCTGGACTGGGACGCCCCGGACGAAGCGAAACAGATCGGAATTGACTTCTATTGCAACCTGTTCCAGTATCATCGCTGATTTCCTCGTTTTTGTCCTCTGAATGATGAAGAAGTAAGAAATATAAGGTGAAAGGGAGAGAATTATTATGAAAAAACTACTTGCCATTTTGCTTGTCGCAGCGTTGATCGTCACGGCATGCGCTGCCTGTGCGTCGACATCCAAGAGCAGCACCACTGCAGCCAGTGCCTCTGCCGGAGCGGCTGCGTCCGGATCGGCGGCGGCCTCGGCTGCCGGCACTTCGGCAAGCACCGCAGCGAGTGCTTCCGCGAGCAGCACGGCTGCTGCCAGCGGGGACAGCATCGTGCTGAAGCTGGGCCATAACAGCAACACAGAGTCCATGTACAATCAGGGCTGTGAGAAATTTGCGGAACTGGTAAATCAGTATACAAACGGCTCCGTGACAATCGAAATTCACGACAGCGGTACATTGGGAGACGAAGCGGAACTGCTGGACGGCGTCAGAATGGGCACCGTCGATATGGCGCTGATTAACTCCTCTCAATTGGCGACCTATTGCAGCGAATTTTCTGTTTTAAGCCTTCCGTTCCTTTTTGAAGACTACGATCATGTCGCAGCGGTTGTTGCCGATCAGCAGATTACAGACATCCTTTCCACGGATGCGCTGAATAACGGCGGCGTTCAGCTCCTGATGCCGTTCTGGGCCGATGGCTTCCGCCATTTTGTCAATTCCAAGCATGAAGTCAAATCCCCTTCCGATATGGCCGGTTTGAAGCTGCGTACGCCTGCATGGGAAGCCCTCGTGGCGGCTACGGAACAGTTCGGCGCCACCGCGCTGACGATGCCCTTTGGCGAGGCGTATTCCGGTATTTCGTCTGGCACTGTGGACGGCATGGAAGGAACCTCCTGGTCGATTCTGGCGAACGGGATTCAGGAAGTGTGCAAATACATGACACTGGATGGCCATGTATACAGCCCGTCTGTTTTGATCATTAATATCGACAAATATAACAACGTTTTGTCCAAGGACCAGCAGGACGCGCTTGTCAAAGCAGCGACCGAGGCAGGCACCTGGGAAACCAATCTGGTTAGGGATTCTGAACAGAGTGATCTGGAAACACTGCGTGCTGACGGCATGACGATCACGGAAGTCGACAAGTCCGAATGGGTCGAAGCTGCACAGCCGGTGTACGACAAGTTCGCGGACACTTACGATCAGAATCTGATCTCCCTTATTAAGGCGCTGAAGTAAAACTGACAGCGGATCGTCAACGCCCGGAGGGGTGAATGCAGAAAGCTGCGCTTTCTGCATTCACCCTGATAAAAGCGCCAGGTAAGGAGGCTCTCATGATCGATAAAATTGACCATATTTTGAATACCGTTATTAAATTTATCACGTTTATCCTGCTCGCAATATTGACGCTGCTCGTCGTCTATACGGTCGTCCTGCGCTATATTTTCAATTCCGGCTTTCCTGCCGGTGAGGAGCTGAGCCGATACCTGTTCGTTTGGTCGGCTTTTATGGGAATCATTTTGGGAGTAAAGGCAAAATCCCATATGTGCCTGACTTTTTTGAGTGATAAATTCCCGAAACTTCGCCCTCTGACGACGACACTGTATTATTTGTGCAGCTATGTGTTTTTCGGGATCGTTTCCGTTTATGGAATTCGCTTTACGGTGCAGGCCTCCACGGCGCGCTCGACACTGCTGCCGATTACAATGAATTATGTATATGCAGCCGTGCCGTTTTGTTCGATTGCCTGCATAATCGTTCTGACAGGCCAGCTTATCCATGAATTTGACCGGTCGGATCCTTCGGATGGAAAGGAGGCTCGTACATGACAGTTGTATGGATTTCTCTGGCACTTTTTTTCCTTTTCCTGATACTCGGCATCCCGATCGCAATGAGTATCGGCCTGGCATCTGCGGTTTCTCTGCTGACGATCCATACCTCGCTTGTGGTTGTAGCACAGAAAATGTTTATATCCACAAACAGCTTTACCCTGATTGCAATACCATTCTTCATGCTGGTCGGCGCAATCATGGATCGCAGCGGAATCACAGAAAGCCTGGTGGGCTTTGCCAGAGCGCTGATTGGCTGGATTCGTTACGGAATGGTCTATGTTACGATTCTGGCCGGCATCCTGATGGGCGGAATATCCGGATCGGCAACAGCGGACACAGCGGCATTGAGCGGAATTTTAATTCCCACGATGGAAAAGCAGGGCTATCCGAGGGAATTTACAGCACCGCTGCAGGCAGCATCCGGTACACTGGGAGTGATTATCCCGCCCAGCCTGTGTATGATTGTGTTAGGCAGCGTGACAAACCTGCAGGTCAGCAAATTGTTTATCGCAGGAATCCTGCCCGGCTGCCTTGTTGGTCTCTGCCTGGCGGTAATCGGATATTTCGTCTGCAAGAAGAACAAGTTCGGGGACGCCGATGTGACGCGGTTCAGCCTGAAAGCCTTGGGCAAGGCGACCGTAAACGCGATTTGGTCGCTGCTGATTCCGGTGATCATTGTCGGCGGTATCTTGTGCGGCGTTTTCACGCCGACGGAAGCCTCCGTAGTCGCGGTTGTCTATACCCTGTTTGTAGGGCTTGTGATCAGCAAGACGATAAGCATAAAGGATCTGCCGTCTATTTTTTGTGATGCAGCCCGTGCGACAGGGACAGTGATGTTCGTAATCGGCACCTCTGCTGTGTGGAGCTGGGTCCTCTCTTATGCAAACGTGCCGCAGATGCTGGCAGCTTCCATCACGTCTGTCACACAGAATCCGGTTGCCATCATGATGATCATTACACTGATCTTCCTGATCGGCGGAATGTTTATTGATGGAACACCGCTGATCATCATGCTGGTTCCTCTTCTCTATCCGGTGGCGACTTCTGTGGGCTTTGACCCGCTGGCATTTGGCATTATCATCTGCATCTGCAATGCAATGGGCGCGATTACGCCTCCTGTTGGCGCAGCACTTTTTGTGGCCTGCGCTTCCGGCGGTGTGAAGCTGGAAAAGACCTTTAAATATGTGGTTCCCATTGTCCTTGCGGAGATTATCAGCATCATCATTCTCTGCTTCTTCCCGCAAATTGCGTCGGTTCTTCCCAGCATCACCATTTCATGAAGTGAAAGTAAAGGAGTTTATATATGAGACAGATTAAAGTTGAAAATCTCAGCATCGAAGTTTTTTCGGAGTATGGTTCCTATTCCGATATGATAAACCCGACCGGATGCTATCTGGGCGACATCCCGGCAAGATTTTATCGGGACCGCGTAATCGCGAATTACGATCCGACCAGCCTGGTGGCATTCGGCGTCAATGAGATATATCCGAGAGAAAAAAATCTGATTGAGAAAACAGAGCATCATTTCAACACGTGCGAAGTTCTGATGCCGATCGACGGAGATATTTTCCTTGCTGTCGGCCCCGCCCGCAAAGAACCGAGATACGAGGAGTTCCGCGCGTTTCGCATCCCGAAGGGGACACTCGTCTGCATGCGCCCCGGCGTTTTCCACAGCGGCCCCTATGCGGCAGACGGAAACATCGTTCACACGCTTTTGGCGCTGCCGGAGCTGATGTATAAGAAGGACTGCCATTTCTATCCGATCGATGAGCCGATTGAAATTATCGAGTAAGTGTATCCCCAATCTGATATATAAAATATGCTGATTATATGGAGGCAACATGTCTTTTGATTTAGGCCTTGAAGGCAAGACGGCTGTCATTACAGGCGGCGCTTCCGGCATCGGCTTTGCTACCGCGTTGGAATTTGCCCGGCAGGGAGTCCATGTGGCGATTTGCGGTCGCTCTGTGGAGAAACTGGAATCCGCGAAAAGAACCGCACAGGAACAAAACCTCGAACTGTATACAGAGTCGGTTGACGTGTGCGATGCTAAAAAGTTGTACGCTTTCTGCGATCATGTCTGTGAAAAATTCGGGACTGTGGATATCTGGATGAACAACGCGGGTATCGCAATCACAAAACCGATGCTGGAACTGACCGACGAAGAGTGGGACACCGTCATGAATCTGAATCTGAAAGCGGTCTTTCATGGCTGCAAGTGCGCGGCTATGAAGATGATCGAGCACAAACATGGGGGCGTCATATTAAATGCGGGTTCCTTTCAGGCCTTGATGCCGGCTGCTGCCGCAGTTCCGTATGGCGCGTCCAAAGCCGCTGTGGTAAACATGAGCAGGACCCTTGCGGGCGAATTGGCCGCATACGGCATTCGTGTGCTGAGTTATATTCCGGGTGTGATTTGTACTCCGATGGCGGATGAATGGATGAATAGCACCAACCAGATTCAGAATATCCCGTCTGAACGGTACGGTCGTCCGGAGGATCTGGCAAACGCTCTCGTTTTTGTCGCATCTGACAGGGCGGGCTACATCAACGGTGTACATATCGACGTAACAGGCGGAAAATTCTGCGTGCAAAATCCGCGTTTTTCTTATGATTGAATTGCATACCGGAAAAGAGGGACCATTCGTGCAGAGTCATACTATTTTTATTGGAGCGACAAGATATGCGGAATATTGCGCCGCAGGGTATCAGCTTCTTCTGTCCGCGGGCTGCAGACTGATCGAAAACAAAAAGAGCGGCCCCTATTCGGAAAAAGAGCTGATTGAAATCGGCGGGCAGCTGTCCGGCGTGATTTGCGGCTGTGAGGTATGGGATGAAACGACGATTTCCGCGGCTCCCAACCTGAAGGTTATTGTAAAATTCGGCGTGGGCTATGACAACATCGATCTGGAAGCGGCAAAGAGACATCATGTGCAGGTGGCCAATTGCCCGGGCCTGAATGCCATCTCCGTGGCGGAGCACACGTTCGCGCTGCTGTTTTCCTGCCTGAGAGAAATACCGATGCTTGATCGATCCACCCGGGAAGGGAAATGGGAAAGAAAGGTTTATCCGGACTTGTTCCATGCCAATATGGGCATATTGGGATTTGGCGCCGTGGGACAGGCCATTGCGGCACGGGCTCAGGCTTTTGGAGTACACCTGTTCGCGTATGACAAATTCCCGGACGAAAAAGCGGCGGAAAGGCTGGGAGTCCGGCTTTGCCCCCTGGATGAGGTGCTGCGCGTGTCAGACATCCTTTCCGTCAACCTCCCCGCGCTTCCGGAAACATTTCACCTGATCAATGAAGAGCATATCGCGGAAATGAAGGATGGCGTGGTTATTGTCAATACAGCAAGAGGCATCCTCGCGGATGAACAGGCGGTGGCAGCAGCCCTTTGCAATGGCAAGATTGGAGCATATGGCTCGGATGTGTATGAGCATGAGCCCATGAGAGGCCAGTCGCCGCTGGCATCCTGCTGGAATACCGTGCTGACGCCTCATCTGGCGGGAGAGAGCAGGAACAGCTATGCCCGGATCGGCCAGGCGACGGCTGAAGGGGTTCTTGCCGTGCTCTCCGGGACTCCGCTGGCCCATCGCCTGGCCTAGTACAAGAACTCTGACACGGAAACGCGGCGTGCGCGGACGGGAAATACAGGGAAGCCGGCACAATACTGCGTTTTGCAGAGCTGGATGCAGATGATGCTTTACCGGGGTTCGGGCGGAAAATAGGCGCGGCGATTCGGCAATTCTGAGGAAAAGCTGATGGATGCGCTCCGTCCGGCCCGAACCATCCGGGAAAGCCCGATAAGTCTGACTAGAGGTATATCATCATGAAAAAATTATTTGGCGTGGTAACACCATTATCAACGCCGATGGATCAGAAGGAACATGTCGACTACGACAGCCTGGAGAATCTTTGCAAGTATCTGATCGACCATGGGATCAACGGACTGTATCCAAACGGCACGACAGGCGAAGTCGTCTATTTGACGATTGACGAGAGAAAGAAAATTCTGGAGCATACGATAAAGGCTGCGTCCGGCCGTGCAACCGTGTTTTCCATGGTGGGCGCGGCAACAACGTCGGATACGATTGAACTGGCGCGTCATGCGGAGCAGGCGGGGGCGGATGGAATCGGCGTCGTGACGCCGTATTACCTCCACTTGTGCGATGATGAGCTGTTCAACCACTATCTGCGTGTTGCGCAGAGTGTGTCGGCTGATTTTCCGGTTTACCTGTATGCTATTCCGCAGCTGGCGGCGAACGACATATCAATTGAACTTGCGGAGAGAATTGCCGCCGCTTGCCCCAATGTCGTCGGAATCAAATACAGTTATCCGGACATGCCCAGAATGCTGCGTTTTTTGGATATTCGGGACCACACTTTTTCCGTTTTAACAGGGCCGGATGATCTCTTCTTTTCCATGCTGGCAGCCGGAGGCGACGGGACGATTTCCGGCAACTCCAACGTGATTCCGGAATATTACAGCGCCCTGTACCATGCGTTTCTCGGGGGAGATTACGGCAGAGCCGCAAAGCTGCAGGATAAAATTCTTCAGCTGAATTCTGCCCTCAGTGCGGCGAACGGCCTGGCGTGCTACAAAGCCTGTTTGGTTTATCGCGGTGTCATTCAATGCGCAAAGCTTCGTTCACCGCTTTCTGCGCTGCCGCAGGATGAGACGGAAAAACTGCTTGGAAAGATGGAAGCTCTCCATTTCACAGACCCTGCGTTATAAAAACGAAAACTGGATAATAGGGAAAAACGGCGGTATTGGGCGAACGATCCAAATATCTATTTGACTTTTATAGTTTAACCTGTTAAAATATAAAAACAATATGATAAAGGAGAGTTTGCCTTGAACAACCGCAACAAGCGCTCCGATCCGGAGAGCGATCTGTACAGAGCCATCCTGGAGCTGAAGGATACGCAGGAGTGCTATAACTTTTTCGTCGATCTCTGCACCATATCCGAATTGAAGGCCATGGAGCAGCGTTTCGAGGTGGCAAAGCTTCTCAACGAGGGGCTTATCTACAACGACATTCTCGACAAGACGGGCGCCAGCAGTGCCACCATCAGCCGCGTGAACCGCAGCCTCAACTATGGCACCGATGCCTATCGCACCATCTTTTCCCGCCTGAAAGAGGAAGACGCCAAGTGAATGCCTATGAGAACCTGGCCTTTTCCTATGATGAGCTGACCTACGACATACCTTATGAAAAAATACTGACCTTCTGGGAGACGCTGCTTGCCCGCTATCGTGTCCGGCCTCAATCGGTGCTGGATCTGGCGTGCGGCACCGGCTCCCTCTCTGTGCTTCTGGCAGAGCGCGGCTACCGCGTGCTGGGTCTCGACTGCTCGGAGCAGATGCTCACCATGGCGCAGCAGAAGGCGGATTCGCTCGCGGAAAACCGGCCGTTTTTCATCTGCCAGCCGATGCAGCGCCTGCGGCTCTATGAGCCGGTCGACGCCGTGATCTGCTGTTTGGACAGCCTCAACTATCTGACACACCCGCAGGACTGTCTGGAGACGTTCCGGCGCGTGTACGGCGCCCTGAACCAGGGCGGCGTGTTTGTGTTCGACATCAACACGCCCTTCAAACTCCATTCGCTGGACGGACAGATCTTTCTCGATGACCGCGGAGACGTGTACTGCGTCTGGCGCGCGTCCTTCGACGAGCGCCGGAACCTCTGCCGATATGAGATGGATATTTTTCGGCAGCAGGGGAGCGTCTGGCAGCGCAGCCAGGAAGAGCACCTCGAATATGCCTACACCCCGGCGGAGCTGGAACAGAACCTCCTGGACGCCGGCTTTACCGACATCAGAAGCTACGGCGACAGGAAGCTGCGCAGCCCCCGCGGGGATGAACTGCGCATCTGGTTCGCCGCACGGAAGGAGAAACCATGAACGACGAAATTGTACGCGCCATGACAAAAGACGGCTTTGTAAAAGCCGTCGGCATCACTTCAACCGGCATCGTAGAACGCGCAAGACAGATCCACAAAACGCTTCCGACCGCCACAGCGGCGCTCGGAAGGCTTCTCACCGCCGCCTCCATGATGGGCAACATGCAGAAAGTGGAGGATGGCTCCATCACTTTGCAGATCAAGGGCGGCGGGCCGCTCGGTACCATCCTGGCGGTGTCTGACGCCCAGGGAAATGTACGCGGCTACGTGGAAAACCCGCAGATCAGCCTGCTTGAAAAATACCGCGGCAAACTTGACGTGGGCGCTGCCGTCGGCACGAACGGTACGCTGACCGTGATCCGCGACCTGCGGATGAAAGAGCCGTATATCGGCAGCATTGCCCTCGTATCGGGTGAGATTGCCGAAGATGTCACGCAGTATTTTGCGCAGAGCGAACAGATCCCGACAGCATGCTCACTGGGTGTGCTGGTGGATACCGACCAGTCTGTCCTTGCAGCCGGCGGATTTCTTATCCAGCTGCTGCCGGGCGCGCCGGAAGATGTCATCAGCCGGATTGAGGCCGGCATCTCGGAAGTCGGCACGGTGACCCAGATGCTGGACGGCGGCCTGGATGCCTGGAACATGCTGCAGGTTGTGCTCAAGTATTTTGAACTGGAGCGCCTGGAGACAACGCCTGTTGGATACCGCTGCTATTGCAGCCGTGAGCGCGTGGCCTCCACGCTTGTCAGTCTCGGCCGCGAGGAGTTGGGAAAGATCGTCGCAGACGGGGAAACCATCCATGTGGACTGCCAGTTTTGTGACCGGATTTATGACTTTACACCGGCGGAAATCAGCCAAATGCTGGAGAATCTGGACCGGTAAAAATCAGCCGAATTTTTGAAAAGACACTTGACAAGAAGCACCTCGTTCTGTATAATAACAACCGTCGCTGAGATACGCGGCGGTGGAACGGAAGGTTAGCTCAGCTGGGAGAGCACTTGCCTTACAAGCAAGGGGTCACAGGTTCGAGCCCTGTACTTTCCACCAACCGATTTTGGCCCGGTGGTGCAGTTGGTTAGCACGCCAGCCTGTCACGCTGGAGGTCGTCAGTTCGAGTCTGATCCGGGTCGCCATAATGTATGTTGAGGCGAGTCTAAACACTCGCCTCAATATGCCTCTGTAGCTCAGTAGGTAGAGCAGCGGACTGAAAATCCGCGTGTCGTTGGTTCAACTCCGACCGGAGGCACCATTATGCGGGTGTAGCTCATCTGGTAGAGCGCC
>Ga0163159_1003554_pt1 | contig 11703 bp, 7 predicted proteins | sample BioMet9_FD_108702 | JGI IMG/M metagenome (GOLD analysis project Ga0163159, IMG submission 108702) | Microbial communities from bioreactor (seeded with sewage sludge) at Lawrence Berkeley National Lab, California, USA - Biofuel... | ecosystem: Engineered > Bioreactor > Anaerobic > Unclassified ... | reverse complement strand
GAAGTGTGTTATACTATGTGTAAATAAAAGTTTTAAATAAGCTATCATGTTTGGTTATTAAACTAAAATGAAAGTAATTAAAACTACGGGAAAAATACGATGTACATTATTGCATATAGAAAGATAACTATAACTAATAAGCCTGCGCTTCTTATAGCTGCCTTTTGTTCTATATGGCGGGAATTTTGAAAGAACGAATGGAATGTTTGCGTGCAGCAAATATATGAGACGCTTCGGATGCTGGGGAAATACTGTTTGGTACGTAATAATGACTGAATCTATACTAATAGATAGGCTCATAAAAGTATAGTAGGACTTGTAAAATAATCTTTTTATAAGTGGGTGAAACTATGTATAAAGCACATAAAAATGAAATTACAGGTGAAATTCAATCTGTAAAAGAGCATAGTATTAATACGGCGAATCTTTGCCGTGAATTTGCTGTACCCGTTTTAAAAGATATGCTTTATAATTTAGGATTACTACATGATGTGGGAAAATATCAGATTTCGTTTCAGAAAAGGATTAATGGTAGTAATATTCGTGTAGAGCATTCAACAAGTGGCGCAAAAGTGGTTAAGGAAAAATATAGTAACGGAGTAGCTTTAATGATGGAATATTGTATAATTGGACATCATTCCGGCATTCCAGATGCAGGTACAATTAGTGATACACCGGATATGACTACTTTATATGGTAGAATAAAACGGCAATGTGAAAACTATGATGATTATAAGAAAGAATTAGAAATTTTACCAATGGATAATAATGACATTATTCGATATTTATCATGTGATTGTAAGAATAAATTTGAATTAATAGATAAATATGCTTTTTTTACTAGATATTGCTTTTCTTGTTTAACTGATGCTGACTCGCTCGATACAGCTAAATTTTGCCGAGGCCCTGAGAATAGAAGCCTACATACAAATTTTTATAAATGTTTGGATCAGATAAACAAATCCTTTACTGGATTTGTTTGTAATACTGAGTTACAAAAAGCACGATCAAAAATTCAAGGACAAGTTTATAAAAAAGTTGGACACGATGCTGGCATTTATTTAATGAATATGCCGACTGGCAGTGGAAAAACTTTATGCAGTGCAAAATTTGCCCTAGAAGAAGCAATTATTAAAAAGAAAAAAAGAATTATTTATGTTATTCCATATAACAGTATTATAGAGCAAACCGCCGAAGTTTTTGAATCTGTATTTGGAGAAAATGCTGAAATTCTTCGACATCAATCAACGTTTTCCTATGAAGATAAAGATGGTTATAGTGAAGACTACCGGATAACTATTAAAAATGCAACGGAAAACTGGGATGCACAGATTATTGTTACGACAGCAGTTCAATTTTTTGAATCAATCTATGCCAATAAACGTGGTAAGCTAAGAAAATTGCATAATATGGCGGATAGCGTACTTGTTTTTGATGAGGTTCATTTGATGCCTATTGATTTTTTACAGCCGTGTTTGGAAGCGATTGTATATATAACTAGCTATTTAAATAGTGAAGCTGTATTTTTGACAGCAACTATGCCGGATTTTGAGAAATTAATTAAGAAATATACTTTAAGGGGGAGTAAAATCGAAAATTTGGTGGAAGATACTTCTTTATTTTATCTTTTTGACAAATGCAATTATAAAGATTTGGGTTATTTAAGTGATGAAAAATTAATTACAATCTCCTTAGAATCAGCTTCTAGTTTAATTGTAGTTAATAAAAAAAAGACAGCAAGAAGATTGTATGAGCTTTGCAGGGGAAAAAAATTCCATCTTTCTACATATATGACTGCTTTTGATAGAATGAAAACCATCGCTAGTATAAAAAACGAATTACAGAATTTGGAGAAAAACTTTCCTAATATGAAAAATGTTCCGGAAAATTCTCGAGTAACCGTAATATCTACATCGTTAATTGAGGCGGGTGTAGATTTAGATTTTTGTGCGGTTTTTCGAGAGTTATCTGGACTAGATAACATTTTGCAAACGGGAGGTCGGTGTAATCGGGAAGGAAAACTAAAAAATGCAACAACATATATTTTCCAATTAGAAAGTGAAAAAAATAAGATATCTAATGATATACGTGCAAATATAACGAAAGGGTTAATTAAAAAATATGAGAATATTTCTTGTGCTGATTGTATACGAGAATATTATGACATGCTTTTCTTTTCTCAAGAAGATAGAATTACAAATATGGCTATGTACCAAGAATGTACTGATATTTTGTCTATACCATTTCAATCATATGCAAATAAATTTGAATTAATTGATTCAAAAACAGTTTCTATTGTTGTAGAGCGTAATCGGACAAGTAGTGACCTTATAAAAGAATTGGAGGATACTGGGAAAACTGATGTTAGAAAATTACAAATGTACACATGTACGATTTATCAACAAGAATTTGATGATTTGTTGACACAACATGTGATAAATGATTTTGGCAGCGGAATTTGGTGTTTAATGAATAGTGATTACTATGATATTGAAACGGGTATTTTGTTTGAAGGAAAAGATTGTTTTATTTAATAATAGGGAGGAAACAGTATTATGAGCTTTGGATTTCGAATTATAGTTAAGGGGAATTATGCTTGTTTCACCAGACCGGAGATGAAAGTAGAAAGAGTTAGTTATGATGTGCCTACTCCAGGGGCACTAGAAGGTATGTTGAAAAGTGTATATTGGAAACCGGCTATTAAGTATGTAATTGACAAGATTATTGTATTTAATTCAATTGAATTTCTTAATGTAAGACGTAATGAAGTTAAAGAAAAATTGCTATTAAGCAATTTAAAAAAGTCAATGCGAGGGGAGCGTGTTGATTTATCTATTTATACAGATGTTAGTCGAAATCAGCGTGCTTCTATGATTTTAAAAAAAGTATGTTATGGAATCGAATTTCATTTTGAATTGACGAAAGTGAAGAATGATAAAGAACAAAATTCAGAAAACAAGCATTATAATATTATTAAAAGACGATTAATTAATGGGCAATATTTTAGAGTACCTTGTTTAGGCTGTAGTGAATTTCCAGTTACAAGTATTATGTTGCTTGATGGGTTCGATTTAAACTTAATTAGCGATTCTATTTTGAAAGCAGGGGATGTTGATTTAGGATATATGAGTTATAAAGTTGTTTTTGATGATAAAGGTATACCAATTAATAATAATTGGGAAAATCCTGTTTTTTCTGATTGTGCATCAACAATCTATTATCGTCCACATATGATTAATGGGATTATAGATGTCCAAAAATACAGGGAGGGCTTGAAATGTTGATAAAAGCTCTATGTGATTATTATGATATACTAAGTAAAAATGGCAAAGTATTAGCAGAGGGGTACTCATATGTCGGTATTAGTTACCTTATCTGTCTATCTTCTGAAGGAAAAATTGATGAAATAATTGATTGTCGAAAAAGGGTAATAGTTAAAGATAAAAAAGGAAAAGAAAAGAATAAACTAATACCTAAAGATATGTTGTTTCCTCTTCGTACGCAAAGACCAACTATTGATGCTAATATTATTGAACATAGACCGGTATATTTATTTGGCTTGGATGAATCAGAATCTAATGAGAAACAATTTTTCTTAACATCGAATACCAAACATAATAAAGCAATGAAATCACATGCAGATTTTGTGGAAAAGAATTTGAAATTTTTAGAAGAAATAAAAAGTCCTGTCGTTAATGCATATCGTGCCTTTATAGCAAATTGGAGTCCAGACCAAGAAACACAAAACCCAATGTTGCTCAATCTTAATAAAGGGTATGCATCCTCGGGGTATGCATTTTGTTTGTCCGGATATCCAAATCAATTATTGCATGAAGATGAACTATTAAATCAACATTGGACAGATTATTATCAGCAACAAAAATTAGAAGTGGGGCAGAAAAGAATAGGACAATGTGCCGTTATAGGGAAGGAAGCATATATAGCAAGAATACATAATAAAATTAAGGGGGTGGCTGGTGGCTTGGCTACAGGTGCAGTACTGATGAGTTATAAAAATCCTGCTGAATGTTCTTATGGTAATGAGCAATCTTATAATAGCAATATTTCTGAACTAGCCATGAAAAAGTATACTGAAACACTGAATTTTTTATTAAAAAATCAACAGTATCATAAAATAATTGAAGAATTAACAACCGTGTTTTGGGCTGTTAATGAGAATGAAGAGTGTGAAAAGTTAATAGAAAATATGCTTTTTTTTAATTCGGAAACGATGAATGACGAACAAACAGTGCATATGTTAAGAGAACTTATTATTGATGCAAAAAGAGGGAAAATAGTGGCAGAGCGCATTGCCTCGACAAGAAATATTGACACGAATGTTGATTTTTACATGGTCGGATTTAAACCTAATTCGTCTCGATTAGCTATTAAGTTTATTTATCATAAAAAATTTGGTGAAATTTTACAAAATGTAGCTAAATATCAAAATGATTTGCAAATATCACCCGATATTCATCCCATATCATTTTGGAAGATGAGTAAAGAATTGGTCTCACCTCAAAGTTCTGTCGAAAAAATTAATCCGGCTTTATTAGCAAAATTATTTGAATCCATTCTTTGTGGGGCTAATTATCCCATATCATTATTAGCAACAATTGTACGAAGAGTAAAAACAGATAAAGCTATTGCTGCCGATAGTCATCGAATTCGTGCGGGGATTATAAAAGCATGTATTAATAGAATGGCAAGATTTTCTAATCAAAAGGAGGAATTGAAATTGGGACTTGACAAAGAGAACAAAAATCCAGCGTATTTAAGTGGCAGATTGTTTGCTGTTTTAGAAAAAATTCAGCGAGATGCCTCGGGGAATAACTTGAACAGGACCATTAAAGATGTTTATTTTGCTTCCGCAGCTTCTAAACCTGCATTTATTTTCCCTAAAATTTTGAAATTAGCACAAAACCATTTAAGTAAACTTAAGAGTGCACCTTATTACAATAAACTTATAGGGGAAATTATTAATGAATTAGATGGAACATTTCCGGATACACTATTATTAGTTGAACAAGGAAAATTCATGATTGGGTATTATCAACAAAATCAAATTTTATATACAAAGAAAGAGGAGGAAAAATAAATGGCACTAAAAAATCGATATGAGTTTGTAATGTTGTTTGATGTAGAAAATGGTAATCCCAATGGGGATCCGGATGCGGGGAACAGTCCGAGAGTTGATGCAGAAACGGGTTATGGTTATATAACCGATGTATGTTTAAAACGTAAAATACGTAATTATGTTGAGCTGTGTAAAGAAGAGGCATCTGGGTATAAAATTCTTATTAAGCCAGATAAAGCGTTAAACGATAAATTTTCAGACGCTTATGAAGCTAAAAACCTTCCGAAAGATGAGAAAGGAAAAAATATTGATGTTGTAAAACAAGCGCGTGATTATATGTGTGTTAACTATTTTGATGTACGTGTTTTTGGTGCTGTTATGTCAACCGGGAATGATCCGTGTGGTATTGTTCGAGGACCTGTGCAGATAAATTTTGCACGTAGCATATCACCTGTAAATGTTGAAGATATTACTATTACTCGTCAGGCGCGAACAACAAATGTTCGGCAATCAACGGGTGAAACGGAAATAGGTAAAAAAAGTATTATTCCGTATGCATTATATAGAGCAGAAGGGTATGTATCCGCAGCATTAGCTAATAAAGTGACACATTTGTCGGAAGAAGACTTAGTTCTTTTATGGAATGCAATTATTAATATGTTTGAAAATGATCATAGTGCAGCGAGAGGAAAAATGTGTATGCGCCGATTATATATTTTTAAACATGAATCTGTTTTAGGCAATAGTCCTTCTCATGTTTTATTTGATAAAATAGTGGTAAATCAAGTATCTGCAACACCTCCTAGAAGTTTTACAGATTATGAAATTAAAATAGATGAGCAAATGCCCGAAGGGGTACAGCTTATTAAAAAACTATGAGTAGCGCTATAACGATTAGATCTATACAACACTATCTATATTGTGCGCATCGATGGGGGTTAATGACAATTAATCAATCATGGGCTGAAAATGCTTTTGTTACTAAAGCAAATTTATTACACGAACGAGTTCATGACTTTAAAAATAGTTATGTTCTGCGTGGCAAAAAAACATTTACTTCTGTTTCTGTATATACTGATGCGGAACCTTATAATATGTATGGAGTTGTTGATTGTCTTGAAGTGAAAGAAGCAATACGGGGAATCACTATTCCCGGATATGATAAAAAATATAGTTTGACTATTGTTGAATATAAACCCAAAAAACCAAAGATAGAAAATTTTAATGAAGAAGATTTGATGCAGATATTTGCTCAAAAAATATGTGTTGATGCCGTGTTTGGGGGTAATTGTGAAGCGATTATATATTATGCGGATGTAAAAAGACGTGTGTCATTGCCATTAAAAGAACATTTTGAAGAATATGATAATAAGCTCCGAGCAGTTCTTCAGGAAATGCGTATTAATATGGCAAAAGGCATCATTCCTCCTATTAAGAAAAAACAATACTGTAATGGTTGTTCGTTAAGAGATATTTGTATGAGTTCAATGAAACCGATTTACTCAATTCGTTCAACTATTTTGAAAACATTGGAGTAAATGATAATGAGAAAACTGTTAAATACTGTATATGTAACCGATGAACAAGCTTATTTAAGTTTAGATGGAGAAAACTTAGTTTGTAAAATTGATGGCGAAATAAAATTACGTATTCCTTTTGAAAATGTTGAAAGTATTATTTGTTTTAGTTATATAGGTTGTTCACCCGCTTTAATGGGAAAATGCGTTTCTAAATCTATACCCATAAATTTTATTTCGCCATCAGGGCGTTTTTTAGCAAAGGTGTTTGGTGAAACGAAAGGAAATGTTTTTTTAAGAGTATCCCAGATTGATTGTTTTCGTTCTAATGCGATTGTGCTTGCACAAAATACAATGGCCGCAAAATTTGCAAATACACGACAATTAATAAAACGTACATTACATGATGTGCCTGATTTAAAGATGGATTTTGATATACAACAAACATTACAGGTTTTAGCAGATGGGGTTAATAATGTTTTAACTGCAAATAGCATAGAGACAATAATAGGAATAGAAGGAAATTGTGCTAGAAGTTATTTTTCTATATTTAATAAACTTATTACCAATTCTAAAGTATCATTTTCTTTTACAGTTAGGACTAAACATCCTCCTTTAGATGAAATTAACGCTGTTTTATCATTTGTATATACTTTATTGACTATTGAATATGCAGCTGCATTGGAAACGGTAGGATTAGACAGTTATATTGGATATTGTCATACATTGCGGAGTGGGCGAGCATCTCTTGCTTGTGATTTGGTTGAAGAGATGAGATGTGTTGTTGAGAGGTTTGTATTATCTCTTTTGAATCTTAGAATTTTGGGAGAAAAAGATTTTTCAAAACAGATATCTGGAGTTGTTTGGCTTAATGAAACTGGTCGTAAGAAAGTGTTAACGAGGTGGCAAGAAAAAAAACGTAATGTTATTGAACATCCTTATTTAAGACAAAAAATTGCGTTCGGTTTATTCCCATACGTGCAAAGTAATTTATTTGCTAAATATGTTCGTGGAGAGATAAAAGAATATCCGTGTTTTTTAATTAAGTAGGTGTTGGGGATGATGGTTTTAATTAGTTATGATGTTTCCACTATAGATAAATTGGGAAGAACTAGGCTTAGAAAAGTTGCAAAAGAATGTCAAAATCATGGACAAAGAGTACAAAATTCTGTTTTTGAAGCAGATTTAGATTATTCGAGTTTTTTGAAATTAAAAAATAGATTGTTGAAAATAATTGATCCAGAAAAAGATAGTCTCAGATTTTATTATCTTGGAAATAATTGGGGAAAACGTATTGAACATATTGGAATTAAACAAACGTATAATCCGGAAGGAACAATTATTGTATGATTAATTGGCGAACATATAGTGATGGCTAATTCTGCAGGTGTTCGCTTATAAATTTTTTAGTTTTTATGGTTTTATGTATAAAATTTTGTAGCAAAAAAAGTCCATTCCGTGTATGGTGTATGTTGACTGCTGATGAAATACAATATTTTGCGGTCGCACCCTTCACGGGGTGCGTGAGTAGAAATTGGGTTCATTTTATATTCCTCCTAAGTTTTAATACGTCGCACCCTTCACGGGGTGCGTGAGTAGAAATCCGATACGGTATATACATTTCCATCTTTTCCAACGTCGCACCCTTCACGGGGTGCGTGAGTAGAAATTCTGAAGCAGTACGGTATCTTCAAACAGTGCGTTCAGTCGCACCCTTCACGGGGTGCGTGAGTAGAAATGTTGACACATGCAACAATTAAATCTCCGAGCGCGTGTCGCACCCTTCACGGGGTGCGTGAGTAGAAATACCATTATAAATTAAATCTTCTAAAGCATCATTATGTCGCACCCTTCACGGGGTGCGTGAGTAGAAATTACAGTTGGAGCAAACGATACTGAAACCGCGGCAGTCGCACCCTTCACGGGGTGCGTGAGTAGAAATATTTGCGGCTAAGAATGCCCGGATATCTTCTTTATGTCGCACCCTTCACGGGGTGCGTGAGTAGAAATTTTCCTTTTAATCCTTCGCGGTTTCCGGCTATACGTCGCACCCTTCACGGGGTGCGTGAGTAGAAATTTATTTCGCCCAGTTCATGCAAAACATTATTTTGGTCGCACCCTTCACGGGGTGCGTGAGTAGAAATTGATAATAAAATCCGCGCAGGGCTGCGCCATGCCGGTCGCACCCTTCACGGGGTGCGTGAGTAGAAATTTCCTGCTAGATATGGCGTAACGGCGACAAGTAAGTCGCACCCTTCACGGGGTGCGTGAGTAGAAATTCCCGGTGCTTTGTCGATGCAATAGCCAATTAACGTCGCACCCTTCACGGGGTGCGTGAGTAGAAATGATATGCAAGACTTGCGCTATCTATATCCACGGTGTGTCGCACCCTTCACGGGGTGCGTGAGTAGAAATTTTATTTTACGTAAGCTATCAACATCACCATCTTGTCGCACCCTTCACGGGGTGCGTGAGTAGAAATAAGTTTGTACCGTCTAAATTTATGTAAAATCCATGTCGCACCCTTCACGGGGTGCGTGAGTAGAAATCCACGGTTTCCTCATGATATACCGCAACGGATTCAGTCGCACCCTTCACGGGGTGCGTGAGTAGAAATTTTTTACTAAAGGCATATGCGGAAGAATACCATTGTCGCACCCTTCACGGGGTGCGTGAGTAGAAATAAATCAGATGAAGCAAAACGATATCGTTTAGTATGTCGCACCCTTCACGGGGTGCGTGAGTAGAAATCTGTTTGTCTTAATGCAATTACTTTTGTTGCATTTGTCGCACCCTTCACGGGGTGCGTGAGTAGAAATTTAATTGGTCATTCTTTAATTTTTCTAATTTAAGTCGCACCCTTCACGGGGTGCGTGAGTAGAAATTCAATATTAATTATAATAAAATATTCTTTTATATGTCGCACCCTTCACGGGGTGCGTGAGTAGAAATTATTTAAATTTAGTTTATCTCTTACATTTTCTGGGTCGCACCCTTCACGGGGTGCGTGAGTAGAAATTGAAACTATCCGGCATTATGGTATCGTAGTCGATGTCGCACCCTTCACGGGGTGCGTGAGTAGAAATTCTATTACGGTTTCCTTTTGCAGACCTTTCCGGTTGTCGCACCCTTCACGGGGTGCGTGAGTAGAAATTCATAACACGTTGATATTTCTTCCCTTCAATTTCGTCGCACCCTTCACGGGGTGCGTGAGTAGAAATTCTATGGTAGGCGAGGGCAACAGCGATGAGGCCGTGTCGCACCCTTCACGGGGTGCGTGAGTAGAAATTAACGATGGTGTAAAAATTCATATCCTGCGTACCGTCGCACCCTTCACGGGGTGCGTGAGTAGAAATTTTAAGTATGTCTTTGAAAACTGAATAGTACTATGTCGCACCCTTCACGGGGTGCGTGAGTAGAAATTATTTGTTTCATTTATAGCTTTATTATCATCTTTGTCGCACCCTTCACGGGGTGCGTGAGTAGAAATCTGTGGCTATGGCGTATATAAAATATTTTTTGTATGTAGCACCCTTCACGGGGTGCGTGAGTAGAAATTTTCGTCATATCTGCCCGCATCAATTTTTGATATGTCGCACCCTTCACGGGGTGCGTGAGTAGAAATAGGTGTGTACGGTGGATGCATCGTTAAAACAGCGGTCGCACCCTTCACGGGGTGCGTGAGTAGAAATCTTGCCTTATCCAAATCATAGAATTTGTTACATCGTCGCACCCTTCACGGGGTGCGTGAGTAGAAATTCATAGACTGCTGAATATATAACGTCAGCGACTGCGTCGCACCCTTCACGGGGTGCGTGAGTAGAAATGATACGTCTGTATAACTGCCGTCATCGAATGTAACGTCGCACCCTTCACGGGGTGCGTGAGTAGAAATATTGTCTTTTGGCTTGTCCCTTTTTTGAGTGGCAGTCGCACCCTTCACGGGGTGCGTGAGTAGAAATCCATCTGTGCTAGCGTCTCCTAATAGACGAATTAGTCGCACCCTTCACGGGGTGCGTGAGTAGAAATTTGTAATATGTAATTTGCCGTCTTTATCCGGTTCGTCGCACCCTTCACGGGGTGCGTGAGTAGAAATATCACGAACTATCCGTAGTTGTTCTTTGATTGTAAGTCGCACCCTTCACGGGGTGCGTGAGTAGAAATAACCAAAATGCCGGGTGTTAAATACAGGGAAAAAGGTCGCACCCTTCACGGGGTGCGTGAGTAGAAATGCCGAAGCACAGCGTCAGGCAGAGTTACAGGAACGTCGCACCCTTCACGGGGTGCGTGAGTAGAAATATCCGTCAGCAGATAGTAATTGGTCAGGGGTTAAGGTCGCACCCTTCACGGGGTGCGTGAGTAGAAATGCCAAAGAAGAAGCCATAGACCAAGGTGAGCAATGTCGCACCCTTCACGGGGTGCGTGAGTAGAAATATATATCATGTACTCCCATCAAGACATTGCAGGATGTCGCACCCTTCACGGGGTGCGTGAGTAGAAATCTTTAGCGTTAGTAAACTGTCCTATTGTATAATCGTCGCACCCTTCACGGGGTGCGTGAGTAGAAATTATATATAACAGTATTGAAGCTATATTTATATACGTCGCACCCTTCACGGGGTGCGTGAGTAGAAATGCATAAAGAGGAGGTGAAATGAAATGAAGATCGTGTCGCACCCTTCACGGGGTGCGTGAGTAGAAATCTTTAGCAAACAAAAGATTGTATTTATTTATGTACGTCGCACCCTTCACGGGGTGCGTGAGTAGAAATACAAAAGGCAATACAAAACCAGTATCAGATGCATTGGATCTTTATTGAGAACATTACCGTACTTTATGTTTTTTTCATTTACTAAAATCAAATATTTTTGTAAATGTGAGTATGTATTTAATATATGTATTAATTATAACCCCTTTTTTATTAACTAGCGTTAATTTTTAACGATTGATAATATGGAATATAAATATAACTTATAGATAATTAAATGTGTATATTCAAAAGGAGGAGAATATTATGTTGGATTCTAAAATTGTAAAGATTTGCAAAGAACAGATTTTTTTCTTAGGGACTGCCGTTAATCAGGTAGTACATGTTCGGCCTATGAAGTT
>Ga0163159_1003544_pt1 | contig 11723 bp, 14 predicted proteins | sample BioMet9_FD_108702 | JGI IMG/M metagenome (GOLD analysis project Ga0163159, IMG submission 108702) | Microbial communities from bioreactor (seeded with sewage sludge) at Lawrence Berkeley National Lab, California, USA - Biofuel... | ecosystem: Engineered > Bioreactor > Anaerobic > Unclassified ... | reverse complement strand
TTGTACCCGGATGTCTGCCTTTTCTTGGCGGAGGAGGCAGCAAAATAGGGACGGCGGCTTTGAACCGCTGGGGGGATGTGCGCTCCGCTTGCCTTTGGGTCGGCTATTGTCTCACATCCCATACAAACTATTTAATTTCCACTTGTTTTTCGTCTTTTGCTTGGTGTTGCTGTGCCGCTTCCTGGAATTTTCTCCTGTCTTCTGACGGTATCTGGAGACCGCAGCTGCCACCGCAAGGAGTTGTAATGCCCTTATAAATGGACGAAATCGTTTCTTTGGCTTTTTTTAACGTACTTTCTTCTGACATGGGGAACACCTCCATCTAATATTTGATAATTCAATTCATTACTAATTAATTATTTTTATTTATTATATAATGTAATCTTCTACCTGACAATTGAAAAATCAACACATGCTAATTTAGCATGCACAAACTTTATCGATGACTAACTGGAACATTAAGCTATCATGCTAAGCACATCACAATAAAAATAGATTTGTTGCTTTCGACTATATTTTATGTATACGCAGATATGAAAATTGCTGTATAATATAAAGATAGAATTATGATTCGCCAATCCTGCAACAAGGAGAGTTCTCGGCTATGCTGAATAAAATAAAATCTGTAGTATCCAACTTAATAACACACAGCGAAAAAGCCGCTGCTAAAATAGAAGCCGCCGCCCGGGATGAATCCCTCATCTACGACCATCGAACTATCGTATGGGAAGAAGACAATGTCAATTCCCTGATTCGTAAAGAAATCGAAAAACACTGGCTGCTTCAATCGTTGACCTTTGAATTTGAAGAGAACAACATGGTCTACACATGCCTCATCACCCGTTTCGGAACGGTGACAACACTGCAATTCAAACTTGAAGATATGTGGTGTGATGACTATGGTTCTCAACTAGAAGTAAAATTAGATATTTCTTCCATTGAAACGGATATGTTCGTCATCAATACCATCATACACCTGATTGGCGGCTGGCTCCTTAGTTTCCTGGGCACATTTTTCAATCCCTTCCGCATCGGCAATGCTGGTTCGACCATACGATTTGAGAAAAAAGGCCATATCCATATCAGCCTGGTACCTGAAAGCAATCTGTTCACGTATCTCCCTTTACCACCGCGCTCATCTACGAGTACCGGCCCAGTCCTGGTAAACAATGTCCGCACGGAACAAGCTGTCATGAACGTAGACTATTATGCTTTTCATGACCCAGTAGAACGCTTCATCGTGGACAGCCAAGGTTTGCCGCAAAAAAGTGCCTGGCTCCACTCTATCGATATTGCAGCTACGGCACTGCTGCCCATTGGGGTCTGGATCAGCTTTGAAATACTGCATCACTACTTGCCGCCGCGCCAGTTCACCGTTTCGTTCTCTACCTATTTCCTTATTTCGCTGCTGCTCATCGGTATCAGTTTTATCGTCATGAATATCCCGCGTTATATATACATGTATATCAATACGCGCAAGAGCTGGCAAACCTATTTCGTTCACAACAATATCAAGATACAGATGCGCAAGCTCCACCGGCGCATCTACACGCAACAGCAAAAAATCCACACGGAAGGGCTTCATATTGATAAAGCCTATCAGGAACGAATCAAAGATTATTTATTGCAAATCCGCAGCAAACGCTATCTGGCCTTCCAGCTTCAAGAATTAGATGAAGACCGCAAGCGCAAACAGAAGATAAAATTTGCTATTGCTTATGTCGTATGTACGTTCTTGGAATGGATATTCGTCATGAGCATGATATCATAGCAGGAGGCACCATAATGGCAAAAACAAAGAAGACAAACGTCATGCGCATTTTGGATAAACAGAAAATCCCTTACGAAACCAAGGCTTATGATTATGACGAAGATGATTTATCTGGCGTCCATGCCGCAGCAGAACTTGGCATGGAACCAGATGCCGTATTCAAAACTCTCGTCGCCTCGGGCAACAAAACCGGCCCTGTCGTGTTCTGTATCCCGTCCAATAAGGAACTAGATTTAAAAAAAGCGGCTGCCTGCAGCGGCAATAAGAGTATCGAACTGCTCCATGTCAAAGATCTCCCTGGCTTGACGGGATATATCCGCGGCGGCTGTTCTCCTATCGGCATGAAAAAGCAATTTCCCACCTTCATTGACAGTTCCGCCACCACCCATGCGGCCATCAGTATCAGTGCCGGCATGCGGGGGCAGCAGGTTCTCGTAGCGCCAGAAGAATTGTGCAAACTGATTGACGCTGCTATGGAGGAACTAACTCATGAAGGCATTATATTGACGGAGGCGAGAGTACGATGACAGATGAAGAAATGGAACCGTGGCTGTGCAAACTCATGGCCTGTGATGCTTGTCCCCTGCGCCGCGAAGGAAACCGCGGCCCTACCCGCTATTCGGGAGATCCGGCGTCACCTATCATGTTCGTCGGCGAAGGACCTGGCGGCGTCGAAGATGAATACGGCGTCCCGCTCGTAGGCCCGTCGGGTAAACTGCTGGATAAGGCGCTGTGGAGCGTAGGTCTCACGCGAGACCATGTCTACGTGACGAATATCGTCAAATGCCGTCCTAAGGGCAATCGCACGCCGACACTGGCCGAAGGCAAGTTCTGCGCCGATATCCATCTTCAAGAGGAAATCCGTCTCATCCAGCCTAAGGTCATCGTCTGCCTGGGCAAAGTCGCCTTCCAGTATTTTTACGGCAGCGCTGCCAGCATCATGCGCAACCGCGGCAAATGGATCGACTACAACGGTATCCCCGTCATGCCTACATACCATCCGGCCTTCCTCCTGCGCCAATACGGCCATGAACTCGTCGAATCCAAATGGCAGGTATACTACGATTTCAAAGCGGCTGTAGACAAGGCAACAGAAGCGGCTCCTGATTTCGTATTCAAGAGCCCGGAACCACCAGACCTGCTGGCACAATACGCCGATATGAAAAATTCGCGCCATTTTTAACTAAGTGTTACTATTTACAAAACTACTGTATTTTGCTATACTATTTAAGTATTATGCGGGTGTAATTCAGTGGTAGAATACGAGCTTCCCAAGCTAACGTTCTAAAATTTGAACAAAGTCGGCCAGGCCAGCAGCCATGCTGGATGCGAGGTTTTTGAAAATCAAAAAGATGAGGTCGTTGCACCTTATTTGCACCCTATCATCGAAATGGCAAACCACATATTGATTGCGGGCGTAGTTCATCGGTAGAATACGAGCTTCCCAAGCTCGGGAGAGGGGTTCGACTCCCCCCGCCCGCTCCAACGAAAATTTAGGAGATGCATTTGCATCTCCTTTTCTTATGCCCTAATTTCAATGTAGCTTCTCGGTATGTCTAACTCAGCTGCCATCTCTTGGCATATATCCATACCTTCAAAAAACTCTCGACTTTCATCATACGGGATTTCTTCAATTTCCTCTCCATCATCATCGCATATCACTAGTTTCGCGATCCGGTCTACGCCTAAGTTCTTTTGTGGACGCTCTAAAACGATTTCTACATGCTGATCCCTTTGGATTAACCTTGATTGCAGTTTCATATTCTCCCTCCTTAATTATGATTCTATATTCTATTTTCTATCAGATTTTCCTGCCTGGCTAACTGTAAAAGTTAAGCAATACCCTGAGCCCGATGCTGGCAATCCATACACAACGCTCTCCCATACCGGCGCTCAGAGAATTTCTGCACCTTTTCTGTAATCTGTAAGCCACAATCGCAGCATGTAAGAGCAGACCTCCCTATATTTGCTCTATGCATCTTTGCTTTGCCAACAGTTGCCACGCTCTGATGCACGGCAGCACTATCAGCCCCCTCATCTGTCCTTCGATCTGCTTCTGGATCATCTCCTGTGCTAATTGACAAACTGAGCATATAGGCATATTTGATTGCCGCTGTCTGCGCCTTCATCACGGCCTTATCGCCACCATCCTGACCGCTGCCAATCCCTCCGATGCTCAAAACCTCGCCAGACTCTTTGTCAATCAGTGTGATATCCATCCGGACCGTTGCCAGATGCTCTACATTCCCCTTAGCTGTTGTCACATCGACTACATTCAGCAGTTCTGGTGTCGCAATGGATGCAATGCCATGTGCTACCAGCGATGCATTGACCCGTTCCAGCACATCAGCACTGGTGGCATATTTATAGCCGTGAAAATCATTTTTGCCGTTCTTGCTGATATGACTGCAATCCCGCATGACCTCAATAAACTTTGATGCTAATTTCTGCATAATCAAAACCTCCTGTATCGCCCGGCACCTTATGATGCCGGGCTTGTTGCATTAGATCTGCGGAATTTCTCCATACAGATCATCGACATAGTAATATCCGCTGAACGGATTATATACAGCCTTGTATAAGCGCCCCTTATAGACTGCAATACAATGATTCATATCCTTATGCTGAATGATCTGGGCCACATCCAGCTCTCCATTTAGGCTGTGAATGACCGCCTGTACCTGTTCCATAAGCTAAACCTCCTTAGACTGCCGTCTTCTCCTTTTCCAGCCGTAGACGCTGTCCGTAGGGACAGTTCTCCCCTGCATCACAATAATCCAAACACTTCCTATCTCCCCAGCGTTCCTTAGCCGAGCAGATAGGCGGCAATATATGCGTATTCATGGCCATCTGCAGCAGCTTCGCTTTCCGGGTAAAATACCGCTGCATCCAGCGGTCACTAATTTTATGGATAGGAATGAGATAGATGGAACGGTCAATACCTCGTTCCGCAGCTATACGCAGATTATTGTCCCGACATAACGCCTGTATAAACATCCGCTTTACTTTGAAACCGGCCTGTTCCAGCAGTATCCGATAGTAATTGAGTTGAATCGCCCAATCCAGTACGTAGTGAACACCATCATATCTCAGTTCATTTCGATACTTAGGCTGGCCTTTACGCTGTCCCGTCTTATAGACTTCTCCCGTAGCCACCCGCAACTTATAAATGCCCAGCGCTTTCATGAGCTTATAGGAACTAGTGACTTTCAAATCTCCCAGAACACCTTCTTCCTCGTCAATGATCTTGCCATAGAGATCAAATTCCCCACTGGTGATCTGATCTTTCAGCCGTACCTCGCTCAGGATTTCTCCCTCAGTGCAATTCTCATTAATGGTGTGGACCGCCTGTCCTTGTAATGCATATAGCACACTCTGGGGAACAATGGCATAATCCGTGGTCTTTTTCAGATACGTTTCGCGGACACCAGAAATCAGTTCTGTGACGGTCGGTTCCTTGATTCCTCTGTCCACCGACTTGGCAATCGCCCGCAGCGTTGGCAGGAACATACACCGCTCTTTCTGCGGACAGGCGGACAAGCACTGATGAATCTGGATGCGCTGTCCGTTGGGACAGATAAATTTTGTTGCTGGCATAATAATCTCCTCACTTTCTCCACACGGAATCCATGTGCTCTTTCATACTGTAACCGCCATGACGAGCAACGATGATATGATCCAGCACAGGAATATCCATTACCTTGCCACACCGCACCATCCGCTCAGTAACAGCCCGATCTTCGGAACTTGGTGATGCGTCGCCGGATGGATGATTATGGACAACAATCACCGATGCCGCCATATTCTGTATCGCCGCATGAAATACCTCACGAGGCGATACCAGCGAGGCATTGATCGTTCCTACGCTGATCTGCTGACTGTCGATAATATGATTCTTGGTATTGAGCATAAGCAGCCACAATTCCTCCTGCTGGCGATCTTCCAGATAGCGAAAATACTTGATTACGTCCTCCGGCCCATGAACCACGCGCACGGTACGAGTCCGATACTGCTGCATCCGTGTCATAACCTCACGCACACAAAGCAAACGTTTCAGTTTAGCCTCGCCCACGCCCTTGATTTCCTGCATCTGTCTCGGAGATATATGCAGGAACAGGTTATACAGACTGCTATAGCTCTGCAAAAGCCCCTTAGCTGCCTCCTGTGGCACGAGTTGGCTCAAAAGTTCTTCCTCGGAAAGAACAGACAATTGATCTTCTTGATTCATCACAAATCCCTCCCAAACGAAAGCCGTCAGGGACTATCCCCTGACGGCCTATTTTTTATGCCATGACCAGCCGGTGCTTCCGCATCGGGGTAACATTCCTCATCTCAGTCTGCCCAGCAGCCCCATTCAGCAAACGCCTGGGGACTGACATAGCCAGAATCTCCCCACCGATCCGTTCCAGCTCCGTTGCCCGCTCATAGCTGTCCGACAGCTGGCTTGAGGCCGTAACCGCATTTAGCAGCCCATACCGGCTATTATCGCGTCCCATAAAGAGCTGGCGCAAAACATCTCCCCGCTCATTCTGATTCAGCATGAACTTATCTGCCAGCTGTTCCACTTCCTGTACCGGATCATGCTCTAACGGGATCTGCATGGCCTCCTTCATCTTACCTACTGCCAGCATAAACCTTGCTTCATCTACCGCACAACGCACGGTATCCTGAACCTTCATAAAGAATGCCTTATCATCCTGCTGGAGCGTCTCATCCGAATACAACTCATAAGCGGCATCCTCATCAACATTTACCTGACGGCCGACATGATACCGCTTTTGCGAATAATCCTTGAGAATCAGACCGTTCTTACAGACCAGCCGGAAGATAAGCGGCTCGACCTTCAAACTGCCTAAACCGACTTCACTATTGGAAATACAAAAGCCGGCCTGGACTACATCGCCCACACCGACTTCTGCTTTCAGCTTCCGATTTACCACCTTCAGGTACATATGGGCATCCGTGACCTCACAGCTCTCAATATCCGCTCCCTTCATATCCTTGATGATCGGCAGGACTGCTGCACAAAGCTCCAGATTATCCAGCCGCCGATAGCGATCCGAAAGGAAGGCCCGGATGCGCCCATCCAGCACTCGTACCATACGACGCTCTGGCGCCTTCGAGAACCAGCTATTGACGTTCTCATCCAGCAAAGTTGGATATTCCATCCGCATCTTCTGATAATACCGACTGGGGATCTGCAGCCGTGATGCAATCTGCTGATGGGCAATGTCACTAATCCGGAACTCATGCTCCTTATCCTCCAAAAAGAGACGCATCCTTGCCCCCTTCTCGTCAGACTCCATCTCCAAACTGCGCGTATCCGCCACAAAATCCTTCCGAAGACTACGCTGGCACTGCAATTCCATACCTAACTCCTGTAACGTTCTCCCCTGTTTCATCGTATGTACTTCCTTTCTGTTTATGTAATTTATAGCTGCATCTTACGCTGCTTAATATTCACAAAAATAGCCCAAGCCAATAAGGCTTGAGCATACTTGTTGTACTTTATTTATCTAGCATAATCACCGTTTTTCCAGTTTCCATCATAATCTACATCGCCATTTTTCTTATACAGCGTTCCCTTCCCATCAAATTGTCCGGCTCTAAGTTCCCCTTTATATCTGATTTTTCCATTCTCATAGTATGCTATTCCTTTCCCATTTGGCAGGTTATCACCGTCCAATCCCCCTTCATATGCCAAATATCCTTTTGTAAACCATTTTGCATCACCAATCCATTGTCCTGCTTTCAATTCCCCCATATAAACACAATACATTCCTTTATCTCGATTATCTTTACCACCTAATATATCATAAGCAATCACAAAGCCATTAGCTTTTAGAACATCTTTTTCTTGCTTAAATATACCTTCTTTCAGCAAACTAGGTGCATAATAATCTCCTTTATACTTACCTCGAGTATAATATTGATATGGAGCTTTTTCTTTCGCATATTCCTGAACGTATCCATTCATAAATCCTTTTTCAAACCAGCCAGCATACCGAATCTTTAAATCTTTTCCATCCACTTCATAAATAATCCCCCAGCCGTTCGGCGTAATGCCATCCATTTCTCCTTGATAAACAAAGGGTGCCATTTTATTATTAGATCGAATCCAACAATTCTTATCATCAACAGTTACAGGAATTTTCTCTTTGCCACTAGTGTAAATCTCATCAATCTTTTGTCTTTCGGAATCAAAAACACTAGTAGAATATTCATTAACATACCAAAAGGCATACTCTCTAGACCCCGGTACGAAATCTTTATATTTCGCGTATGGATTATCTGCTCCCCTTTTAGGCGCAGGCAAATTTTTCACATCAATTCCCTGTTGATTTTCTTTTACTTCTGCGTTTACCTCATTACCAGAACTCACCTGTCTTGACGATGATTCGTTATTATTAGCACTCCCACATCCTGATAAAATCAACACACCACAACAAATCAAACCAGCAAGCAAGCTCAAATACTTTTTCCTATTTTCCATACTAATCTCCCATACAATTTTTAATTCTACAATACGACCATTTATTGTAAAGAACTACCACAGTTCCCACAAAACCTATCAGCAAGATTAATTTTTGCACCACAATGCTGACAATATTGATTTCCCACAATCTCTACCTGCTGACTATCTTTATTCTCTATCAATGATATTTCTCTCGTTGCTGATTCATCTAAAGTCTCTTCCAATTGTTCTTTTGGTTCAAGTCCATTAGCTACTGTATTCGCAGAAGTTTCCTTCTTATTTTTCCCACCATAGGCTCCTAATCCAATAATAGCGACTACAACTCCAAGTAATAGTTTGTAATGATCTCCAATAAAATCAGCGATCCAACCAATAACTGAACCAACCACACCGACTAATAATAACAGCGCAATAAAAACACCGCCAATACAGGTGGCCCACTGGATGAAATATCCATATAACGTAGGGTTAAAAACAACCTCATGTTGCAGCAACCACCAAAACATCATACTTCCCATGATTAAAGCGATGATAAAACTTGTCCCCGCTCCCAAATTCCAAAATGCATCTACCATTTTCTCGCATCCTTTCCCTTGCCTCTACATTGCCCCCTGTATCAGCTTGGCAATAAGTTTAGTACAGCATGCCCTTGCTGATTTGCTTGTGCCAGCATTGCCTGAGCAGCCTGTGACAATATGTCATTCTTTGCATATTCTGTCATTGTCTTTGCCATATCAGCATCACATATGATACTTTCGGCATGAGTAACATTCTTAGATGTAATCGTCAGATTATCCTGCGTTGCATCCAAGCGAATAATGTATGCCCCAACACGAGTACTCTCATTAATCGCATAATCAATTGCCGTATCCAGCAGCCCGATAGACTTTAACGCCCGCTCTAGGGGGTCTACCCCCGCATCATCTAACCCCATCGCACTAGTATGCATATCATTCAAAACCAGCCGCAAATTCTGATTAGATTTCGTACCAGTATGGATAATCAAAGAACCTGCTTCCCTGTGTCCTGCATCTGTTACGCCCGCTTCACTTTCTTCATCGGCAGGGGGCACTGGATTTATCTCACCACCAGGATCAGCAGGGCTCGTGCTACCTCCAGGATCTATTGGTGTAAGATCGCTTCCTGTGGCTGGTGTCCTTCCCCCAGTTAGTTTTCCCTCAAATCCCTCTGCAATAACCATACGAAACTCAGATTTAGTAAGATAATAATCATTTCCAGATTTCGTAATCCCTAAATTATGATATGAAATCATTTGAGTAAATGTATTGCCATATTCATCGATTGACGAACTACGTACGCTAGAAATACCTGAGAACATGGCCTCTTCTAGTTCTTTGCCTGTGCGGACTCCCTTTACTCCTATAACAAAAGCATAACAATTCACTTCCTCAGTTTTTCCGGGATGTGTTGTACTTGAGCGAAATGCCTTTCCAATAATAACTTTTCCGGTTCCCTGTTCTCGTTCTGTATCGAATTTCACCGCTACGTCTTGATAACAGTCCGTACAATAAATAGTGAAACCTTGATTATCTAGATCTGCAGGCAAATTTCCTGTCACATTACTAAAATCTATTTTCTCATGCGTACTACCACCAATACCTCTAAATGGAGGACTATATCCAGAAATGCCACCAAGAGACACATTTGTATATAATCCACTCTTTGGAAAAAGCCCGCTAATTTTACGGTTGTATATCAGTGCCTCATTCGGATCATAAACAATGGATTCTGGTGTACCATTAGAACGTACTAGTACTTTTTGAACTTTTTCGTTCTTCGTTATATCCGTATCGGACAATCTCCTATTTAGTCCCGTCATGAAAACAGTTTTATTACTACTTCCATCAGTTAAGTTGCTGTTTTGATTCCCATATCGACCATCAAGAATAATCTTGCCATTATAATTAGTCGTTGCCGCAATATCATTAATTTCCGCCATCCGACTGGAAAATTCCTTCTGGATCGTCGCACGATCTACGTCTGTATTCGTATCATTAGCCGAATCTAATGCCATTGTCTTTAAGTTTTTCAATACATTGACAATCAACTGGACTCCGCCTTCTGCTGTATGCAGCAGCTCTTTACCTGCCCCAACATTTTCCAGATCTTGATTCAACGAGCGAATCTGCACCCGCATACGCTCTGAAAGCGCATATCCAGAAGTATCTTCTCCTGCATAATGAATCCTTGTACCTGATATAACCTGTGCCAACGCCTTGTTCTGCTTCTTGCGAGTCCTTTCCAAACCATTTAGCGTACTGATTGCTATAACATTATTGGCTATTTGCATCCCCATGCCATCGTCTCCCTGTCTTGGCCTAACCCATTCCATAGGATTAACTGTCTTTCAAATCAATAGAGTTTTCGCGCTCAAGATCCCACCATATCTTCTTTTCCTGCTCGCTGAATGTAACCAGCAACACCATATCAATCCTCAGCCCATCTGCAATGTCAAGTAGCGTAGACACTGATACATTCTTATTGTATTTCCCGCGCTCAATACGTCCCAGCGTGCTCTTACTAACATTTATTTTCCCAGCAAGCTGCTCCTGTGTCATACCACGCAAGGTGCGATAATAGGCTACTTTAGCTCCAATTTGCCTATATATGATGGTTTTGCTGACGTCCATTCTCTCACCTTCTTACACGATAAGCCCACACCTATAATTATGACATAATTCTCAACCTCCTTTGCCGCCTAACATTGACCTATAAGCGCCTAGATTTGACACCTATAATTAAAGCGGTCTCAAAATTCTCATTTGGCGCAGCACAATAGACCTTCCAATACCAACTCAAAACAATTCTACGCTCCTATCTATGATCCATTGCAAGGGCTTGCGGTTAATCTGCAAGCTGCCTGGTATCATTGATATAATATATACTTGAAATATTGAACAATAACATATATTCGCTGTCACGCTTTGATTAATCGCAAGCTTTAAATCATCAGGGATATATACAGACAAACAAAAAGGCCAGCCAAGTTGGCTGGCCTAAGAAACCATTTGCAATTTTAATGGGGCGAATTGTCAAGCTAAGTGCAACACCTTTGAAAAATAGACTTCATATGGTGTTCTGTAACCAAGGCACTTCCTAGGACAAAGATTGACCACTACAGGCCTACATGCTTTCCTGCGCTGTACATAAAGCGTTTGTGCCTCGAATGGAAGGTAGTACGACAAATTTTACGCGAAATTGTGAATTTACTACGATTCAGCAACCGAGCAATTTTCGTAATAGATTCGCCGCGGATGAGAAAAAATAGTATCCGTTCGCGCTCAAAAGGTCTAAGATGTTTGTAATGACACATAGTTTCTCCTAAAACAGGTTGGTTCGTTGTAAAATGAAATTGAACACCTAATGATTCAAAAATATCCATAGTGCATTGACTTATGGTAGAATAGAAGTTCACACACACACTATTCAAAGGAGTCATCACACTATGGACACCCC
>Ga0163159_1003541_pt1 | contig 11727 bp, 9 predicted proteins | sample BioMet9_FD_108702 | JGI IMG/M metagenome (GOLD analysis project Ga0163159, IMG submission 108702) | Microbial communities from bioreactor (seeded with sewage sludge) at Lawrence Berkeley National Lab, California, USA - Biofuel... | ecosystem: Engineered > Bioreactor > Anaerobic > Unclassified ... | reverse complement strand
GCCATCTGTGCTTGCGTTAGCCATACTGTGTCGGAATCGACTTCAACTTGAAGGTCTATCTCTCCGTCAGCTGACTCGAATAAAACAATGTCGTTCGTTGCCATGGGGCACCCCTTTCACGTTCAGGATGCGTTGCCATGACCCGTCGTCGCATCCGCGGCAAGCGCTCGCAGCCGAGCCTTCTGCAAACGCCCTTCTGCAGGCGCAAAACTACGCGCGCGCAGATTTGGCCGCGGCAGCGCGGTCTATCTCCCCGTGGAAATACTCGCCCAGCACCTTCTCCCAGGAGGCCTTGACCATCTCCTGCAGCTGCGGGGCCGCGCTCTTGAAACCAGCGAGCACTTCGTCCCCCGAGATGTCGTACCCCTTGCTGATCGCATAGAAGCTCACCTTGGTGGCAAGCTTCTGGCCTTCTTCCACGGCGTAGCGCTGCACGTCTTCGAAGACCCGTTTCTCCATCGCGTAAAACATCAGGTCGCAGTACTTCTTTACTTCCGGATCCGCTCCGGCAATGGCGATGCGCCAAGCATCGATATCCTTCTCGGTCATGGTCAGCACCTCCTAACGGGCTTCTGCGAGCAGTTGCTTCTGAAACTCGAGGATGGACTCCTCGATGCTCCCGTGGATCCGGTCGCGGAACCCCGGAAAAGCATTCTCAACCTGCCCGGCCGACTCCTCCTCGGTGAACGTGTACCCCTTGCACCGTCCGTAGGTCTCCAAGTCGAAGACCAGGCCGCGCATGCCATCCTCGAGGCAGTCGTTGATGCGATCCGAAAGCCCATCGATCAGCTGTTGAAAGGTGGTATCCAGATACTTCTGCACTTCAGGGGAATCGATGGCGTCTTCGTTGAAGCGGTACATCTCTTCTTGACTCATATCCTCTCCTTCTCTCGTTTTCTCGCATGACCATACTGTCCGATACATTAACTACGCGAGGGTTCCGCATTTTTCGCAAAGCCCTCGTTCAGACAGCTAACCTTATGCGTTCAGCTTGCGGCGGACGAGGAGCAGCGCGCCGCCGGCAGCAAGCATGCTGCAGAGCGCGAGTATGATCGCCAGCGTGTCGTCGCCCGTCTTGGGAAGCGCGGATGTCACCGTCTGCGATACCACGGTAACCGTCGAAGCAGCGGTCGGCGTAGCGGCAGTCGGCTCGGCAGGAGCCGCAACCTTATCGATGGTCACATCGGTGGCAATGTTCGCGTTAGGTTCGCCGGTCGGGTAGACGTCGGTGATGACGTCCGTGCCCGTGCCGATGGTCTGTCCGTAGAGCGCGAGCGTGCTATCAGCCACATCCTCCACATGCCCGTTCTGGGGCGCGACCACCTTGCAGTCCGTCAGCGTGAGCGTGCCCGGGCGCGCAGAGTTATACGAGACGGCGGCGATGGCGGCCGTGGGGCCGCTCGCAACCACGCGCGAGTTGTTGACGTTGACGCTCGCCGCGTACGGCGATGCCTCGTCCATCTGGATGGCAACGATGCCCACGCCCAGACCGCCGCCGGGCACATTGACGTTCGACGTCACATCGGAGTTGACGATGTTGACGCCGACGTCGGTGGACTTGTTGTTGAGACTGAACATTTGCGCGCCGATGCCGAAGGCGAAGTAGCGGCTCTGCTGGCCGAGGCTCGTCACCGAAACATTCACTTTCGCGTTCTTGACGTTGACGTAGCCGTTGTTGGCGGCGATGCCGCACATCACCGTGTTCGCGCTCTTCGCGTTGACGTTCACGGTGGTATCCTCGATGTTCATGTCACCATAGTTGTTCGCGATGGCAGCGGAGTTAATAGACCCGCCTTCGGTATTCACATTGAGCGTGCCGTTTCCCGTGATGGAAACACCACCTACGAAGCTGAGAAGCCCGTACGATATCCCCGTCAGGTTCGTGGTTCCGCCGTCGGACTTCACCGAGACGTCTCCGCTTTTGGCTCCGACATTCATCTTGGACGACGTGAAGTCAAGCGTCCCGCTGTTGCTGAGCGAGACATCGCCGTCGCCGTCAGCCCAGACGTTGGCACGTCCGGTGTCCATCGACATCGTGTTGCCGTTGTTTATAACGACGTTCCCATCGCCGTTGGTCTCGACATCGAAACCGGAGTCGGACTTGATGGAGAGGTCGCCGGAGTTGCCAATGGAGACGCCCCCGTCTGAGTTCGCGATGATTGCGCTGGATTCATTGTTAGTAGACTTGGACGAGATGTCCAAGGTGCCGGTATTGCCGATGGTAACATCGCCGTCGTTGGTTGAGATGGCTGCGTCTTCTTGGGAAGAGACGGCCATCGTCCCGTTGTTGTCTATGGTGACGTCCCCATCAAGGGTGGTAACGGCGTCGGCAACACTCGACGAGATGCTCAGGTCGCCATCGTTGACGATGGCGAGGTTGCCGTTTATAGTCGCGATTGCCTCCGTAGCACCGCCCGATACATCGCTGTTCCCGTGGTTCGTGATGGTGAGATCACCGTCAGACGAGATGGGGCCGCCTTGGTAATCGGTAAGCGTCATGCTGTTGCTGCCATCCCACGACCAGCTGCCACCGCCCGACCCGATGCCCTGCGAAGCCGTGTTGTAGTTCTTGTTCTCGACGCTCACGCTCGTGGCGGCGAAAGCCTGCATCGGCGCCATGGCCAGCGTCAGCACGACCGAGATCCCCGTAGCCGCGGCTCTTTTCGTGCGCACTTTCATACGAGCCCCTCTCATACGAAACAAACCCGTTGCGGTGGAGCACCTCCGATGTCTCATCGGTTTCGATTATAAAACGGGAGGAAAAAGCAAAAGGGGCGTAAATCGTTAAGAAAGTCTGAAGGTTGGCTAGGCTGCAACTGCAGGGACCCGGCCAAGGGAATCCCAGCAGTCGCAGTCTGCCCGCGCACGTTACGATATGGCGCGAAATTCGCGGCAGCTACGCGGCATGCGGAACGTACGCGCGGGCTTGCTCCGTCAGCGCTTCGATGACCTCCGCAGAGAGCGAACGGCGCGCGAAGGGATACACGACGGCGTTCTCCTTGTCGACGTGCCGACGAATCAAGTGCACATACTCCATGGCCCAGCTGAGAATCTCAAGCTTGCTCAGGGAATCGCCTTTCTCGGCGTAGGCGTTCACGGCTGCCTCGAGGTTGGCCATGTCCATGCGCCCGAGATTGTGCTCAACGAGCATGCCATGCTGGACGAGGTTCTCCGCGACCTTGCCCAGATGCGCGAGCATGTAGTCGTAAAGGATGTCCTCCTCCTTGCGATGGTGCGCCGCATCGGCATACGCGCGAACGAAGCGGATAACGCCATGAAACTCATCGGCGTCAAACGTACCGTCCGTCATGAGAGCAAGACACATCCGCTGCAGATGGTCCGCTTCCTGGAGGATGCGCTCGTGCTCGGCCACCATCGCGTCGATGATGTCCATGCTCGAGGTGTTGGGCAAATCGGTGAAGCCCGAGAGGTCGACGGAACCTGATGATGCCCCGGCGGGCTTGCGCTGTTCGGTGCTGCTCATGCTAGGCCGCCTTGCGAATCTGGAACGTTCCATCCGCGATCGTCTCGAAGTCGATGGACGCAGCCCTGCAGAACCCCCTGAGCCACGCCGCACGCAGCTCAGCGTAGCCGTTTGCCGGATGCGGGTCGAGCGCAACGGTCCAGCAGATGCAATCGGTCCTATTCTCGTCGAACGAGACGAACCCATCGCAGGGCATGCCGTCGAGCCACGCCTGATCCATGACATCCCAGACCTGTTGCAGATCGTCTCCGCGATGCGCAAAGCCTGCGGCAAAACCGAGTTGCTCGGCAAACGCGCGCACCTCGCTGCGATGGCTTTCGAGCGGTTCGACAGCAGCGGCAAGCGCATTCTCGCTGCTGTTGACCAGGACGTTCAGACTCGCATGGATCTGGCCGAGGTCGATGTGATCGACTATTTCGCCCGCAAGAGGCGGATATGCCGCATCGAGTGCGGCTGCATGACCGGAAGTCCAGCCCATCTCGTCGGCGTGCGCAGCAATCGCGCGCGCGAGGCCGTCGACCGCGACGGCCTTCTCGAACATCCGCTGGTGGATGGGGCCCAACGTCGCGCTCATGTTAGTTCTCCCCGTTCAGGCGCGACAGTACCTCGACGGTGTCGATGCCATGCACCATGCAGGCGTCGGCGAGCGTTTCGCTCTGCGAGGCAGGGCAGCCCACGCAGCCCATGCCGCACTCCTGCAGCGTGGCGATAGCGGAAGCATCGGTGCCGATAATCTCACCGATCAGCATGTCGGCGGTAAACGTATGATTGCTCATGATGGGTCTCCTTCGGTTGATTGCCCTTGATAAGCCTCATACTAATGATGCATATAGAACTTATGCGTTGTGTTTACAACGTAATCAGAAGTAGCTGAGTTTTCTACAGACAAAGTGCCTGATAAAGGGCGAAGTCGCCAGACGATGCCGACAGACATTTCAAGCAAAGGAGCATTTGTCCGACCATGCATTACGGGCTGCGGCTCACCAGATAGATATCTGGTGAGCCGCAGATCAAGCCGAGATACAAGAGGTAGTTCATTTCCCTGCTTTTGTTACACGTTGCCCTTCCATTCGTGGTTGCGCAAGATGTAGACGAAAGAGGGGTGGTTGCCGACATCGACCATGTGATGTACGTTATCTGCGGTATACGGGTGCGCACGTTCGCCGAAGATCACTCGCTTCTTTGCGATGTCCTCGTAGTTGCATATTCCGCCTAGCTCATCATGGCTGGCAGGCGCCTCGAAGGTCTCGATACCCTTGTCGAGATCCCCAAAGTAACGGGCACGCGCTCCGCACTGCGCAACGCACTGGGGTAATTCGCCGTTAACGGTCTTCTGCTCGCAAAGCGTACACTTTTCCACCACTCTCTCGTCTGCATTGAGGTAGCGTACGCCGTAGGGACAAGCCATGACGCAGAACTGGCAACCGATGCACTTTTCCTTGTCGATCTGCACCGATCCGTTCTCGAGCTTGTGCGAGGCTCTGGTCGGACACACCTTGACGCATTCGGGGTTCTGACAATGCTGGCAGCCCAAGGGCAGAAAGTACAGGCTGACATCGGGGTTCTGGGCACCTTCGTATTTGTGGAAAGGGCCGATGCGCAGCACCTTGTTCCAAAAGTTTCCCACTGGTACGTCGTTGGCGGTCTTGCATGCCGCGCAGCAGGCAAGGCATCCGACGCATTCGTCCAAGTCAGTCAAAATCGCATATTGTGTCATTTCGCGTACTCCTCCCAGACAGAATTGTTCGCAGCAATGTCGTTGATGCCCGCTTTCCATTCCCTCAGGCGCGGATCGGATGCACTGTGTATGATTTCGACACCCTCGTCGCTGCAGGGAACGGGGTTGCCGAAGGGCGAATTCTCCGGCGTGGCTTTGTAGACTTTGACATCGTATGCACGCAGCTCGCTCGAGCCCATCCAAGGATCCTGTCCGTCCATGTACACCAGACAGTTGCAGCCGCACAGGTCAAAGCCACGTCCTACCTGCTCGAACTCGGGGAACCACCACTGATGCTCCATGTTGATAACGCCGGGCTTTACGCCGTAATACAGATCGGCCGTCTGACGAATCTTGCCGTTCTCGTTCTCCAGCCACAGCCAATCGCCCTGTTTGACGCCGAGTTTTTCCGCATCGTCGGGGTTGATCTCGCAGCGCGGCGCTGGCCAAAGCTCACGGCACCAAGGAAGTTGACGGTGCTCGGAATGGAAGTAGACGGGTATACGGCGCCCGGAGGTTGCGTTCATGACCATGGTCTTGGTACCATCCTCATCGACCACCTGGCCCTGCGTCTTGAACTTTTCGGGCTTGCTAACGGGGCTGTAAGGCGGCTCCGCATACTCGGGCAGCGCCGGCACATCATCGCGACCGACCTCACGCACATACGATTCGGCGATGATGGACCACACGTCAATCTTCATGTCAGGCTGTGCGGTACCGGGTATGCCGTCGCCTGGTTTCGTGAAAGAGATGCCATCCTGTGCGCGCAGATAGCCCATTTCGTAGCGCAGATACGTGCCCCACTGCTTGCCATCCCAATGGCTCCCGTCGTTCAATGGATACTTGGCGTTGAACCAACCTTCCTTCTGAAACTTCTCGTAATACTCGCTCCACTTCATTCCCGTCATGGCAACCTGGTAATCGAAGTACTTTGTGACTGGACTCCACGCATCGCCTTCAGGGTCGCTCGGGTCGAAGAAGTCGATGCCCCAGCGCTTGTACATGTCGAGAATGATCTCACCGTCGAACTTGACGTCTCCAATCGGATCGACACAGTGGGCGTTCAGGCCGTAGGCACCACCGGAACCCTGCGAGATGCGGGCAAATCCAGGAATCTCGAGCCAATGTTCGACGGGCAGCAGTACGTCTGCCAAATCGCTGCCGGGATGGTGCCAGAGATTTGCCTCGAGGATGAAATCCATCTGCATCAGGGACTCCCACGCCTTGTGCGTGTTCGCCTGGTTCATGAAATCGCCCGACCAGATGATGCAGCCTTTGATAGGATAGGGATCCTGCGTCAGACAGGTGCGCCAGACGCTGTGCGAGTCGGCGCCATATTTCCACAGGGGAAAATCATCCCGCTGCGCTTTGGGAGACTTATCCGCAGGAATCTTCGCGTTGAGGTCTTTCTCGTAGAAGATGCCAAAGCCGCCGCAACCAACAATAGGCGCACGCGTCCAGCCGCGGTTACCGCCGGGGTTGTCGTAATTGCCCGTGATACAGCTGATCAACGCGCACGCACGCAGCGTATGCCAGTTGTTGCCGCACTGTTCAGGAGCCAGCTGATAGTTCACGCCACCGTTACCGTTTCTCGGATCGATGCGATCGCAGTATACATGACAGGCATCGACGATGAGCTGCTCGTCGACACCGCAGAGCTCGGCGGCCCGCGCAGGCGTCATCTCTTCGACGAAATTGTCCCACCAATACTGGAAGACCGTCTTGCACTTGACGGTGCGGCCGTCCTTGAGCGTGACCTCGTACTCGCCCCAGAGCGCGGGGTCGATGTCGACTTCGAAGTCGGAAGGATCCGGTACCCAGCCACCCCGTTCGAACTCCCAACCGGTCGTGGGGATGTTCCAATGATCGGCACCTTCCCACTTGCCCACCGCAGGGTCGGCGTCGAAATAGGTGAGCTTGTCGTGCTTGTTATCCCACACCATGAAGCGCTCGAGCTTGCCGCCTTCCACCAAGTCGGCTTCCTGTAACAAAGCGGTCTTGACCGGGGTGAGCCCCTTCAAGTTGGAAAGCTTCGCCGCCCCTTCCCACGCCTGAATCTGCTTATCTTCGCAAACCAGCATCGGCGCATTCGTCCAGCGTTTGCACAGCAGGTCGTCGTAAAGCTCCTCGCCGAGAATGATGTGCAGCCACGCCATGGCCAAGGCGCTGTCGGAACCGGGGCGTACGGCCAGATGGTAGTCGGCAGATTTACCTAGGTTGTGCTTGCGGGGGTCAACCGAGATATAGGCCTCGCAATCGTGGACGACGTCGGTCACGGTACGGCAGGAGTCGTCGTAGTTGGACTGCGTCTGCTCGGTACCCCATTGCAGATAGACTTTGGGATGGTCGTCGGTCGCCATGAAGTGGTGGCCATTCTCAGTCGTGAACGAGCCCACGAGACGGCGCGGCCCTTTGCAGATCTGGTTCGCACCATGGGAGTTGACCGCCGCCACCAGCGAACCTGGCGCGCTGTTGGAAAGACCCCAGAAACGTGAGGTACCGCCCATGGTCATCCACGCAGAACCGCCCATCTTCTTGTAGAGTTCGGTCATGTTCTCGTAGCACAAATCCATGGCCTCGTCCCAGGAAATGCGCTGCCATTGGGGAAGTTCGCCACGTGGCGTCGTACGCTTCATGGGATAACGTAGACGGTCCGGATGATAAACGACCTGAAGCGATGCCTGCGACTTGGTGCAGCAATTGCCCATCGACTGGAATGCTGACTCGTCTCCCTCGATCTTGACGGCGCGCCCGTTTCTGATGGTGACCCAGACGCCACATTCCATCTTGCCGCAGCCGCGGCAGGCAGTTCTGATACGCTTGACTTCAGCGGTATCGGTGGACGTGCTGCTTTCGGCAAGCGCCTGTTTCCCGGTCATGCCTGACAGCATGCTTGCGGCACCGACGACGGCGGCTGCCTTAACGAACGAACGACGCGTCATCGTCAACTTCGATGTTGCCATAGAGTCCTCTCCTTCCTTCGTTTCCGTTCGGCCGGGCATTCTCTCGGATGAGGATGGCCCGAGCCGACTGACGGAAACGATGCTAGGCGGGCGGGAGGATGAGAAACAACGCACAAGGCACGGATTCCGGCAGATTCGGACCTGAATTTTCTCGCCGCGCGAGTGGTAGATTTCTACCACTCGCGCGGCGTACTGGTCTTCCGCCCGCCTGTCCGAGCACCGAAAAGGCTGGAATGATCTCCGCCTCAGCTATAATTGGGCTATCAGCACCAATATGTTCGCGAGCTCGATGGGAACGCCTGCTTTCGATGCGTTGTCTATCATTGGAATGAGAGGGAACATGACGGAGGAGAAGCAGCAAGACACGCTGGCTTCAGTATCTTTGGATGAGGTAATCATGGGCGTTGGGCTGGGCTTGACGTTCGCCGCATTCGAGGCTTGGCGTTATCCATCCATCAGCGCGACCGGCTCGGTCGACAGTGCGCTGAACATGTCGTTCTCTCCTATCGCCGTCCTTTTAGTCATCTTGGCTCTCTGCCTGTTCTCGCGGCATCGCCTGTTAAGAAACAATATCGTCATAGCGACCGTCGCGGTGCTCGCAAGCATCACGTTGCTTGCCTATAGCTCGCTTTACATCAACGAGCAGCCCTCCGAATTCGTGCAGGCGATTGCTCGGTTTCATATGGTGTTCGGCGTGCTTCTGGTCGTCCTTTGGTTTGACGAGCTGCTGCATCAGGAAAGCAACATGGCTATAAACGCGATGATGATAGGTCTGTTTACCGCATTCGTGCTACAGGTCGCGGTCGCCTTGCTCAACGAGAGCATTTCTTTCGGTGTCTGCTCGCTTATGTCTATCATCTCTGCGCTCTTCTTTGCGCTGCACCGACAAAGTGCTGCAGCCCGAATGAGCGCAGTCGACGACGGCCACTCTTCGACCCCGCGCGGGAAAATGGCGCTCTCGGCCCTGAAACGCATCAGCGTCTTCGTACCCGGATGCATCGCGCTGCTTTTCTGCGGCATGCTGTTTAACATACTCAATCACATGTGGCGTACCGGTGGCATTGGCGTATTCAGCCCCATAGAGATTCAGGTGTTTTCTGCGGCAGGCGCATTGCTCGCTGCATTGGTGCTGCTGTTTCTTTCGCGGCCAATCGGGCGTGGAATCATAGAGATGTTCCTCGTCGTGTTTTCGCTCATGGCTTTGCTCATCGCCTCATTCTCCGAATTCTCGGTACCTATCTACCTGATTCCGCTCAATGCGGCTCAGAAGTTGACGTTCGTCATGATGCTATTGGCGGGTCAGAGACTCAACGATGCCAAAGTAGGGCTTGCTGCGGTCTGCGCCCTGTTCGTCTCGTATCGTGTTGGCCTGGCATCCTTGCATGCAGCGCAGAACGTTCTCACGGGCGTGCCGTTCGGGTTGACCGAAACCTTTGCGAACAACGTGATCATCGCCGTCGGGTCCATCGTCCTGCTCGTCTACGCAGCTGTCGAACTCGTTCATATCCACGACCGGACCGCCGAGCTCCGTGCAGCTGCATCCCCCACTGGGAAAGACATCGACTGGGAGGCCATCGAAGGTTATAAGCGCGCAGCATTCAACTATTTCCTTATGCAGCGTTTCGGCCTTACCCAACGTGAGGCGGAAATCATTCTGCTTGTAGAGCAGGGCAAGAATGCCAAAGCTATATCCGATGACCTGGTCATCTCTCAATCGACCGCCAAGAGTCACCTGCGCAACATCTACGCCAAGGTGGACATTCACTCGCAAAGCGAGGCCATCGCGCTGTTGCAAGAACAGCGGGACTACTTCTTTCACTCTTAGCCAGTCGACGCTACCTCCGTATAACCTGCGCGCATCACGGCGGCAAAACCCCGCCGGCAGGCCTCACTGGAAGAACAACTCGTACCAGCGGATGAAGATGTAGATCGTCCAGATGCGGCGCCAGAGCGGTTCGGGGTTGCCCCGATAGCGCGCGCGGTGCCAGAGGTTGGTCTTGCCGCCGGTGAACATGCCGAACAGCGCCTCGAGCTCCTGCGGTTTGAAGAACTTCGCCGCCGTCTCGCTCCGAAACGCACGCTGGATATCAGCGTTGTATACGGGATCGGCCAGCCATTCGCGAATCGGCGTGGGGAAGCCGAGCTTCTTGCGGTACGCCACCTCGTCCGGCAGCACGCGCGCGGCCGCTTTGCGCAGCGCAAGCTTGTTGCCCGTTGCATCCACCTTGAAACGCGACGGCATGCGCCGCGCGATATCGAATATCCTCAGGTCGCAGTAGGGCATACGTATGTCGAGCCCCGTCCCCCGCGAGATCTTCGTGGAGTTGAACAGGATGCTGCTCTCGAAATAACTGCGCAGGTCCACATAGAGCATCCAGGAGACGGTGTCGTACGCGCGCCCGCCTGCGCCGCGTTCTTTCATGAAGTCGCGCACCGAGCGATCCTTCGCATAATGCCGCAGGTAGTGCTTCTGGTCGAATTCGCGCATCGCCTGCGTAGCGCCGAAATACACCGGGTCGGACTTCTTCTCGAAGCGCGCAGCGTTGCGGTACACGTTGTAGCCAGCGAAGAACTCATCGGCGCCTTCGCCGGAGAAGCACAGCTTCGTGCGCTTCCCCACCTTCTTGGCCGCACAGTACAGCGACAATCCGGCCGCATCCGAGGTGGGCTGCTCGTAGGCCAGCAGGAACTCGTCGAGCGTGGCGAAAAACTCCTCGGGCTCGACTTGGATGCCTTCGAATCCGCGGCCCAGATACTGCGCCGTCGCGCGCGCTTGCTCTTCCTCGCTCGCCTTCTGGTTGGCGTAAGAAACGCAGTAACCGGTCCGCGCACGGCCTTTCGCCAGCAGATACGAGGAATCCACACCGCCTGAAAGGAAGCTGTCCGGCTCTTCGCCCTCATCGCAGATGCAACGCATGCTCTCGTCCATAGCTGCGGAGATCTCTTCGGCCCAGTCGTCGAGCGTCTTGGTCTCGTCGGGCTCGAAGGTAAGCTCCCAGTAGCGCCCGAGCTGCAAGCCCGCGGCGCCATAGCGCAGATACCCGCCGGGCTCCAGCTTGCGCACTCCCTTGAAGAGGGTCTCCTCACCAGGGATGTAGGAAAGCTCGAGGTAGAACTGGATGAGTCCTTCGTTGAGCGCGCGTTCGAACCCCGGCTGATCGAACAGGTCGCTTATCTGCGTGCCGTAGAGCAGCTTGCCGTCGGCCGTCTCGTAGTAGAAGAGGAACTCTGCGCCGAGTATGTCGCGCACGCCGAAGAGTTCCTGGGCCTGCGTGTCGTAGAGCACCACGGCGAACTGGCCGTTGATGTGCGTGCCCATCTGATCGCCCCACGCCTGATACGTGGCGATGAGGAGCTTCTCTTCGCGCTCACGGCGCGTCATTCCCGCAACATCGATATGCAGTTCACCAGCCAGCTCCGCGTAGTTGCGAATCAACCCTCGGTACGCCTTGAGTTCTATCACGGAAATTTCTCCTTCTCTGTAAACAAGCGGTACGTGCGAAAAGCGCCGTCGGTGCACGCGAAGGTTGAAGTGCCAGAGCCTGTCCGCGCACGCCGGGTAT